>ERZ1740068.109-NODE-109-length-51405-cov-13.985803_pt1 | contig 51405 bp, 49 predicted proteins | sample MGYA00581735_ERZ1740068 | MGnify/ENA primary metagenome ERZ1740068 (study PRJEB43018, sample SAMN04849740) | marine metagenome | isolation source: floating plastic debris | place: Pacific Ocean | collected 2008-08-30 | study: EMG produced TPA metagenomics...
GCCGACCCCAACGCCCGGAACCGTCAAGGGCAAAGCGCGATAATGGAAGTGATTCAGCAAAAGAGGAAGCTTCAAAACGTGCTTTCTGGTTTCACAATTCCTCCCGAATGTAACGGTTACGACAGAATCCTTGGCCTTATGCGTCAAAGTGGTCAAATGTGCATTTAGTTATTAAAAAAAAAACTCGAACGCTTGTGATTTCGTGGGACAGACCCTGTTCCCAGAGTTGGGACTGACATTGTGTAACTCAAAGTTGGTTTCATACACGATGCGCCGCCGGTCGTCTTGCTTGGGTCTTGGTGGAAGCACGAAAGACAAACACCCCTGGACCCCCAGCGTGTCGGGCTAAAGAAAACCAAACATGGACCAGGACCACGATTGGGACTGGAACCAAAAACGTGCCCGGTTTCACCGCAAGAGGTTGGGCGAGGCCAAAACGCGTCGGCTGGCGGCGTGTCAAAATTACGCTTGTGTTGGGGTCGTGTGTCAAGGAAAAAAGTTGTTGCCGGGCGACGCTTGGGAGGTCGACCACGTGGTTCCCCTCTGGCAAGGCGGCAGCAACGAGCTGCGCTTCCACGCCGACAACACGGTCACGGGCAACCTGCAGGTCTTGTGTGCTCTCTGCCACAAAAAAAAGACGTGCCGAGAAAGGCGCCTGTTTTACGCGAGCCGTCGCGCCCGGGCTCAAGGCCCGGTGGTGTCCAAGGGCACATCCTCGTCCCGCAAGCGCCGCTTCAACACCTTGCTGGAATGGGAGAAGGCGGAGTGGTTCCGGGAGCGTTGTCTGTCTCGGTTTTCGTCCACCCAAAAACGCATGGTGGCGGCGTCTCAGAGCTACCGATGCGTAGGCCCGCGCTGCCAAGGCCGGAAGTTCCTGCCGCCCGGGGCGTGGGAATGGAGCTTTGTTAAACCTTTGTGGAAAGGCGGCGGCCACACACTCAAGTTTGACGCCCAGGGACAGGCCGAGAGCCACAACGTTTGTGTGTTGTGCGACTTTTGTCACCAGCGAAAGCTTCAGAGAGAAAAAGCAGACTTTTTGAACGCCCAGCTGAAAAAAAAATACGGATCTCAAAGCTTTGTCGTTTCGCGCTTGGCCGAGTTCGCACTGCCTCAACCGCGTGCGGAACCACAACGCGTTCGGCGACGCCGGGAATTCTTGGGCCAGTCGGCATGAGGCACCGTCTGCAAAACACCACGGTGTCCGCCTGGGTGTACGGCCTCATGTGCAGAGTGCCCAAGCTCACCAAAACGGAAATCAGCCTAGAGTTGCTGCGCCTGCTCCAAGCCTTGCAATCGCCTTTGGCCCGAGAGCAGGACGCCTGTATTTCCATGGCCCCGGCACGGCAGCCGGTTATGCTGCGCTGGGGCATGGCCCTGCGTGTCGTGCTGTGGGTGGCCAGGCACCGTCAAAGACGGAAAAAACGGCGGATAGCCCACCGGTGGCACCAAGTCGTGACGGCCTTGCGCTTTCTTCAGCGCCTGCACAGAAGACGAGCGCAGAGACACCGTACGCGTTTGCAGGCCCTGGCGGCGGCCTTTCGCTTTGGCCGGGGCGTGCGACAGCAAGACGTGTGCATGCGAAGCTGGCGTTCTCTGGCTTTTGCGTGCCGAAGACGAAAGCTCCGTGGGCTGCGGCTCTGGCGGCAACACGCCCGAAAACAAGCCAGAGCCGCTGCGTGGGGGCGATGGACTCGAGCCTTGCGCCGCGTAAAGTGTCGTACCCTGGCGTGTCGGCGTCGCGCTGTGCGCGCTCGTTGTCGGACCCGTTGGCAGCACGTGGTGCGTCGCCTCGGACACCACCCGGTGTCCATATTGGAGTACTTGCGACGGTGCTTGTGGAGGCGTAGTTTGCTGTGGGGCATTAACAGCGTCATGGCCATGTCCGCCGCCGGCTGGATTTTCGGGTATCTGCAAGAATCGCTCGTTCAACGCTGCCCCCAAAGCCTCAACTACAAGTTGCGTCAGAAAATCTCCCAGTTAGAGTTGGTACGGGGTACTACGGCTCCCAGCCGTGACCACCTTGGCCAGGAGGAAGAACTCGAACTCCAAAAAGGCAGAGCGAAGCTGACGAATCATTTTGCCCTGTGGCTCGCGTTCCTGGGATTTTTTTACTCGTGCGACCCGAACATTACGAACGCCGAAGCGCACGCCTGCTTTCGCGGCTTGGTGAGGCAAGTCGTGACATCCGTAACAGGGTCCTTTACTACCACGCTGCGAGAGCGACTCATCGTCGGCTTTGTGGGCCAGCGCGTGAAAACACACCAGGCCCAAGACTTGGTGCTCGCCTACCTGGGCAATACAGACCTCACCCAACCTTTGCCTACCGAAAAGACCTCGATCAAGGACTCGGCTTTGCCCTTTGACCACGTCCTCGCCCACGAGTCTTCCGTGTTCCGTGGGTTGTTCTACGTGGCCATATCGCTGTTGTTGGAGTGGATCGTGGGGGAGGACGTGTTGTTTCACACTCAGAAGTACGTTCCCCCCAATCTGTACCGGACGTTCATGCGAGGCATGTTCGCGGCCGGTGTGTGCGACCAAGCCGGCTGGGCCCGCGTGTGGGCTCACAACCACCGTTTACCGGTCAAGTTGGCTCGCCACATATTCTCCCACCGAGACGCTAACCCCAAATACGTGCGAAACATCCTGTCGTCTTCGAAGTCCAACGTCTGCCGTGGCACGTTTCGGCAACACATGCCCGCTTACGTGCGCCATCGCGTAACTTTTATTTTGCCTTTTCGCCAGTGCGACTTTTGCCTGTTTGGGTCCAAAGAGTTTCCACCTTACGTTTCGGCGACGGGGGTGACTGGCCGCATTCGAGACCATTACCCTCGGGCGAAAACGTTTGTCAGCCCATTGGCGATTCAAGAATAAGAGCCTTTATAATTGCCGGAACAACAAAGTAATAAAAATAACACCTTTCATGGAGGCGTTAAGTACGGGCCAAGCGGCCGTGGCCGTTCTCAGTACGTTTTGCCAACTCGCGCACGCCGGTCTTTCGCTGGGCCTGGTCGAAACCCTGGATTCTTTGGTGCGTAACGGACACATTGTTCGTCAGAGTGACGGCAGGCTGATGGGCGCCTACGCCCACGCCCTTATAGCCTTGGGTAGCGTAGCTAGCCTGGGGGTAACGGCTTGGACGATATCCTTGGCGTCCGCCTTGAGAGGCCGAAAGGTTGGTTCGTTGCCAAAGCTGGTCGTGGTCCTCACGGCCATGGCCACGGTCACCACGCTAGCCATGTTTGGGCTCAACCTGTCTGTATTGACGCACGACGATAGTGTCGAAACCCAGGGTGAAAGGTATCGGGTAAAGCGCCCCTACGGGGTTTCGTCGGTGATATTGTCCGCCATGAACGCAGGGTTTGCCGTAACAGCCGCGTGTGCCGTGATGTTCTGGCAGGCTTCCAGTATGTCTAACAAGTTTGGCCCCTATCCCCCGGCCACGGTCTCGAAGCACATCCCGCCGCAAGAAAACTTGTACGTCATGTACCACGCCCCCGACAAAGAAACCTGAGCTGGAAAAAAAATGAAACCAAAAAAAAAAAAATATATATATATATTGATCACCACCAAGAGGTCACGAAAAGACAGAGAGTGTTGGTCCTGGTTCTCGCGATGTCCAGCCTGGAGGGCAAGGATCTTGTTACGCCCAAGAAAAAAGGCAGAACCTTGGTCTTGTTCTCGGAACGAGCAGACCTCCCCGGACTCAAGACATGATCTTGCGAAGGGTATGAATCTTCGACCCAGTCGCGTTTGGAACACACATTCTCAACCGGGTTATCTCCAAATAAAAAAAACCAGAAGCCTCCATTGCTTTACGTAGCCATGAGCAAGAAGGCCGCCCCCAAAAAAATTTGCCGTATCAAGGCCGTTATCCTTCCCGTCAAGGGCACACCCAACAAAGTTGACCTGGAGTTCTATGGTTCGATGGTCTCCGCTGCCCAAAGAACCTTGGGCATAAACCACCTGCCCCACATTACACCTTTTCAGGTGGGGAACGATAAGGGGGAGATTTATTCTGAGACTGAGCCGGTGGTGTCCGACGAGATGTACACCAACCCGCCGGCCGACCGCAACGACATGGCCACGTTTTTCCGCACCTCCGTGTCCAAGAAGAACGGACCCTTGGGTACGTTCCGGGGCAGGTGCCTGGTGGTGGGCCGACACGCCACCGAAGAAAAATACGTGTCGCTGACCAAGGATCAGATCGAAAAGCTCGTATGTGCCTACGAACAGATCTTCTACGTCAAGACTACGGGCAGGAAGTACAAGGACCCCAACAAGCCCAAGAACTGCCTGGGCGCGTGGAACCTGTACCACAGCGACTTTGACAAAAAGCGGCGTCCGGAACTCATGGCCGCCACGAAAGAGGACGGTACGAAGTACACCTCGGAAGAGATCTTTACCATCATCAACCATGAGTGCCCCCGACAGTGGAAGCTCATGACCGAGGAACAAAAAGCACCCTTCTTCGCCCAAAGGGACGAGAAAAAGCAAGAACACAAGGCTTTGATGGATGAGTACAAACGGAAGTACCCGAAGAAACCCGTCCGGCCTCGCTCGGCCTACAACATGTTCACCCGCAAGACCGACAAAAAAGAACGCCAGAACTGGAAGACATTGCCTGACGAGGCCAAGGTTCCGTTTGTAAAAATGGAACGAGAAGACAAGGTGAGGTACGAAAAAGAGTGGCGCAAGTACCACGATTGGTGCCAGAAAACAGGTCGTCCTTGGGAGCCCATGCTGAAAACCAAGCCGGCCGAGAACGCCAAGAGAAAGCCCAAGAAGAAAACGTCCAAGTCTGCCGGCGGGGCGAGCGCGGCGCCCAAAAAGAAGAAGCGTGCTTCGCCCGCCAAGGCTGCTGCTGCCAAGGCTTGAATGTTTCAAAAGCACCCATGAATAAATCCTGCATGGAGATTTTCGTACACGCTCACGTTGTCCAGCGCCCCTGGGGCAGGCGATAAAAGTGGTGCGCCATGATCCACACGTACGCCACGGCGTTGACCGCCAGCGCTGCGCTGTTGACGCCGAGGACGGCCTTGCCGTAAGCTCCGCGGAGTTTGTAGTTTTCGTTGCCGACAGGAGGGTTCGGAAAAGGCTCAATGTTTTCAAGGTCGAAAAAGTTTTCGGTCATGTGCAAGTTCAGCCCCGCTGCCGTCCAGCCAAGCACGATGGCGCTCCACAAGCACACAAAATACATCTTCTGGCGGGCCGTGCGGAACTCGGGTCGGCACGTGTGTGACCAACACCTCCAAAACTGAACCCCCACGACCCAGGACATGGCGAACCCGAACACCACGCTCAGCACGCTCATCGCCGTGACCGCGTTGCCGTAGTCCCCCAACAAGCGTGGGCCATCCACTTCGCGTTTCACTTGCTCCTGCTGGGCCAGGCGTCCGAAATTGTCGACCAAGTACAAGACCAGCACACACATGATGAGACTCGTCACTGTCGTAATCTCGGCCAGGGCGAACATCCAATGCTGTTTTTCCGACATGGTCTCCCCACGGTTTTTTCTTTATTTTTCATTCTTTATTTGCAACTCCTCTCCTTTCCACCTGAAAGAAGGACACGTGTTGTGTAGTGAGGGCCACACCAGTAGGACGAAACACTGCTGCCGGAAACAACACGAGTTTGTTGGGGCTGCCTTCGAACTGCCGAGATGAGGCGAACACACTTTCAAGATGGAAGCGAAGCAAACGATCCAGTACGACAGCGCCGACGCCGAGTCCTTGGCCCAGGCCTCGGAGATGCTGGGGGAAACCGTCAAGCATACATGTCTTTTGTTTCGCCTGGGAGCAACCAGATCCGGGGCCTGGAATCGTGAGGTGTTCTTCCGCTTCCAGGAGCTGCTCGAAGAGGCTTGTGCGTTGGACGATAATCCGCATCATACGCCGGGAGAAACACAACTGGTCGTCACCTTGGCCGGCTGTACGTCGGCCGCGCTGGGTCGGATTTGGCCTTGGGGCGAGGCGAAAAGCAGGATCGTCCAGGAATGCCAGCGGCGTGTCCGCGAATGCCGCGCCTCGGAGTCGGCCGTCCAGGACTACGCCTGTGCCCTGGTCAAGAACCACGACGCGGGCGAAGCTTTCGTCAGCCAGAGCGCCCAGTTGGGCCAGTCGCTCAAGGCGTTAGCCCTGGGCTGGTTCGTTCTCAACGACACGAGCCAGGCGCTGGCCAGCTTGCAAAGCGCCGTACACCATTTGGCAGCCAGCCGTCGCGTAGCGGTCCGTTTGGACATTTCTGTTCCTCCGTGTCAAGCGCATTGGGAGCGCCAAAGCCGGGCGCTGTTACACGCGCTCTCCCAATAAATTCTTAAGCCAAGCCTAAGCGTTGACGTATGGACTCGACCCGCCCCGATTGTCGGGCTTGGCGTTGGCGACGCGACATGACGACCCGGCGGATCACCACCACGATGGTCAACACGACCATCACAGCCATGATGGCCAAGGCCACCCAAAACGTTTGGCCCAGCGAAATGCCTTGCCCCGCCAGCGCGTCGGCGCTTACCGTGACGGTGGGCACCACCCCGGGGGTGGTCGCGGTCGTGTTTTGTACGTCGTACACCACGCCGTTACACTCAAGCGTCTGGAAGCCCTGCGCGGCGATAGCCGCTCCGTGCACGCTGAGGGTCTGGACACACAGGCGCGCGCTGCAGGTTTGGCTTTCCCCGCTCGTCTTGTACACCCCTTGGTCGCTGTCGTTGCACACGCTGAGAAAACAGGCCGAGGGCAGGTCGATGCCCCCGAACTGGCGTTCGAGTCGTGCCTTTTCCAGGATGCAAGCACATTTTTTGCGAAATGCGGGGTTCGAGTCCAGTTGGGAGCTAAAGCGGCAGAGCTGTTCGACGAGGGGGTCGCAGGCGCGGGTTCCGTTGCCGTAGCGTTGGACTCGGACGTTGCCCAGGGTCATGGGGGCGCCGAAGCAGGCCATGAGGATTTCGTCTTGCCACTTTTGGGTGGCGTACACGTGCATCGACTCTACGCTGCCACCCTTGTTGCCGTAGCACTGGGAAGAGCAGCTGCAAAGTGATCCTTGGCAACCCGGACACTCGGTCGGTCTGTCCGAGCTTCCGCAGTCCAGCACCATGCACTCGTAGGCTGTCATGGTTATCTTCTTGTTGTCGGTAAAGGGACACGGCGGACTGTTGCAATAGCCAACCACGTCACAAGACGACCGGTACACGATGGCTCCAATCGTGGGATTCTTGTCTTTGGGCACTCCGTACAAGTCAGAGTCTTGAGGAGCGGCCGTGTACTGATTGTTTTCGCCGAGAGGAAACGTGGCAGCGGTGCCGGTCGCGTTCAAGTCCACTTGCAAGCGAGTAAACGTCGGCCAAAACACGGTGCCGCACGAAAATATGGAAAAATTGGCCTTGTAGTCGGCCGCCCGCGCTTGTCCGCAAACTTCTTGTTCGTCATTTTGCCCACAACTTGTTCTCGTTTGTACAGAGTCGATGCTGCACAAAGCGCCCGGACCCGACGGCTGGCGGCCCGTTAGCCTGTGCCAACGTTGTGTGTTGGCCCCCATGCGCGGCATAGCTCCACCCCGGGCCGGTGTGTAAACGGTGAGCACGCCCAGCTCCCACACGTTGGTGGTCTTGCCCACCGAACCCTTGGCGACAGACATCTCAAACTCACCCCGTTCGGTTACGTTGCTGGGAATGTTGTCGTCCCACCGCGCCAAAAACCGAACGGCTACGTTGTTGGGGACCACGGCAGACTGGAACGCCGGCACACATCCGGTTGGGTCTCGGGTTTCGTTGCCTTGGGGCTTGGTGGTGGGGTTCTCCCCGCATATGTACATGTTACGAAACGTTGTGCCCGCTTCCGTAATGCTTTGCTGGGTGATTTGGTTGAACGGGAAGCGTGGACCTTGACAGTCGGGATCACGGAAGAAAGCCACCTGCGGAGAGCCGCCTGCCTCAAGCTCAAACAAGAATTCAGACAGCACGACAGCACACCCCGACATGAGTGGTGGTTATTATTATTATTTTTTTTTTGGGAGGGGGATAACGAATTTTGTCCCCCTCCTCTCTTTGGTCGTCAGAACACGTGAATCTGAAATCCGTGCCACTGAAAAGCTACATTGTGTCTTCGCTGAATTTGTAACGGCCACGTGTCATTGTCCGTGGTTTGCACCTCTTGGAACAGAAGCTCGGCACCAGGGCGGTCGATCTGCTCGTGCACTACGCTGACCGCCCGGTTAACCCAGTCATGGCGCTCCCGAAACGGCCGGGTGTAGCCGTAGGTATGTTTGTGGTTCAAGAAGACGATGTGTTCCCCAACGTGTACGTACAAGGCTTGCTTGCGGGAACTCATCTTGTCCAAGGAGAATGTCACCAAGTAGGTCCGACGCATCTTGTGTTGTTTTTATTTCTTCTCATCATACCGTGAAATTTTAGAACCGCATCATAACAATTTCGTCGTATGATGGTTTTAGCGCGTGCACTCCTTGTCGCTTCTTCTCTCCCTACACCCACAAACCCAAAGAGTCTGCTTGAAAACCTCTTCCTCGGTCTTGCTTCCAAAGCGCAACCCACCGTTTCGTAATATTCGTCTACACTATGCGTCTGTTTCTCGTGTTGGTAATGCTTCTTGGTCATGGGCAAGCATGGCACTGGGCCTCGTATTTGGTCTTCTCCGGAGCACCCGCCTGTGACGACTTGTATGCGACTACTTCCTTCACCAGCGCCTTGGGGAAGTGTAGCAAAATTACCACCTATCCGGACTCTACCGTCAAGATTCATTGCAAGGACGGTGGATGGTCTGCTCACTTTTACGATTACCCCGAATGTAAAGGCACTCCCAATATCTTCGAGGGATATGAAAATTCCCAATGTATCAACGGCACACATTTCAACACTGGCAAACCCTTTTCGTTCTCCGTAACGTGCACTGGTATTGTCGATCGCGTCCCCGATTCGCGGCTCGATTTTTGGATCGCTACCGCCATCGTGTGTATAGTCATGGCGGTGGCCATGGCCGCATACGTTGCCTACCGTTTTTATCACGAGCGAACTAACCCCGTAGAATCTCAGCCTCTCCAAGCCACCAGACAATATCAAGCCCTCGGCGAGGAGGTGTAGTCTTTTTTTTTTCTTTGTACGGTTGAACGTCGAGGAACACAAGACTGTTTTATTCCTCCCCAATGAAATATATTATCGGTTCAAAGTCTGCTCGGCTCCATGTAGTTGACCATGCGACGCCGACAGCCAAGAGAATGGCACGTAGCGCTGGCTCTTTGGTTAGCCTGCTCTTGCTGGTGGTTCGCCAAATCGGCGCAAAAACACCCGCTAAGACCGCTCTACGTCGGTCAATGGACCGTCACCATGTTTGTACTCAGTTATCACGCCCAGGTTTTGCCCTATAAGCCCGGGTGGGTGCCGGACCTCGTGTTGATACTGTGGTTCGGTGGCTATATTACCTTGTTACATACGGTATTGGGACCACTGTCGTGGTTGTGGACTATTACCATGTCGGTCTTTTTGGCGACAAAGCACCTTCACCCCCAACGGTGGATGCACGCAGTGTGGCCTCTGCTGTTCCTGGTCAGCAGTTCTCGTGTATTGTGGGACGTAGATGTTGCGCTTCGTCACGAACATCATGTTGATTACTATCCCACATAGACATGAAAAAAAAAATTGAAAAGAAAAAAAATCCATAACTTTTTTTTTCGAGTTGGGTGTGGTGCAGGGTGTGCAGGAAGACTTGGTCAAAAGACGGTCTTGCCATGTCCTGCCGTGTTTGTGGACAAGAAGGAAAGCGCTTGGGTGCGTGCAAATCCTGCAAGCTCGTGCGTTACTGCAGCCGCGCCTGCCAGAAGAAAGACTGGAAAAAGCACAAGGGCGTTTGCTCCGTGTTCAACTCGCTGCGCGCCAGCCCGCAGTTTTCTTCCACCCCGAGGCTATGCGCCGGAGCGTGGGACCGGGTCCATGACCTGGGGGCCAATCTGTCTTCCCCACAATACTTGGCGGTAACAGGTCACGCTTTCAAACCCAACGGTTCAGCTCATGCGGTTCGGGACGCCGAGCGGTGCGTGTGGTCGTCGATCGAGATTGGGTCCACACCGTGTTCAGCCTTGCCGGCGGCGTTTCGAGACCTGTGCCTCAACCCCCTGACATACCAAAACGGGATGATACCCTTGTTGTTGTCCTGCTCGACGTTGGTACCGTGGTGTGTTTCGGTGGTGTCGAAAAAAGTGACGGTTCCGACGCTACCGCCTCCTCCTCAAGCCGTCGTGCCTCCTCAAGCCGTCGTGCCGCCCCGCCATCATTTGTCCGTGTTGGCGTGTTGGCAATGTCAGAAGAAGCGTCCGAGGCACGAGTTTCAAGCCTGTGTAGCGTGTCACCACGTGTGGTACTGTAACTCTGTGTGCCAAGGAAAGCACTTCCAGACACACGGTCCCGCGTGCCTGCTAGCCAGGCCTTTGATGAAGATCAGAGGATACACGCCCAACTTTCGTGCCTCGGAGATCCTGAAGCTCAAGATGCAGGCGGTTGCAGAGGAATTGCGTCCCGGCCAGTTTTTGACGTTTGCCGTGGAGAAGACCGAACGAGCCGCCGAAAGAGTGTTTGGTTTCATGAACGCCAGAGTGGTGGAGGATTCCGTCACCGGTTTTTGGTTTGCCTTTGTTTTGACCAACTCGTTCTCGAACGTGCTGGGCTTTGACATGGGTGACCTGCACCCTGACTTTCACCGGTTCTACCAAAACTACTTGACCCACAAGTACTTTGTGCCCGGGTTGCAGGTGATACCGCAAAACAACACCATTTGCTACGTAGCCTTGCCCAAGTCTTGGTCTGACGAGGAGAAATAAAAAACAAAAAAAAAAAATATGTACTTTGTTTTCGAATGTCGAGGTAGAATTTTTTTTTTTTTTGGAGTTGAAAAGGGTCAACCCCGAGTCGGTAATCTCAAGGGGAACAGTGTTGATTCCATCTCCTCATGGTGGGCCGGCCCTGTTCTCAAGTCGGAGTAAAAATTGGAAAAAGGTTTGCATCGAGTTGAGCGTTGGCTTCAGGACTGTTGGAACTCTGGAAACTCTTAGGCCGGGGGTAAAGTCGGGTCGTGGGGCACCGACATGATGAGCTGCAATTCGTGCAACACGTTTTCGACGGCAAACTGGTGCGGCAGCCGTCGAAAGTCGGCCTCGGTCATTTCCAAGACAAAGGGCGGCAAGCCGGGGTTGTAGTGGAAGAGGAAGAACGGGGAGTAGGTCATGCGGCACAACTTTTCTTGCGTGCCTTTTTCGTCGCGCTGCAACCAAGAGCACACAAACGCCACACGGCAGTACGGTTCGATGCTCATTTCGTACACGGCCGCTTGGCACCACGCGTCAGGTCCGTCTACGGCAGGCACCCAGACTTTGTGTTCGTACCAAGAGTGGCTCGACACCAGAAACCTTTCCCGAGAATCCTGTGTGTCTGCTGGAGTGTCCTGGGAGACACCAGCGGCAAAGGCCTGGACGGCTTGTTGCGCGTGTTCGCGCAAGCTTTTCAGCTTGGGGACCTTGACGGGGGAATCCGCCGGGAGGTCAGCCAGTTGTTGCACCGTGCGCACGTTGTGCTGTGCCAGGATTTCAGCGGTGGCCTGGCCAACGCCCATCACCCGGGTAACTGGGTCGGAAGGTTGGATGGGCAACGGCATGGTGTTGATTTATTCAGGCTCAGGCAAGACGGCCGGACCCGACACGGGTATAATCCGAATTCCTCTGTTGCCGACTGTGGCTAGCGCGGATGACCGAAGCCCAACCCCACGCCTAGTTGGTGTATATTGTCTATCTCTCTTTTCTCTTCTAAGTTGTTGCCTCAAATAATCGTGGTCGCCGGGATATAGTTCCGGTCTCTTGAGTAATTTTTCAAGTTGTCGAACAGCTCCCGATTTAACCTCTCTCCTGACTTTTACTTCTGATCGCTTTGTTTCCAGAGTGGACGCCGACTTTTGTTCTAACGAGGCCGGAGCACTCGTCTGTCTTTTGTGCTCTCCGAGGGCGAGGGAGTTTTGCACGGAATCTCTGTAAAGGTGGTAATTGATACTGGCTTGGCTAAACGAGTATCCCAGGCCTATCAGAACCACCAGGATGATAAACGCGCTCAAGGACGCCAATATCATGCCAATGTCTTTGTCTCCCGCCTGGTCCGTGCGCCACGACATCACTCCGAGGTACGCTAAGGCCGACAACAAGACCAGACCAACGAGCACGATGATAAAGAACACACCGGTCATGCGGCTCCACAAAGTGGTCACCGACCGAAACTGCTCGTACTTGGAGCCAGTCAAGTCGAAAGTGACGCCCAAAATACGAATCGGTTTCAAGTTCAACTCTAGCTCACTCATTTCTTATAAGATTTCGTTTGCTCTATCGGTTTTATCCATCGGGTGTGCTGGAGGTGTCGCGTTCTACGAACATCTTACGACCCCTTGTTCGAACATGCGCAATTTGGTGTCGCCCGACACGTTGGCTTTGATGGCAACCAACGCTTTACGCCCAAAGGCTTACCTTATCTTATACGTATCAACCTTTTTGTGTGGCACGAAATAGTTCAAGATCGGCAACCAAACACCGATGGTAGCGAACCATACCACGACCACGCGACCTGTTCCGTAGCTGGGCTTATGGTTCTCCTGGTAGTTGTTCCAGTAATCTGACCAGTCTCCAACTAAATACAGCAGAGAAACCGTGTGAAGGAACGTGATAATGAGAGTGGTGGACCGAGCTTGGGTGTCGTTACAATGTTTCCAGACCGAACGGAGGATTACGAGTTGGTAGAGGGCTAACACGGCGGACATGATGACGAGAGCTTGCGCGGTCAGCAAGCTGGGGGGATGATCTCCAGCGGAAAGGTCTATGGCCGACACAAAGGCCATTATTCCTACCGTGACAGTGAACAACACCGCCACCAGGTCGGTCAACATGACCAACGTGTTCTTCGATGACGCTCTCTTGGTCATGGTCTCTTGTATTTTTTTTTTTTTGTGAGGAGACTTGTTCGTTTTCGCCCTGGCCGGTATGGAGGGTTGTACGTTTTCTCAGACACCAGGCCTGTCAAAGACAAAGGTCTGTGACGACGAAGCTCACCACATCAGCGTCCAAAATCAGGACAAAAAAGCAAAACGGTCAACGCAAGAAAAAAAAAAATAATATTTGTTTCATTGGTCCAAAGAATGACGAAGTGCTCGCCGCGATGCTGTTGTCGGTTTGTGGTGGTGCCGTTCGCCATGTCTATATTTCTCGTGGGCCTCTTTTGGTGTGGGGCCGTCACCATCGACATGACGGCAAACCGCGCTGCCAATACGTGCGTGCGGCTGAATACGACAGCGCCCCGCTTTACCAAGGCCTGGACCGGCTCGATTCGCGCTGTAGTGTCCGTGCAAACACCAAATTGTAAGGCAGCGTCTTTGGTGTATCCGTCCTTGGAATGGTTTTGGGCTCTGACGCTGGATACTCGCCAAGACGCTGAGAACTGGGTGCGGACGGTGCCCGTCCCAGGCACGTTCGAATGCCAATGCCGCCACGACTGCCTGTGTTATTTTGGCGCCTCTGACAAGCTCCCCAAGTTTTTAGCAGCGTTCGTGGTAGGCGTGGTCGTCTTGGCACTCGGCTTTGCGCTGTGGATGCACGGCTGCTTATTCTCTGCTGCTGCGACGGCCAACACCGGGCCAGAAGACGCACCATTGGCGAACCACTTGCACAACACGGGCCTGGTTTGAGAAAATATGAATATTACAAAGAAGCAAAGCCTCTGAACAAGGCGTAAGCGTGTGGTATGTCAAACTTGATACCGGTCTGATTCGTTCGTCCTTGGTTTTGAAATTTGGGATAGCCATCTCCAAACTTCCACTGGCCACCCGACCACACGCTAAACTGTTGGGGCGCAAAGTTAAAATTGAGCATGTGTAAGACCACACACGCTCCTACTCCTCTGGTGTCGATGCTGCCAAACGGACGCTGCAGCTCTTGCGTCACAAAAGGCTTGAGTTTGCCGCTCAAACCTTTCTCTTCCAAGGTGTTCTCGATCTCTGTGAGCACGGCAGCCCGGTCTTTTTTCCTTTGCTCCCACACACGTTCGTCTACCCCGGCATAACGGGCGTACAAGCGCAAAATCCCGTTTTTGTACCGAGTGGCGGCACGAGCGGCTTCGCACGGAGAAGCACACAAAAGATCTGCGACAAAGTTCTGAAACAGTGGCCGAGCGTGTTTTACGTAGCTCGGCTCGCTTCCGGAGGTAGAAGCATAGGCCAGCACCTCGGGTCGCATGCGGAGAGCGTGTTCTAGATTGGCGAGGTGCTGAATAGGTGCCCAGGCGGCGTAACGACGCGTTCCCCCGATGTCGGTGTCCAAAAAGTTGAGAGGCGCTTGGGGGTCGCCCAAGTTCCTGGGGCTGAGGTCCACGAGCTGAAGTTCGGTGTGTTCGTACTTGGCGAGTAGTTCTTCCAGGGCTTCTTCCATCGTGTCCGTGGGACTCAACCCGGCTCGCACGCCGGTGCGCACCGGCGCTCCGTCGGAATGCACGGCCAAAACGACGTAATATCCGTGCGTGATTAAGCACGATACGTACTCAAACAGGTATCGTCCACCCGCACCAGTCGAGAACACGATCCACACGGGCTTGGAAACGGTTCTGTCTACATTGGGCAGACGCAAGAGAGAGAAACGGACGAAGAGTTCGGCCGACAGGTCACGCAGGGCGACGCTTTTGACGTCCTGCACGTTCAACACCGCTCGCAGGCCGGCTACCTTGGCTTCGTCCAATACCTTGTGTCCCCGGTATTGCCAGTCGTCTTCGGCCTGATGCACCCACCACAACCTCAAGTCTGGTGCGCGGATGCGCTGACACAAGGCCGCCATGTACAAGAGGTCTCCGGCGCTGGCGTGGTGAAACACATCCAACCCTTGGGCGTGGTGTACGGTGTCTCGCAGAGCGTTTTGTGCAACAACGAATCGGCTGCGAAATACGCTTTGGCCCATCACTGTTGGAGTTGTATTCCGAGTCTCATTTCTCGGACCTGAGCTACGCCATGGTCACCAGAATTTTTTTTCGTGTGATGGAGGCCGATCCTTTTTTTTTTTTCGTGTTGGGAGTTGGCCCCTTGGCTGGACGCCGAACATGAACTGCGAGTAGGCTGAGAAGCGGTGAACACTCGCTCCTCTCTGTGAATGAACAAGAGGCCCAGAGACGCGACAAGATATCGTCCGACACAACAAAAACCCTTTAATCCGGAGCTCAGTTTTCTTCATCAACAACTCTCCAAGGGCGGAAGTGACGCGGTTGCTTTTGGTCAACACCATGACTCAAGGTCCTCGGGGAGGTGAAAACGTGACCGTTTGGGCAAACTCATTCAGAAGAAGAAGACACGGTGAGCGGGGAGTTAATATCTGAAGCCCCTATAAGTTTATTTGAGTTGAAGTGTGTCTATAAAGGGAAACGGGGTGTCAAGCAAGCCGGTGGTGCGACAGAGACAAGTTATTGGATTCCTGTCAGCGCTCCCGATGCACGCCGTCACAGTCGGTAATGTTTTTCTCAGGCAAGAGACAGGGTGAAACCAAAACTTGTTGGCGTTCTGTGCGTGAAACATTATATATCCTTTACACGAGAAAATCCAAGTAAAGGTCTGGTCAAAGACCAGTTTTCTGGTTGCGCTTTCCGCCTCTGGGGAAAATATTGGACAAACCAAAGCTCACACACGCACCCAACTCCATCCTTCATGGACTCGAACCAAGACGTAGTGGTGGGCGCCCTTGTCTTGGTCCGAGACACCTTTCCTGGCAGCTCTTGTACCTGGAAAATAGACACCCAAGGCAAAGTGAGCGTGCAGGAAGCGCCTGACATCTCCAAGGCGGACACCAAAGAGCTTCTCGATCTCTTTTCACGAAAAGGGATTTCGTTTCCCGGCAAAATTGCGCTCTGCTCTTCTTTGTCGGCCGAGCTTTACTTTCGCGTCGGTACAGAGCACGGAGAGACCCTTCTCACGGCCAAGCATTGTATCGAAAACGACTACCTCTACGCTATCGACCATGTGGTCATCGAAGGACCTGTTGTTCACGTTCACTGGAAGGGTTTCCCAGAATGTGACGCGACTCCCATGCACCCTTCTCATTTTCCTTTCGGAAGCACTCTTGAGAACATGTATTTGGAGGCATTGCATCGTGGAAAAAAGCGAACCACAAGGGCGTCCAATCACCCAAGAAGAACTGCGCGTATGGGGTTGGGCCGTCGGCGACCCATCCACGACCACGAGCCCCCTACACACATGCTAAACCCGAATCCCTAGACTCTTTTGGTTTTTCAACTCGAGAAAAAAGTTCCAAGTCGCGATAGTTGTTGGTTGTGGGGTAAAGCAAGTGCAATCTTATTTTTATGCTGCTTGCCGTTGGTATTCTCTCAGAATAGTTCTCAACAAATGGAAGAGCGCAAGACGTTTACCAAACACTGTTCGCTCAGAGAGTTTGAAATTTTTCGTGTCGCGTCCTCAAAAGGCATCGCTCCTCCCATGACCAAATCAGACCCTGTTCGCCACACCATTGCTGCACCGTGGTACAAAACCCTGAACGAATTTCCCCAAGACGAATGGAAGCGTTTTTATCCCCAACTGGCCTTGCAGGTTAGAAAGATACATCGGGCGGGATATGTTTGGCTGGACCCATCCGAGGAAAACATCGTGGTGAACGAAACGGGTGTTTTGTATTTGATAGATTTTGGCCTGTCGCTTCCCAAGTCTTCACTCTGGGGAAAGGAAGACGCACAAGCTGCGCAAGCCTTTGACCTCGAAGAATCAAAGTGGGTGGCAGGTGTGATTCCCTTGTCCCAAAAACCCAGCGAGTTCGTCCTGGAGAAATGCAACGGACGATACAAGTTTGTGTCTCGGCCCGTGTAAGCCAGGTAACATAAGTCAAGACGTGTACGACACACGAGGTCTCGGCGCACGAAAAATGCCCCACAAAAAAAATAATCCCTAACATGGACAGCTATTGTTCGTTGGTCAAACACGACACCAGAAAGATTCTCTGGGAGATATGGCGCCAACAACCCCGGACGCGGGCCTTGGCTGTTTCGCTGATCCAGGATTATTTGCCTCAAAAGCGGCCCAAAGCCGACTGCCGAAATTTTCCTGCGGTGTGTAAGGGTTATCGCCGTCACTTTCGCCGCGTAACGCGCTCCGTGTTGGCGGAGATCTGGAAACGCCACCCGCTGTGCGAAATGCACGTTCTCCGGTGCATCCTGAACTACTTGCCGCACCGACGAAAACGATTCCCCAACGGCTTTTATGGAGCCGTGAGGGACAACGACATTCCTCACGTGCGGTACGCCTTGACCCAAGGCCTGGATCCCAACATAAGCAACCAGCGCGGAAGAACACCCTTGATGATAGCCGCTCGCTGGAGAGACGGTCGCATGGCCACCCTCTTGACGCAGTACGGTGCTTGTGTGGCGGCCCGGGACAAAAACGGAAGGACCGTGTTCCACTACGCCATTCTGGCCCAAAACACGGTGCTTTTCGACCTTTGCCTGTTGGACCCTCGGGTGCGCTGTCGCATCAACGAAAGAATGCAGCGGGGACAAGCACCGTTGCACTTGGTGTTGAATTTCGAGAACGTACACATGACGCGTTCCGTGTTGTCGGCCAAGGCGGATGTGAACGTACCGGAAAGTAAGGTGAAGGGGCTTTGCCTGCCCTTGGAGATGGGCGCATACCTCAATAACGCAGAATTGTGCCAGCTCTTGCTTGAGCACAAGGCCAAGGTCAACGCCAAAGACACAGACGGCTCCAGTGCTCTGTTCCGAGCCGTGTCGGACCATAATCTGCCCCTCGTAGAAATGCTACTCGAACACCAAGCCGATCCCAATACCACTTTTGAAGGCGAGTCCTTGTTGTGCCTGGTGACGCGGCGACGGCGCCCCAGACCAGAAACCGCGGACGTCGTGAAAACGCTGCTGGCGTACAAGGCCAGCGCCGACTAGGCTAACGACGCAGGGTTGGGCAGGCTTCGAATAAAGGCTTTGCAATAAAAAGGTCGGGTCTTTGTTGAGTCAGACGATACCCGGCGTTGTCCGGATGGTAATGGCCCAGCCGTAGACGCTTGAGAGCGACACAGTCCGCGAGGACGTGCAAGTCGCTGACGCCGGGACAGTTGAGGTACAGGACACGAAGGTGTTCGCACTGGCACAGAGGCTGCAAATCAAGGACACTGTGACAGTACCTCAGGTCCAGCATGCACAAACTCTCACAGCGTGCCAACGCCTCCAGGCTGCTTATCCCGGTGTGCATCAGCAAGAGACGCTGGAGTTGGCCAAAGTCGGGGAACGGCGCCAAGTCGGTCACCCCGGTGCGGCCCAAGTCGAGTTCGGAGAGATAACTACAATGTCGGAGCACGGCTACGTCACGCACCTGAGTGCACCCGAAGAGAGACAAGCTGCGCAGTTGCGAACAATGGCGCAACGGCGAAACGTCTTGCACAGAGGTGAGGTTGAGCTTCAAGGACACCAAGTGCTGCAACCCGGCCAAGGGTTGGACGTCGTGCAAAGCCCGGCAGTTGGTGAGATCGAGTCGGCTCAACGTCTTTTGGGCCGCAACGTGGTGTAGGTGGGACGTGAGCGTAAAGTTCAAGTACAGGCGTGTCAAGCCAGAGCACGCGGCGAGGGGGCTCAGGTCCTCCACGGCGTCGCAGCCGTGTAAATCCAGCGTGCGCAACAAAGGAAAGCCGACCACGGTTCCCACGTCAGTGAGAGCGTGGCATCCACCCACGTCCAGCTCTTGGAGGGCCCGGCACCCTTGCAGTGCCCGCAAGGTCTGGACGCTGGTCTCGCGCAGGGACAGTTGGCGGAGGTTGACGCACCGACCCAGAGGTTTGAGGTCTTGAACGGCACGACAGAAGGACAGGTCTAGGTCTTGAAGGCGAACACACCCGGCCAAAGGAGTCAGGTCCTGCACGTCGCACCCAGAACACTTGAGAGATTCGAGTTGGGCTACAGAGGCACCGCTCAAGTGCGCCAGGTGCAGCAAAGGGGTGAAGCTCAGGTTGAGAGTTCGCAAACGAGCGCATCGAGCTAACGGCTCCAGGTGCGACACGGGACAACTGTGCACGTTCAAGGATTCGAGCCGCGGCATGCCGGCCAAAGGGGCGAGGTCACACACCTGGGTGTGGGCCACGTCCAGACAACGCATGCCGACACACGCAGCCAAAGGCGTCAGACTGGTGACCGCCAAGCACTCGGCCACGCTCAACGTTTCCAACAGGCGGCACTGAGAGAGCGGAGTAAGGTCTGAGACGTCCGTGCCTTGCAGACGGACGTCGAGCAACGCAGGACAAGCAGCCAGCGGCGACAAGTCGTGCACTCGCGTATGGCTCAAGTCCAAGACCCGGAGATGGGGCGTATAGCACAGACCCTGGCACTCGAACACGCTTTGCCGACCCAAGCGCAAGAGTGTCAGTCTCTTGGCGGTGCGCAGAAGGTCAGAGGTACGAACGACAACAGAGTCGGGGATGCGGGGAGCAGAAAAGTGGGTCGTTACACTCGACACCCGTTTGGCAATTTGTTCCGGACAAAAAGAGGTCTTTTCCAAAGCCACTGTAAGCCACGCCTGCGGGTGGGAGCGGACCAGACGCCTGTAAGCGCGCGCACACGCACCCCAGCGCACGTGCGCAGAGACGTCGAGCCAGCGCAACACGCAACACCAGAGATCGTCGGGCAACCGCGGCGTCATCTTTTGTTGGTAACAAAAACTGGGTTCGTATCTATTGTTTACTCGTGCTAACTGCGTTTCTTGTTCTTCCCTTTGCCTTTGCCCAAGGCTTTCTTGGGTCTACGATAACGGTAGGTGTTCTTACGCGGACGTTGCTCCCCGATTCCTGTCGGACGAGGAGCCGAAGCAGGAGTAGGAGGAAGAGGTGGAACACAGGATTTGGAGTTTTTCAGGTCGTCACGCAATTGGGTTAACACAAAGCCCAATACGTTTTGACCCAACCAGGTATCCCGCTTCTGTGCGCGAGGGTCGTCGGCCTGGAGTCCGATGCCATAGATGCGGTCGGTGGGGGAGGCCTCCACCAGGGTGCGTCGTCCTGTGTTTTCGAGGCTGGTTCGCAGCTTGGGGTTCTGAGTAAACTTGAGGTAGTTTCCTCGGTACAAAATCGATCTCTTGTGGCGGTCCCACACTTTGGCATCAAAGCCTCGAACCTGGCGACCCAGGCGCTTGGCGAAATGGGGAGAACGAGCCTTTAAGATTTTCTGGGCTTTTTCGTTGTCCCCAAACAGAACCGCCTTGTTGTACATCATCCAATGCTGACACCCACCCACGTGTGAGATTTAAAGTACGAGCTTCAGTTCACCACGCCAGGCAGAGTGCCTCATACCTCGGCGGTAAAAAACGTTTGGGGCGCAGCGTCCTTGGCTTCGTACGGACACACCCCAACAAAGCGGGACGGGTGCCACTGCGAAAACGGCGATCCCGATTTCCAGAAAAAGGAAAACTCAGAGCTGCGAGCCGAAGCCATGATGGACGACCGCGGTGGTGGTGTGAGAAAAAATAATTGGCCAAGACCCACCATACAGCAACTCCAGAAAAAAGAAAAGAAAAGAAAAGAAAAAAAAAGATTTTTGTTTCGAGGGTCAATAATCATTGCACATTTTTCAAAAAAAAAAACAATTGTGTACACTTCGGACAAGGTCATGAGCGTAACGGATGACCCGGTCGGCGTTCCCCACTCAAAATTTGCTACACTAGACGGATTGTTTCGGGAGTTTATGCAAAACGACATTGGAAATATCACGATTCCAAAGCCTGACGACATTCGGAAATTTGTCGACACCGAGCACTATCTCATCCATGAGGGATACGTTTACACAGGTCGTCTTGTTCTCAATTCGTGGAGAGACTCTTTGGGTGGCGTTGCGGTGTGCCGGATCACCCTACCGAATTGCATCGCTTGTCCCCTGGAGGAGAAAGGCCGTTTGGAAACCAAACATCGAGCCTTATCCAGAAACGAGGATCATGCGGTTGTGTTGGAACATCAGTTTCCTGTTCTCTCTGACTTTGCCAAGGGTTGGTTGGGAGTTGAGTCTCTGTCCTCTTCCAGAGACACGTTCGTGTCCATAAACGGTGACGCATCTTCGGTCCTGGACGTTTTCATCTGCAGGCGCGGTGCCAGTTTGCACGTGGTCTACGAAGCCTACTGGCCAGAGGGCACAGTGGAAGATTATTTGCCAGAGCCTGTGGCTTCGCGTGGAAAATAAAGTACATGAGTCACGATAGCAAATTGTCGGCCGAAGAGCGGAAACTCACGACCGATAATAGTCGTTTTTTGAACCCTGGGGAACTTTCTTTAAGTCTCGATCTGGGTCAATGTGTAGTGATCTGGCAGGCGTCTCCTCGGAAAGGACGAAAACACTCGCAAGGCGATGTCTATTTTCACAAACAGCAGGTTTATCGCGGTTCTGTATTAAGCGTCCGCCCGGAAGGGACCCATACCTCGACTACGAGCGCCGCTCTTCCCGGGAGTTGCCTGGTTCAGACCCACAAACACACGTACTTGCTGGTGACCAGCAGCCGGGTTACTCGATTTCGGGCCAGAGCGCCTATCACTTGTTTGGCTTCCACGACACGAAGAGACACACTTGTTCAGTGGGCTGAAGACGCAAAACACAACTTTTACTTGTTTGATGAAAACACCCTTTTGACCCGAAGGCCGCCCGGTCATCGGGAAAGCCCCTATGTTTGGTTCGACAGGCGTCGCCAACTGCCCGCTCCGGTATTTCTGGTTCGGGGACAAAAGATTCAGGAAGTCGTGTGGCATTGGGCCTCCTTGCCCCTGCAATCCAACCAAAAAATCCTGTATGTTCCGTATGGAGACATCGAATGGAGGACCTGGATTCCCATGGCATACTTCCAACTCGTGAAATACCGTCGAAAGTGGGCAAAGTCTCAAGGATTTTTTCCCTTGTCCATGAAGCTGGTAGCGGGGAAGCGCATGGTGCCGTGTGTTGGGGTCGGATACGATTTTGAGCCCGAGAAAAAGAAATATATGAAACTTTCCAACACGGTTGCGGAGCAATAAAACCGGTGTGCTGAGACCCTAGTTATCATTCTTCCCCAGAGCAGTCAGGCGCCTTTTTTTTTTGTGTCGATAGTACCACCTTGGGTTCAAAAGGAGAGGAGAGGCGTCATGAGACCCAACCTCCCAACAGCACACACGAACGAAAGAAAAAAAAAATAAAAATAAAAAAATTGTTGGCCAATAAATTTTGGTGGCGGAACCCAAACTCTCAAAGCTCTCTCTCTCTCTCTCTCGTTCCGACATGTACCAGTTTCGGGGCTTGTCGATCGAGAGGGTATCCAAAGTATTGGCTTCCCATAACACCAACAACCACTATCGTTACCGCCCCTACGAAGAACTGTCGCCTGGACGCTATGTGGTGGACCTTTTGTGGTGGGAGTCTTGCTCTGCGTGGTTTCGCCAAGAAGCGCAGAAACGGTTTCGCATTGAGTTTGGGGTGCCCCACCCGCGCGATTCTTCTCCCAACGGACTTTACCGCTTGTACCACACGTCTTTTGATTTTCAACGATGGTGGAATTCGCGCGTCAAACCCAGGTGCTCGGTGTTGTTGTTGTCCTCTTCCGACGTAGTGGCACTGAGAGACGCGGCCAACGGAAACATAACCCTGGTGCACACCCGGCTCGACCGTCTGTACGACCGATTAAACGCTGTGCCTTGGCTGAAGCATCCTGAAGGCGTGTTTGTGCGGACGTCCCGTGGTTCGGGCAAAAGGAAAGATTTGCTCCCCCTTGGGCCTTGTCACCACGCTTTCCACATCATGCAAAGGCTGACCCGGCAAGCGTGGTTTTACGAAAACGAGTGGGCGCCCGAACACGCCCAACGTCAAAAGGCGGTCGTTGTTGCGCCTTGGAACCGTGGCATAAACCGGGCAAACGAGTTTCGCATATTTGTGCGGGATCGGCGCGTCGTGGCCCTATGTCCGGGATATTGGTTTGAAGATCAGGCCTACAAGCCTAGCCAACTCTGGTGCATATACCGGGCCTTGCGGCAGGTGAATTTTTTGGACGACATGTGTTTCCAAGACTGGGTGGGGGACGTGTGGATCGACTGGGATACGTGCGAATTTCACCTCATCGAAGCGAACGCTTACGGAGCCCACAGCGCAGCCGGATCGGGCCTGTTCTCTTGGATCGAGGACGCCGCGCTGTTGGACGGCGCGGAATTCATTCGCAAAGGCTGCGTGTTGCGCCTGCTGCGAGAGTAAACGGCACCAACTTCGTTCCCCATAAAAAAAAACCCACAAAATATTGAGATGGTCTTGGGTCTTGATGTGGTCGAATGGAAAAAAAAAAAAAAAACAAAACCACACGACCATGCGTGTTCTTGTGACGGGCTCTCGTACTTGGCAACACGCGGGCAGAGTGCACAAGTGCTTAGGCAGTCTGAAACAAAAAGCTTCTCAAGAGCCGCACGTGTTGATTCATGGAGATTGCAAGAGAGGGGTCGACGCTATTGCTCACGCCGAAGCTAAACGTCTGGGGTGGTACATCATAAAATGTCCGGCGCAGTGGAAGAGGAACGTACCGGCCGGCATGGGCTACAACCCACGGGCTGGACCCGAACGCAATGAATGCATGGTGCGAAGCTTCGCTCCTTTCGTGGACGTCTACTTGGTGTGCATTCGCGGAAATTCCAAAGGGTCAACCAATTGCTTGAAACACATCTACAAGTACAGGACGCCGCAATCCTGCGTGTGGATTCTTCGCGAATAAATGTCTTCTCCCTGGCCTTTTTTCCAGGCCCACAACTTTCCGAGTAGATAAAATTCTGCTTGAACCGAGTTATCAAGGTCAGGAACGTGGATGATGAGTGTGAGGTAAAAAACTTGAAAAGTTTATGACCGGGTTAAAACTCCAGAACGTTGGCGAAGAGACAAAGTTTGAGAACGAGACCACAAGGTGAGGTTGGGTCGCATCGAGTCCACGGTAAAAAAAAAAAAAGTCAAAAAGTTGTTGAGCAAAATTGAGAAAAAATTTTCGTGGTTCAACTCTCAACTCGATCCAAAAAATTTTTTGGACTTGAAACTTTTGTCAACCTCTCTTGAAAAAGTTGAGATGGAACGAGTCCAAGATCGAAATCAAGTCCAAGCATAAAAACTTTGTGCCGAGCTCCAGTTCGAAAAAAAGTTTCAAGTCAAGAGAAGGTTGGGTCGCATCGAGTCCCGAGTGGGACCTAGAAATCTTTGCAATCGGGTTCAAGGTGGAACAATATTTCTCTTCCGAGACTTAGAAATCCTGTGTTTTCATTTCGTGATACCTTCCTTGGCATCTGCCAGAGTTCCAAATGGAAGAAAGGAAAGATTTGGATTTCTTACAGCACCTGCGTAACTACTGTTTGCAGAAGCAGTACTACAGCGTCATTGACGATCATCTGGAAAACATTCCGCCTGGACGTGAAAGTGAATTCCACCCACCACACCTTCCCCTGCCGGAGGCCAAGGACGACCAAGTTGTTACGATGTTGCAACGCCTTCGGGATTACGGTTTGCATCACTATTACCACGGCGTCATGGACAAACATACGAACAACCGTGAAATCTTGACCAATGTACTTCGCTCGGCGTTTCAAGACTGTGCTCAGGCGCAAGACACCAACCTCCAGAAGCCGCCTCGGCAACCTACCAACGCCACAAACGAACAAACAGAGCTTCAAAACGCCATCCGATACTTTATTGACAAAGAAGACTGGAATCTGCTCATCTTCTTTGCTGCCGTATGCGAGTTGGACAAGAATTATGTTCTCAACCTAGTCCGAAAACCGCCCACTACAGAGTAGTTGGGACTTGCATTGTACTGTTTCATAGAGTTGAACAAAAACACGTGACCCAGCTATTGCCGATAGCGCTCACCTCTAAAAGATTCAGAGCCAGAACTCCAAAGCCCACAGGTCGGACCGCGACCAAGGTTTGAAACAAAAAGGACTCCTAACGGGTCAAGGCCTTGAGCGGGATTTGAACCCGCAACCATCCGCTTAAAAGGCGGACGCTCTCACCGTTTGAGCTACCAAGGCACTTGTCAACATAACAAAGACTGCATCATGGTGATGAAGGTTTTTTTTTTCCCAGGCGTGTCTGTCTTACGCTTTTTGGGAATAAAAAAGTGTAGAGAGATTAATAAAAGTAAGATCAACACAGAGCATGCCGAGAAAGAGCGCCTTTGAAAAAGCTTGCGAAAAAGCCGAGGCGATGCGCGACAGGATCTCTCAAGCAGACGCCTTGTACCTGTACGGACGGTACAAAAGAGCCACTTCCCGTGTCGATCCTGAGCCAGTGGGCGTGTTTAGCTGGCCTACTATCGACAACTACAAGAAAAAAGCGTTTTGGGACTGTCGCCACTTGTCGAGAACAAAAGCCAAACAGGAGTACGTGGCCAAGGTGAACGAGCTGTCGACTTAGAAGTTTTGGTGTGTATTGCACAAGGTTACAACCAGTCCTGGCTGGCAGGCACCGGGCCGGGCAGAATAAAGGAATTGTAAGCCATTGTCCACAACTTGTCCTTGCGCCAGTAGAAACCCAAGTCCATGTCCGTGAAGGAGCGCTGCAACAAAAACGCGGCGCAATAACGCGTATGATCACACACCGGGGCGAGTTCTTTTCTGTCGTAATTATTCTGCCTGCCACCCTTGCGGTGCAACAAACAGGCCTGGCGAAACGCTTTCCGGACCGACGCTTTCCATTCTTTGGAGCGACGGCCCAGCAATTCCAATAGCCACAGAGCCTTTTCCGTATAGAAGCTGTGGCAAAAATTGGAAAGAAGTTCGAGAACGCGGTTCAGGAATACGGTTCGCTGGGCCTCGGTCCAATGCCACACAGCGTCTGAAACCACCGGTGCGGACGGTTTTCCCCAAAGGGCCAGGGGACTTGGACTCAGTCCCTCGTGATCCTCGGTCTTACTCTCCAGACTTTGAACTTCGGCCACCAATTCCTCTAGGCTGTCCAGTGCCACTTCCAAATACGACAGCTCCAAACGGCCCATGGCCCATTCGAAAGAAAAGGCTTGTCGGTTTGTTTGGAGGGGTGCTGCCGGCCAGGACGGCAACACGTTGTGCAAGTCTGGGAAAAGGTCTGGCGTGTGTGGCCCCAACGGCGAACCGAGGTCGGGTATGGCCGACACGGACCGGTAGAGGGTGGTGGCCTGTTCAAAAGGATCATACAATGACTCTTCATCCAGCTCAGAGCCGGCGTCGAGCTCTCGAGAGGAAGTCCTCGACAGCGATGCAGCTGCGCCACCCTTGTCTCCAAGAAAGGTTTCTAAGCGTGGAGGATGAGAGTCATCATTCCGCAGCCATCCGTTTTGTTCTAGAGACACGCGCAGCTCAGACATTATGGCGTGGGCTTGCCATCCGTCCCCAAATAGGCATCGACCGTTCCAATACGGCTCGGGGGTGAGGAGAACTTCCCAGACCAGGTGACATATACAGCCACCTCGGTCATAAAACTGCGCTCGTAGGATATCTTCACGTTGGTCGTAGCGGAACCAAACACGACGGCTCTCACTGTTCCAGGCAAACAGCCAGGCAGACACTTGGGGCCACACCTTTGGCCAAGTTTGGCCGTGTTGGGGCGCAAAGGCTACAGATCCGACGTGGGGCGGGAGCAAGTCGCAATTGGGTAGAGTTGGGGTGGGCAAAGCGGATTCAACGGGAAGGCAGGGCGTAGTACTCATGCTTGACAGGATTTTTTTTGAAAGTGTGTGGGTGCGTTTTTATTTTGTGCTGGGTAGATCCCCAGGTGGAGGGACAGTGCGTACGTTTCAGAACGTTCTGGCGAATGATACGATGTTTTTCTGGGGTGATTCGTTTTCGACGAATAGGAGGGTCTGCAAGTCTTCACCGTTTATGCCGTGGTTTACCCGGGAGGATACGATGCTTTCGGCCACGTCCCGTTTTTCTTCGGCCCGTCGAAACATTCTTTCTTCCGCGGAGTTGCGGGCGAGGAGGTAGTAGATCGACACGGGCCGCGTCTGTCCCGTGCGGTGCACTCGCCCTTCCCCTTGGGCCAGCACGGCGTACGTAAACCAGGGCTGCAAGAAAATAACCGTGTTGGCCTCGCTGAGGTTAAGACCGGTAGCGCCCAGATGCAGGGTGGAGAAGAGAAGACGTGTTTGAGGCTCGAGGCGAAAGCGGGTGTACATTTCGTCGCGCTTCCGGGGTGAGGATATGCCCCCGTGCACAAAGACGTGTTCTTTCTCAAACCCGGGGCCACAGGCGCGGGTGAGGGCCTGAATGGCCACTTGAAGCACCGAACTCATGGTGGCAAACACCACCGCTTTGACGCCCGGATCTTGCCGCTTCAGCGTTTGCCATAGAGTGACGAAGCGTTTCATTTTGTTCGACTCCGTGCCGGCGGCCCCTTCCCCCTGGGTCAGCCACCGGCGCAGCTGAAGGTCTGCCGGCAGCTGCGCCCACAAGGAGACGTCCGAACGGTGGTCGGAATCCATTTTGGCTTGGCCCGTCATGACGTAGGGCGCGGCACACACCTGCACCGCCTTCATGAGCCGGTTCTTGGTTTCGACCATCTCTTGGCCCTTGGCCAGGCCCGACACGGCTTGTTCCCGGATGCTCCGAAACCGTTTTTGGGCCGAGTCGAGGAAAAAATCGTGGAGCCAACGCTCTTGAGGGGACAGGTCGAAAAACAGGTGGTGCACCGTTTTGGCGGGCAGCTTGACTTCGCTGGCGTCCTTGAGCTCGACAAAGCGGATCATGCGACTCAGGCGCAAGCGTTCGTAGGCGGCACGGGTGCAGCGGGTGTTTTTGGGCACGCGCAGGCCTGCCACGTGCAGCTCGCTGAAGAGGTCCCCCAGGCCGTTGTAAATGGGCGTACCGCTCATGACCCACCGGCGCGGAGCGCACAGCTCGTTCATGGCGCGGAACGTGAGGGTGCGCCGGTTGCGGATGTCTTGGCATTCGTCCAGCACCAGACGAAACCAAGGAAAGCGCGTAAACTCCCGGGCGTGGCGGATCTCGAGGGCTTGGGCGGCCGTAGGCGGGTCGGTCAACACCACGTCGGCCTCCGGTCCGGGGGTCCGGGAACGTGTCCGGGAGGCTTTCCAAGGCACCAGGCCGCTGCGTCTCACCCGGGTCATGACGGTGGCGTAGTTGGTGATCAACACGTCGAAGCGACGAATGTCGGTCTGCCCGAAGCGGGTAAAAGCCGACCTCTGAAAGGAAGAATTGTAGATGCCCACTCGGAGCTGGTCGCCGAAAAACTTTTCAAACTCCCAGCGCACGGTGCCCAACAAGTTTCTCGGACACACAAACAAGGTGCACGACCCTTGCCGCTTTTGTTCCGCCAGGGTGGAAGCGATCAAGGACGCCATGACCAACGTCTTGCCCAAGCCCATGACCATGGCCAGCATGCCTCCCGCCACTTTGTCGTCCCACTGGGGGTGACGAATCTTTCTGGACTCGATGAGCTGCAACCACCGCAAGGTGTCGCGCTGGTGAGGGTACAAGGCGAAAGGGGTGCGCAGACGCAAACCAAACTCGTTCGCCGGACTGTAACGGAACCGTTTGCCATTGCTGTTCGGGGCGGAGGAGGGCACCGGAGGCGGTTTGGCCACGGGTCCGGCCGCACGCTGCCGCTTGGGCGGCGGATTGAACACGGACGCGCCGCCCAAGGAACGCCGCAACTCGTCCGACAAGATGTCGTCGGTCGAAGGGAACAGGACGGGGGCCAAGTGGCTGGTGGACATTTCGGTCAGGGAGCGCTTTACCGCCTTCCGTTCCCGCCCCTGTGTCTGGGTCAAGGGGAACACCTGGAGGGCGTGGGCGGAGGTCTGCGGCAAGGGTGGAGGCAAAGACACAACGCCATGGGGCTTGGCCATCGATCGGTTCTTTATTTTCATCGCCGACGACAAAGTACAACTCAAGGCTAAACGCGTCAATCGTCCACCGCACAGGACCCCCTGGCACTCTTGGCTGCTCTGAAAACCCAAAGCGGCAGTGGGCTGGGGCTGCCGTTTCCGTCGCCCATGTCTCCATAGACTTGATTTGGTCGTCGATGCGCTGTTTTATGACACGACAAGCCGCCAGAAACCTCTCAGTGCCCCCCGCCTTGCACCCCGCCGGCGTAGTAGTTGGTCATGACCTCGCCCGGCGCGATGTACGCCTTGGAGTGTGGGTTGTCGTCCGGTGTACCCATGTGTCCGTTGTGCCACTCTTCGATCAACTCGTGAAAGTGCGCTGTGGCGACCAGTCCTTTGTTCTGCGGCATCATCACTCGGGGATCGGGGCTCTCCTTGATCCAATAATCGACGTCCATGTAGTACATAAAGTCGTGTTCCCTCAGTTTGGCCTCGGCCTTTAACATGTAGTGATAACGATAGAGCGTGTCGCCTGAAAACCTTCGCCGTGTCACGAAGTACTTGTGCAAAGGACAGCCGGCCACTGTGTCCGGAAACTCTTCGGGGGCGTCCGTAAACAAAAACAAGGTCAAGGAGTGGGGTTTCAAGAAGCGTTCGACACAATTGCGTTGGATGGCCTCTACGAACTGCTTGTACCTCCCCGTGGCGATGTGACACACAGCCACGCTTTGCCGAACGAGAGGCTCTTCCTTGTACAGCACGTGGGAGTGCCCGTAGCCGTCGTACCACTCGGTACCGTTTGCATTGGCTCGCCACCTGTTGTCGGCATGTACGTGGCCAATTACGCTCTCTCCTGGTTTTTGCACCGCCAAGGCCTGGGGAAAACCGACCCACACGTCACGTTTTTGGAAACGTCGGTGTGGAAAGGGAATACCCTAGCAGCAACATGGCTTCCGCAGCCGTGCCCAGAGAAGACGGGGTTTCGCAAGTCAGCGTGTGCGTAAACATAGTAAAAGGGTACACATCCCACAATGAAACAGAACATGTATTGGCTCGCACTTATGGTACGATACGCGTTTACGCCGTGCCTCACCACCGTCACTTATTTTGTGTGGTGGTTGAAGGTGAACTAAAACAAAGGCTAGAGCAAGCGCACGACGCAAAAGTGATCTTCCAATCTCCTGTCACCATGAGCGAACAACCAAACGAAAGCGTTGACGTATACATTCTTTATGACGACGACGACTCTTCTGCAAGGATTCAGGAGCTGCAGGGTGCCGTTAGGACCGCCGAAGCCAAGCAGCACGACGCTGAACAGAAGCGCACAACAGCCGAAATGAATCTCAGGAAAGCCCTCAAAGTAGTGCTCCGTATGAAGGCACGACAGGACGCACAAGATGGACTGCTCTTGGTAACGGAGTTGGTCAAAATCATTGGGTCTTCCCTGGCCCGGATCAGTGCGACGGAGCTGAACATCACCAATTACTCCACAGGGTATGTGGCTCTGTCACGACAAGGAGAACGGGGAACATTTCAACTGAAGTATTATCCCGAAACAAAGGACGAACCGGAGCGAAAACCCCTAACTACTGCGGTGGAGCAGAAGGTGGAGCAAACCGTTCGCAAGCACCTTTACCTCGACCTGCGAACGTACACAAACATCGCTCAAAAGGTTATACTGGCTCGTAATGAGTTCGCACATCGTGTTGACTCACGCTTCAAAGATATTAGAGAGTTCAACAACGTCATGGACGAACTCAAACAGATCCCCGGCCCCCACCAACAGGCCTTTGCGTGCGCTCGTTTTTTGTTACAGTACGCTATGCATATCAGACACACCAGAGAAATTGCTGATGTGTTCCCAAAATCTTTTTGGCAAGAATTTTAAGAGTTTGTAAATTGGTCATGAGGACAAATTCAAGTCTTAACATTTTGAGTAAGCTCACTTCGACTCGCATGAGCGACCAAGGAGGACTGAATTTTGCCTTTGGCAAAATATTTGTGAATTGGTCCAAAGGACAAATTCATATCTCAACATTTTGAGTGACGCCACCTCAACCAGGTTGGAAGACAACGATTGGACTGACCAACATTTCGAGGAGCCGCACCTGAACTTGAATGGCCGACTAAAACTTGGGTCTCAACATTTTGAGTAACTTCACTTTGACTCGCATGAGCAACCAACTTGAGTTTCAAGATTTTGAGTGACGCCACCTCGACCAGGTTAGAAGACCAAACTTGGACTAACCAACATTTCGAGGGGCCGCGCCTTGACTGAAACTTAGGTCTTAGCAATTTGAGTGACTTCATGTGAGCAACCAACATGAGTCTCAACTTTCTGAGCAACTTCACTTCGACCTCGAGTTTAAAAAGTTTGAGTGACTTCACTCCGACTCGGGTAAGGGACCAACTGAATTTTGCCAAAGGCAACAATTTTGAGAATTGGTTTAAAGGACAAATTCATGTCTCAACATTTTGAGTATCTTTACTTCGACTTTGGGTGACCGATTGAAATTTGATGGACCAAAATTTTGAGTCACAAATAATACGTGCCAGCGCAGCATGTGAGCGCTGACTGGTTCACTTTGACAAAGATTGGGCCGTCAGTACCGCACCGGCGTGAGAAGACAAGAGCTGACGCACGGGGTTGGAAGACGACGACACCCCGACACAAGGACGGGGACCGACCACGACACGAATACACAGACCATTGTTGGGTCCGTCGCCGTACCACGGGCGGAAAATCGCGTTGTGTCCTTGGTAGTGCCAAGCCCCGTATTCTTGTAAATTCAGGCTCAGGCGAGGGTGGGTGCATTGCAGCAAGTGCAAGACCGAACTCAACACAACGGCGTGACTCGGAAAATCGTAAAGCAGGTTGCGCAAACATGAAGCGTGGCAGCTAAAAATCCATCCCGACCTTTTTCCCAAGGCTTCCATTTTGGCTTGCGACTCGGTCAGCCACGCCTCCAGGTCCTGGCAAGAGCTGTGCGTCGTGACACCCTCCCTGGCGACGGTTTGAGCGGCAACAGCCAAGAGACTGTCGCGGTACGCTTGCGCCGCGCGGTACTTGGTGGCGGCCGGCACGTCGTGTTGTGCCACCAGCCGAAACACTTCTTGGAACCACGCCAGGGTGCCCGAAGGTGGTGGCGTGGACCCCCCAAACAAACGACAAGGGTGGAGCCGGGCTGCATTGCCTAGCAGCCAAGAGTGCTCGTAAGGGCTGCGAGCAAAACGCGCGCTGAGGTCTGTTTGGCCCAGGTTTTGTGCCGTGGGCCACGAGGCGGGAAAGACCACGGAACCCGCTAGGTCTACACAGACCACTTGGCTGCGCGTGAAACGGTTTTGTATTTCCGAGACCGTCTGGCCCAGGCCGTACCCGTTCCCTCCGCGCAGGGTCGAGCACACGACCAGCACGACTCGCATCCGATGCTGAACCAGATCCGCGACCCATTGGCTGAGGTACGCACCGCCGTCACAAGTGGACACGATGACCCAGACGGGCTGTTGTTTTTGGTCCCAGGACAAGTCTTCCGTAACAAAACGGGCAAACAACTCGGCCCCAATGGACGCGGCCGTATGCAAACGGGCAAAGCGCGGACCCAGCGCGTGTTTCAAAGCGGCGCTGGCGCTCTGGTGAAGGGCGGAACGTTGCGCCGGCGACAAGTGCCAACGTTTGGCATCTTGCCTCATCCACCAAAACGCGGGCTTGAGACCGTGTCCGCCACACCATCGTTGCAAATACGAGACCAGCAACTGTTCGTCAGAGCGTGCGTGGTGAAACACGTCAAACCCACGGGCCGACATCAGGGTCTGCGTTGCCCGAACACGCCATCCGACTCCGTGCTCGTCCGACGAGGATTGACCCATGGTCAGGAACGAATAGGAGAACAATATGGTTTTTCTTTTTTTTTTTTCGATCCATGTCTTGGGTTCGACTTTTGGAAAGGTGACGTGCCCACAAAAGCTTGTAAAATTTTTTTTTTCCACAAACCGTTCTTTCAAAGAAAAAACTAAAGAAACATGTTGCGCTTCCAACGCGTGGATCCGCGCGCCAAGCCTTTGACCAAGTCGGTGGAAGACGCGGGCTTCGACGTTCAGTTCTGGATGAAGGACAACAACTTTGACAGATTCCTGGACGAACAGCCAGACGCGTGCCAACGGTCTTCGGTCGTTCCGCTTCCCGAGGGAAAAGGTATTGTGGCCCTCCACCAGGGCACCCTGCTGTTGCTCAGTACCGGTGTTCGGGTTCAGTGTCCGGCTAATACGTATTTTCGCCTCGCGCCTCGTTCCGGGCTGAGCCTGAAAAAGCTGCAAATATTGGGGGGCGTAATCGACTCTGGGTACACCGGGGAGGTCAAGGTGATCGCGGTGACGGGCATGGACAACCAGACGTTTCGGCAAGGAGATCGTGTGGCTCAGCTCGTGCCCACCCTTCTCAACACGTCGCCCATGATCGAAGCCCCGTTTCTGCCTACTCAACGCCAAGAAAAGGGGTTTGGATCGTCGGATGTCGCAGAAAATAAACATAGTGTTTCATAACTCTGTTGAGCTTTTCAGCATGGCCAGCTTGACAGTTTGGAAATACGCTCTTTCTCTTTACGAAACGATGCTGTGTTGTATTATTCCAAAATGTCTAAACGAAGTTCGGGGTGCTGTTTTGTAAAGGATTTGCGATATTGTCTAAAGTTGGCCATAAGTTTGGGCATGGGGAGGCGGGCTGGAGCAGGTTTTGCGGAATGGGTTTGTGGTGTGTCTGATTGGGGAGGTAAGTTTATGCGTGGTGTACAGGTGGCAGGAACTGCATGCGGGGCGTGGTGAAAACGCCAACGCAAAAACCGGGACGACATACGTTTCGGGCAGTGTGCAATCAGATTACGTGAATCAGCAACGGGCACCAAGGTATCACTCGTCAAATGCATTACGCCCGGGTTCGCCGCGTTAAGAACAGAGAGAAGATCATTCTTTTGGGCAGTCGCAGCATTACTCAGAGTTGAAATCATGAAGATATCGATCTTGTTCTTATCGTCATTATCAAAGTCGGTGGCAGCCATCACACGCCTGAGATGATCCTCCATGAAGGTGCACACATTTTCGTACGTTCTCTGGTCTGAAGCATGAAACGGAATTATGGAATGACCGAGACGTTTCCTAGACGTAAAGTTTATAAACCCCAATGCGCACTTCATCTCCTTTCCGTCGTCAGGCTTCATGATGGAAGCGCTTAAGATGTACACACTCGGTCCAATGCTCATTGTTATCATTTTGTTGCGGGTCAACCCTGGATCGTTCTCTTGCTCGAAGCAAAGTGACGCCAATAGTCTCTCTGGCCACATCCACCACAAGGAAAAATTCCAACCGTTGCCGTTCCGCCAAGGTGTAAAGCACCAAGCTGGGTCTGTGATCTGATCAATGGTTAAGCAAGGCTTGGGTTCGGCCCATACGGAGGCCACTGCTTGGTGAACGTTTCGGCGCACCATGGAGAACGCCACACAGTCACGAGCCGTCAAAAACGTCGCCGTATATGCCGTTAAAACATCGGAAAGAGGCCAAGAGCGTCGACTCATGGTTCCTTTGTGTTGTATCGTTGGTAAACTGCCGAGCAAAAGGACAAGGGAATGGATGCAACGGAGAGTTACCAGAAAAGACGGAAACCAAAATTCAGCGTGTTATTTTTTTACGACTTTTGACGGTTTGGGCGAACAAAGAGGTTGGCCAACAAAAATCCAAGAAGTCCGGCCAAAACGACCGGCTGCCACCTGTTCCAAGAACCTGGACTTTCCAGCTCCTCTTGGGTGTGATTGAGAGAATTATGTTGAGAATTGACATGGATTCGTTCCAGTACGTCGCATTCCTGACATGAAAGGCAATCTTGATAGCTTGGGTCGGCAAATTGAGAGAACCAGGCTTGGGCACGCTCGGATCCCAACGGCTCAATCGGGATGGAAGTAAACGTCCGCCTTTGGTGAACCATTATGCTTTTCATGTTTTGTAAGTGTTCCCAGATGCACACTTCTTTTGTGCTGTTGTCCGACCATGGATCCAAGTATGAATATATGAGCCATGTCACGTCGTCGATGAGGCACTCGGGAGTCAACGAGTTTCTCAGCGTTTGGGTTTTTTGTTCGTCCACCGCAAAATAATTCTCTCCGATTGGTTTCAGGACCACTTGGCTATCTTTTTTGATTCGGTCAAGGAATTGACATTCCTCCAACGGGCTGAGGTTCCACGTTTGCACCGTATATGTACCCTCACTCAGAATTCCACGATCTCCAGGCCCAATATTGTACCGGCGACACACTGCGTCGCGTACACGCGCGTTGTGTTCGGTGACGGCTGACATTTTGGGTTGTGGCGCCAATCCGCACGAAAGAATTTGGGTTTTTCGCCAGGAAAACCGGTTCAACCAAGAAAATACCTTTCAAAAAAAAAAGTGTTCTGCCTGGCGAACCAAAGGGGAAAACCGGAAACAAACTTGGTGTCCTTGTATCTCTGTTTCTCCGGTGGGCCGTCAGCCCTAGCCGGCCTTCATGACCATTTGGGCGGTAAAGGGGAGGCGCTTTGCCCCGATAAGTACTGGCGTTCATTGTAGAGGGTGGGCCGTTTCACCGCTCACAACGCCATCGTGTTGTACACCGTCATTTATATCTTCTTTGGACGCTGCGACCAAGGTAAAAAAAAAGTTGCTTGGGTCTAGCCAAATCTTGCATGCAAGATTTCCGACGCTTCGGTGGCGCTTTTCTTCATAGACCGGCACGCACTTGGCGCCAGCATTGTTCCTGCCGTGGCTGCCACACCTCCCATCAGAGTATTCTTGTCTTTGGCTGAGAACTGGGGCGGTGGAAACGGACGCCGAGAACCTTGAGTCTCAAAAGTGGATACGATATGACGGGCGACTTTTTTGGCGACTTGTGGAGGAAGTTTAGAAGCCATGTTCCCAAGTTTGGAGCTTTGCTTTGGTGGGCGAACCGAAAAAAATTTTCAAATATTTTTTTTTTTAGAGTTCTTGGCGCCGCTCGGAAGAAATAAAACGGACCTGGGAAAGGAGGGGGTTACGGGCGCTTAGTGTGTATCTCTCTAGAGTGGTAAGAATCATGCGGGGTGTTCAGGCTGTTCAGGGTCTTCGGCCGTGACCGGAGCAGAGCGCACAGAATCCGTCGTCGACGGCAAGTTCGGGCGGAGCGGAGAATACGAATACAAGACGTAAGACACAATGACCACCAACAAGGCCAACACGACAAAGGCCATCAACAACCACGAGTACCACGGCGTGCTTCCATCACCGTCGTTCAGGAGGGTCGTTTCCTGCAAATCGGCAGAATGCTCATCGGTGTTCTCGTCTGCTCTGAGCGCGCTCACGACGCGAGGAGCCACACCTTCTAACAGCTTGGGGCAGTCTTGCGCCCGCCACGAATAAAACAACGGACCGGGGTTTTCGTGGCGCAGGCATCGCGTTTGCAAGGCGCGCCAGTAGTGGGCGGTATGGCTGTGGACGACCCAACCCGTGGCCTCTGCCAAAGCGGCGCGTTGATTCGAAGGGTTCCAAGACACAAACTCTTCCTCTGTGTCCTGTATCCAAGGCTCTTGTGTGGTGGCGGTGTGGTCAAAGACCCCGTTGTCTCCCAACACAAAACGCACGTTTGTAACCTCGGGCAAGACGTACGACCTCATCCGGCTCGTCATCGTTTCGTCTTCGCTCCAGCTGAGAGGTGATCCTTGGCAATCCGCTTCGGCAAAAAACATTGCTCGCATCGGGCGCTCACGAGCACGCATGGCTTGCCACAAAGGTTCACACATGGGGCAGAAGGGATTTTTCTTTTTTCCACCACAAGGTTTCGTTTTCATAACACACCACCATTGTTTCACATGGCTCGGGTCGCAACCCCGTCCGCGTCTTCGAGCGTGAACCGCCAAGTGCTCGTGGCTCGGCACGGCGAAACGGACTGGACCCTGGGGGACGCCAACGGAGACCAAGGCCTCAATCGAAAGGGGCGGCAACAAGTCAGAGACACACGCCAGCGATGGCCCATGACAGAGCCGGTCTTGATGATAAGCAGCACGCTGCGGAGGGCTCGTGAAACCGCACAACTCTGGGTCGACCACTTGCCCGACGGTGTCGTTGAGCCCGACCTGAAAGATTGGCTTCACCGCGCAGGCCAAAGCCCAGGAAATGCGTGGCTCCAGTTTTCCGCCCTCAACGAGCGCCAGTACGAGCGAGAGACTCGTGAAGCGTTTCAAGAGCGTGTCATGAAGTTTTCCCAAACCTTTGGTCCTTGGGTGAACTCTATGTCGGCCAGCTACGCGACCATTGTCATCGTGTGTCACCAGGGCGTGCTGCGGTTGCTGCACGACCCCCCGTTTCGCCGTTTCGCTTTCGGAGAAGCCCGCCTTTGGAGACAACCGCATGGCCCAGAGAAAAAACAAGAATAAACATCATTTAAAGAGGTTTGACTTTCTACGACTTGTGTTCCAAGCATTTTTCGATGGCTCCGGTTTCGTCCGTAATGGGAGACACACAAAAAACACGCTGCTCATCTTCGGCCATCCGTTTTAGCTTTGAAAAGATACGGCGAGCCACTCCTTGACGACGTATGTCCTCGGGCACAAAGATGTTGACCAAAAGCAAAGCCGGACGGAAGCTGAAGTTCGGGAACACTTGAAGAGCCACAGATTTTTGGAAAGGTACCGGTGTGAACGGCAGCACCACAAAGTCCTTGGAAACCTTTAAATATAGCGTGCTTCCGTCTGTGGCGCCGCTTTCGCCGTGTTGGTACGCTGTTGCGACCAAATCTTCGATTTGTTCTTCGGTCACCATGCTTGAAACAGTGATTCCAGGACACTTTATTGGAAGGTTTAGCATAAACTAAAAGCTTACTCTTGATACAACCCCTGAAAAAAAAAATCGAGTGTTAGCGGGGTCTCCGGAACAAAAAGATTGATAGTTTTCAATTAGGTTTTCAATTAGGTTTACCAAAAATTGAAAGGTTAACCTTGTACAACCCTTAACCCAGGGCGCTCTCCTTTGCCATGTTTTTACCCAAAAGGTTTTTACGGTACAGATAGGTTGTTTGTCTTGTCAAAGGTTGCACGTGACGTAATCCTAAGCGTTGAACTCGATCATGTGTGGAGGATAGAGCGAACTGGTCCACGTTCATCTCTGTTTGGGTTGTAATTTCGAACGTGTCCTGGGGTGTTTGGCACAAATCGTTTCTTGTTTCGCGACAGGAACCATGCGAAGCCCAAACATTCTTGGTGAAATGTAAAGACCGTAGAAAAAGTCAAACTATATTTTTTTTTTTGGGGGGGGGGTTGACCACACAATCCTTCAACCAATCATGTGGAGCTCGTAACCCATAGATTTGATGTATGCGGTGGTGAAGTGGTGCGATGTTCGCAGCTTGCTTCAACTCAAAGCCTGTTCCAAAAACACACAAGATTTCTTTCGATGCTCTCCGGCTTGGAACACCGTTGCGTTCGCACCAAACGATTTTTCCAAAAAACGATGCCGAGAACTGGTGACCGCCCACACCGTACACATTTCCATGCACGATGAGGACAGCGACGACCTTTCCGAGCCATCTATTCTGCCGTACATATTCTCAACTTGCACTCGCCTTGAGAAGTTGGACCTTTCGTGGGAAAGCATTGGAAAAAGCTCACCTGTGCCGGCGAGCCTACACTTCTTGAGCATTTACCGTATCGTGGACGTGTCCATGCTTCAACGATGCTCCCAACTAAGCACCCTCAAAATTATAAGTGATTTACCTGTGAAAAGCTTTACTTTTCTGGACTCGCTTCCGGCTTTGACGCACCTCCATGTTGGTTTTGGGTTGCAGTACGACGAGGTTCCTGATCTTGAGCCTTTGGCACGGTTGCCGTGTTTGACCCACCTGACTCTAAACGAATTGTGGAACGTTGCCTCAAGCGAACTCGAACCATTGAGCCGGTGCAACAACCTAGAGAGCCTGTCACTGCGTGACCTGCGTCCTGTTAGAGGTCAGCTCGATCTATCGGTACTGCTTCAGTGCAAGATACAAAAACTGTTTCTCGAAAATTGCAAAACCTTGCGGGATCTGACTCCTTTGGCGGACCTTCCCGAACTTCGATGGTTAGACGTATCCCAGACCAACGTGCAAAGTCTCGAACCCATACGCTCGTGTACCCAACTCCAGGTCTTGGTTCTGACATTAACCGCCGTGGAAAGCTTGGAGCCCTTGGAGGCGTGTGTCCACCTCTGGTTTCTTCAAATCGATAATACGCGAGTCAAGAATTTAAAACCATTGGCCCATTGTCCGAAGCTCAAAACACTTTCCATGCGTGAAACTCTGATTCAAGACATTGGCGTTCTGGAGCAATGTCGAGAGCTGTGGAGAGTCGACTTGTTAAACTGCTCGAAAAGCATCAGTCTGGAGCCACTTATTCAATGCCCGCGTCTAACGCACTTGAACTACTCCTTTTTTCACAAACGAAACATTGATTTTATAGCTTGCTGTGGTCAACTCGAACACCTATCTCTAATCGCCTGTCCCGGAGCTAATGACAATCTCGTATCTTTGCGTTCGTGCGTTCGTTTGCGAATCTTTTATTTGCGGGGCGTAAGCAGACACCACTCAGACCTCTCTTTTCTCGAACACGCTCCTGATTTGGAATACGTCCAACTCGGGGGTTGGGGTTTCCGTGACATTAGCGGGCTCAAGAACTGTCAGAAGCTTTCGCAACTCGTCCTGGACCATACCCTGGTTGAAGACATATCTCCTTTAAAAAGCTGCCAAAACTTGCGGGAGCTTCATGTCGACCGAGAGTATCCCGCAGAACAAATCCAGGCCTTGAAGCTTTCTAATCCTTGTCTGAGTATAATCGATTGAGTTGTCGTGTGTTTCAAGTCTTCGCTGGCCCTGGGTTGGAAATTCTACAGAATCGGCGTGACATCCGATTTTCGACCCATTATGCTACACTCACCACTCGCCCCCGTATTCCAACCGGACGCCTTGACAAAATATCCTTCTTTTTGAGGCGGGGACACCAGAGTTTGGTCGTAAGACACCCGGCGTGTTTTATCAGTCACTGAATATTCTAGCCGATCCTCAGATTTGACGCCAACGTTTTAGTTAACAACAAATTTTCGTTGTCTGGGATCGTCTACGTTTTGCCTCAAGACCCAATATTGTTGTTTGTTCGTTGCCCACCGCTTCTGCCCACAGAAGAAAAAAGCCAGCGCGTCATGGATGGTTGGTGTGATCTGGCGACCAGCGTGGAGAAATGGGGTCGTGAGACAAAGGAACGCGCCTTGGTTAAAAAACTTCAACATCTTGTGGGTCTGTTTCAGTATAGCTCGGCGGTCTGGTTGTCGGCACACCAACTCAAGATCACGAAAAAATGGTTCTACAGGCCGCCCTGGTGTACCTTGCCACACTCTGATCCCAACCGACTTCGAGAACTCAACACTTTGCTAGCGGATCATCACTTACCCATGTTCGGGAGTGACGATTTGAATACGTTTTTCGAAGAGTATCGACCTGATTTTGTGTTTGTGCACTCTGAAGACGGTATCCTCGGTTCAGATTGGGCGGACGACCCGATCCTGAAGGACTTTGTGTTCATGCCGGAAGTGCGAGGCCTGTTGGCAGCACTGGCTTGGCTGGAGATAAAGGTAGAAAAATCGGGTTCGACTCAATTTACTCGAATATAGGTTCCAAGTTCGATGGGCTGGATGTTAATGCCATTGCTCCCGACCACGATGAGCAAACCCTTCTGGCGCAGCTCGGGCCGCCAATAGGGGCAATGGAGAGAGTTTTTTTCCGTGTCCATGGCGGAAAAGATTTACCGAAAAAACAAAACCAAAAAAAAAAAATAATACAAGGAATCATTCTTCTCTGAAACACTTGCTTGTATCTCCGCACACACAACCCCAATCCCTCTTATCAACCCCTATGGGCCGCACACGTCGAAGCCGGTGCCAAAGGAAAATACCAGTCCCGGTAGATGTGCAATCCAGGGACTTTATTCTGAAACTGCACAACTTGGCGATCAAACTTGGTAACGAGGCCTTGGTACGGTGGGCTTTCGACACTGGGTAGCCTTGACTTTTGGGTGGTCTTACCTGGTGCATGACTGTTAAGAAACACCACGAACAGAAAAATTCCAAACACGCTCAAGCCGTGTATCAAGGGTCGGTGGATACGTGCGAAAAGATTCACAACCGGCACGTCGTATACACGCTCTTAACCTTGGGCGAGGTAAAAGCCAACCTTGGGGGGTGGGCAGGGGACAAAACCGAATCACGACCTGTGTGGCAGTTGTATTCCAAAGGCAACATGTATCCCTGGGCATTGGAAGTTTTGAAACTGGCTGAAATGAATTCAAACGCCAGACAGGGAAGAAACCATTCAGACCTGATTTCCATCTGGCAGACAATGGCGATGGTAGATTCGTATCGTTGTTGGCAACTGCATCAGAAACCTCACGAACCATGGATACCCCACAGGTCTTGGAAAACATGAATAACTTTACCTGGGCTGTCGACTTGTGGAGGAAATCGCTCGTGTTGCTCACGCGCCAAGCCAACACCGACGAGGCACGACTGACCAGACTCCAAGTCCGGCTTCACATCGCCGAGGTGAGCCAAGCGCGTTTGGTATTGCTCTGCCGAGTGTAACCGCGATGATTCCCGCAGTTGCTCTGCCGAGACGGAAAGCACGATCAATCCTTGGCTCTCTACCGGGAGCTGCTTCCTCTGGTGCGAAACAACCCCAAGACCAAGACCTATGTGCTGATGTGTTTGAATAACATGGGCATCGCCCTGCGGCGGCTCGGAAGAGAAGAAGAGGCACAAGCAATGTTTGCTGAGGCCGTTCGTACTCAGTCGGACGGAAAACTTCCCGAACAGTACACAAACTAGAGTTTTTTTTTTGGAGGGGGGAGCGAAGCATTGTCTTGTGTGCGAAAGGAATGAATAGTTTACCACAAGCCCAGATGGCGGCGGTGGACCAACACGGGCTTTTTCGCGGACGCGGCCACCTTGGTTTCCGGATTGGCGCCTGCGGAAGTAAGAGAAAGGGACACGGACGGGGACGGAAGGCGGGACTGGCGATCTGTTCCTTGCCAAAGATCGTATGCCTTTCTGGTCCACGTTTTTTTCCCCAAATCGGCCGAGAGGGTTTGCACCATGTGCAGCAGGTTTTCCACCCATGTCTTGTCGGCGTTGAAGCCTGAAAAACGCCGAACAATCCTCTTCTCGTACATCATCATTTCGGCGTACGCCCGGATGTATTCAGTCAGCCGTCCCGAGTGTTGGGTCAGCAGGCTCTGCATCACGCCTTGTTGAAAACGCCACGGAAACAGTAGCGCGTTGTCGGGCGGTTGGTCTGCGTGGGCGGAGGCGTACATGAGGCGAACGTGCAAGTAAAACAACACAAACGCGGTGTTAAAGCTGTTGGGGTCCAGTTCGTGTTTTCGACCTTCGCGCTCTTGCCAGTCTTGTACGCCTCTCACCAAATTGGACTGCGCGCCGTGGATGTATCTCACCCGGGGGTGACGAGGATGGCGCAACTCCGCGGTCAAGGCCTTGTCCAGCGCCACCGTGTCGAAAAACAAGGAGTTTGCGCCGAGCGGATCGAAGCGTTCCACCGTTCGCCACGCCGGCACGTACAGCAAGAGGTTGGTATGCCAACCAGGAAGAGCATCAGAGTTAGAATCGTCTGGGCAAAGCGGATCACGCATCATGAGCAGCAACACACTCAAGCCTCGGGTCGGCGCCAAGAACGAGTCCCACGTAGAGGCGTCGGCTTCGAGGGCGCGTCGCCGTTCCGTACAACGCCACACCACCGAGACGTCCGGCAAGTCTTTCGCGGTCTCGGGCAAGACCACACGCAAGGGCGTGCGCACGTGCCCTCCGGCTTTCACCATCCTTAACACCGCCAACAAGCCCAACAGCACGTGGCGGAGCTGGCCTCGAAACGAGGTAAACTCCAGATTGACAAAACGCTTCCATTTCTCGGGAATTCGAACGCGCAAACGAGACGCCGGCTCGGGTTGTGGAGTAAACTCGCTCGCCCGCCCAATGTCCAGCGTTTTTCGAGCCATCTCCACGCCGGACGGCAGGCGAAACCGAACCTTTTGCCCCGGCGCGAAGCGCAACTCGGCGAGTGTGGCCTCTCGCGTCTTTTGGCGAAACGAGACTCGGTCGCCCTGTATTCTGCTTATCGTGCGGGGCTCCGGGTCCAGATGGGTGACGACCTGGTCCCCCGTGGTGAACGAATCGGCCATGCAGTCGGGGTCGATCCATACCGTCCGGGTGTGTTGCACGTGCCGAAACTGGGTCAGCGCGGTGTCCGCGGGAACGCGTACGGGGGTCTCGAGTCCAATCTGGTACGTGCGCCGCCGGTCGGCACAATTCTTGACCACCCGTCCGAAGAAAACGGGATCAAACTCGTTGACCCTGAGGTTAAGCGATGCGTCCACGGCCACGTCTTGGGCCATCCTACGAAACTCTGGGATCAAGTTGAGGCTCCGCAGGCGTTCTGGAGGAACGTGGTCTAGCATCTCTTGGTACAGAGGGCGGCCGTCAGGGGTGGTGACCGGGTAAAAGTGCATGTTGGTAAACGCGCCCACGCCTTGGTAAAAAGGCAGGGCCTGAGACCGGCAAACCCGGCAAGAGCGGGCGGACGCCTGGTCCAAGTCCTCGACCGACAAGCCCGGCTGCAAGAAGTGGCTTTCGGCTACGTTGTACGCACTTATTCCTTCCTGAAACGGCTTTTCGATAATGAGCACCTTGATGCGTGCCCCAAAGGTGTTGTCGTCTGCGTTGAAGGCGGCTTGGGTCGCGTTGATAACCGCGCTGTCGAACCGAACGCCTTTTGGACAGCCCGCGTGGGCAGGCACGTCGTTCAGCGTGAGCATCGCCACTCCATACCTTCCGTCCGCTTCCGCCGGGGCACACAAGGTGGTTTTCCCGCGCACCTTGCGGTAGTCCAGGCACAACCGAAATTGGTCCCCAAAGGCCAGAAACGCCGAAGCGACGGCCTTGGCGCCAAAGTGTTTTCTCCGGTTCTTGCCGCTCTCCGAGAACGTAAACACCGTGTGCTTCCGGCCCGGCAGCCGGTCCGACTTTGCCTCCCTCTCGAGTTTCAGAATGTTATTTATCAAGGCCAAGAGCTTGGGCGCGTAGACGGACATGGCCGCACGAAACTTGCGGGCACTAAACCGGGCGTGGTAAAACGTAAACGTAAAGCCACTGTTTTCCTTATCCGGCCGAACAGGCCGGGCGACCTTCTGGGCCGGGAAAACGCAGGGCGCGGCCCGGGTAAACGAGTCTTGACCCAACAGGCCGTAGTCCCGGTAGACTTGTACGACGTCCTCGTGGGCGTTTTCCGCCTTTTTCACCCGTTTCTGCAACAGGTCGTAGTGCCACGGGTGCATGCGTGTAGTGTGTATACCGGCCAACACCCGGCGACTAAACCGTGTGGGGTCGCGGGAAAGCTGGAGGTAGGAGATGCGGCCCACCGCCGCCCGAGCAAACCGAAACCGGCTCGCACCTTCCAAGCGGTTTCGCACGCGCAGGTTCAAGCGTTCGCGGGGGTTGTCGACTCCCAGGTTGAGCAACCACATGAGTTCCTGGGGGGACGAAAGCATGGGCGTGGCGGTCGCCAGGACCACTTTGGCGCTCTCCGCGCCGCTCAGCGCGTACGAACGGTACAGCGCAGCCGCCAGCACGTCCCGACCTTGCAAGCCGTGTTCCGAACCCGCTCCTGCCGCGGGACCGTACACGTCGTTCCGGGAGCGAAACTCTTGGCCGGCAAAGGTGAAGCTTGGCAGGTTCTCGTTCAGCCGGCTCGCCTCGGGACCCCGGGCAAACTCGGAGGACGTGAGGTTGTGGGCTTCGTCAATGAAGAACACGGTTCGTCGCAAGGGGTCGCGACTCGCCAAATCCAAGAGATGTCGTTTGGGGCCGCGCCCGAGCAGCACGTCGACCATGTCTCCGTAGGTCATGATGCGTTGCTTGTCCAGGTTGGCGCCGTACCGCTTCAGCACCATCGCCGCTCCCGGCTTACCGCTGCGGATAAAAGCGATCTTGCGCGCCCGGTCGTCAGCCATCACGGTGCCGTCCGCCCGCAGGATGGGTTTCTGGGACTCTACCAAGTCACGCAACCGTGTCTGACACAAGTTCTGGTACAGGTCCATGAGCGGCACTCCGCGGAGCGCCTTGCGGGTGACCCAAAACACGTTCCACCGACGCGCTAAGAAGTTTACCATGATGTTGAGCATCTCGCACGTCTTGCCGGCGCCGGCGCCGTGCCACAAGAGAAACAGCTTGAGCACGTGGTCCGGCGTAAAGTAGTGGGCGCCAAACAACTGGGCGGGGGTCAAGGGGAAGAGGTTGTCCGGAAAGCGAGGACAGCCGGCGGTCATGCCGGCCTGTCCACTTAGGTCCGGCGCAGAGAAAAGGTACGGAGCCCAGTGACGTTGCGTTTCCTGAGCAAGGCGGAACGGACGGGTGGTGGTGTCCGGCTCTGCGTACGTGCCGTAGTCCAGGTTCTTGATCTTCCACACCGAGTTGGTAAAATAGCCTCCGGTGTGTGTGCCTTTTTCCTGGGCCGGTCGCCCCTCTCCGACCGCGCAGGCCCTGTGCTGGTCGCTGGTGCACTCGGTGCCCGCGGGTTGGATCTCGACCCCGCAGGGCTGTTCTCCCGGTCGGCACTCTTGGGCACACACGCGGCAGTCCCGGTCCGGCCGGGGCCCCACCCGAGCGAACCGCTGGTCGTTGCTCCCGAAACACCAACCTCCGTTCTGCAGGGCGAAATACTGGTGACCGCTCTTCTTGGCCTTTTGGTAGCACCGCCACAGGCAGGCGTGCCTGGGCAACTGGCGGGGGTCTTCTTCGTCCCGGCCGTCTTCCAAAGAACGCATGAGGCGCAAAGGACCGTCCTGCCACCGGGTATAGGTTTTCCGCGCAGGCGGCAGGCGGTCGTCCGGGCTGGGGGCCGGGGCCACCCGGCGGGTGCCGTTCTGATCCTGAAAGTATTTCTGGTCTCCGTACCGTCTCGGGTTGGTGGCAGGAAAGTCGGCAAAACACCCCACGTACTGAACGTTGTTTTGAACCGCTTTCCAGAGCTGGGAAGCTTTTGGAGCGGAAGGCGGTCTCTCTTCCGTCATGAATTTTGTGTACTTTATTTAGTTAGGGTTACATCCATCGTCGTTCCTTCATTCTTCCATTGGGCGCGTTGTCATGCCGGTTCGGGACCAAAGGCAAAGACCGGCCAGGTACCGCCAACTACGGTTGGCTCTGGTACCCAACACGGCAGACTCAGAAGCGACCACCGACACCCCGCAGACCCGGGCCCTCACGACTCTGCCCCATCTTCGTGGCGTTACACCCAGCTATGTGGGAGCCTGCGGCGAAACCTATTACGAAAAAAGGCTCCACACGCCGCCGCGACCTTCGTCCCGTTGGTTTTGGGTCAAGAACTTCCGTGCCGGGTTCTTGTCTCGAGGCCCCGAATGGAAGAATCTGGTTCGGGCGGTTCCTCCGCCGTACCGACGCTACACCCACCGTAACGGACATGAAACGGTGGCGCATCGCCGCTGTTGTTGTCGCATGCGCCTTGTGTCTTCTTTCCCCGGGGTCAAGCTCGTCGAGTGCACCTCTTTGCACGTCGTGGCCCACTTTGAGCCTCTGCCTGCGTCGCCCACCTTCTTCTGTCGGACCAAACGAACTCTGGATGCCGTGGGAGTCCCACCCTCGGAGGAAAACCAGGAGAAGAAACCACGCTTGAATCGGCTAAAGCCCATCATATCCCGGCTCTTGGACCAGTACTTCCTCGTTGGCCACGAAAAGTAAAAAAAAAAAAAAACCCCAAAAAAATAATAAAAAAAAAATTTGAAACAAAAAAAAAGAATTTTAGGGGAAGGGGTAGACCGGTTGTGTGGTACAGTCAGACGGTTCGAGAGGTTGTTGTCTCTTGTCTGGCTTGTGGCACGAATCTTACTCACCGGTCACACAAAAGGGACATTGCGGGTCCTGGTGCGGGGGCATGTACGGCACCCAGGATTCTTTTTTGGGGCCTTTCTCTTCCATGGACTATTGCGTGTGCGTGCCGGTCGGCTATTGCTCCCCGCGTGGCTGTGGCTGTGTTCCCTGTGGCACGGTACAAGAAAACGGGTGGTGCCTGACGCCTTGCGGAGGCTGGTACGATTCGCCCAGGAGCGGGAAAACGTGGCACGCCTCGTGGTGCCACGCGGGCCGCTACAGTCCGCCACCCTTGGCGCGTCACACTTGTGCGTTTTGCGTGCCGTGCCTGGTTTGTACGCAATGGCGCTCCGGGCGGAAGAAGCTGGTGGGCGGAGGTTGCGTTTTCGATTCCCAACCCCGGAGCCTGACCCGTCTGCCGCGGTGCTGGTGTTGTGGCAGTGCTTGTGAATGTATTTCCCAGGCGGGCGCGTGGGATACGTGTTGCGGCTGTCCGTGTCGATACGTTCAAGAAATTCAGCGCCGGACCCTGCCGGCCGAGTTGGGCCGTTTGTATCCCAACACGATGCAGCAACCCCAAGCGCAATCCATGGTCTTGGGCCGACAGGACGGCACCACGGTCGTGCGCGTTCGCCCTTTGCTTGGCTGCGGATCAGCCCCACACCCAGGGTTTACACTTTTGAAACCCACCTTCTATTGGAATGATGAGTAAACGAATTTTTTTTTTTTTCATCTTTTTTTTTAGAGGAGGGAGGGAGGGAGGGGGGGTTTCGTCCGTGTCATTGCCCCAACGATGAGCTCTCCGACGCCTGCTCGTGTTCGCTTTATCCACGTTGCCGTTCCGCCGCGTCGCCGCAGGAAGCGTTACACGAATCCTCCTTCCTCTCCGGTGTTGCGCTACGCGTGGAAGTCGCCTCATCTCAAAGCCGGAAAACGCTTGCAACATTCTCCCAACGGAGACGTACGCCGCGTGCAGGATTATGTTCTCAAGGTGTCCAAGAAGAACTCCAACTCGGAAGAAGAACGCTTTCGGGACGATCCTGAACTGGCCTTCCAGATCCTCAAGTCCATCGGACCTCACCGCAACGTCGTCGAGTGTGTCGAGCACCCCAACCCGGACGGGCGGCTGTTTGTGTCGGCCACCAAGTACCTGGCGGGTGGCGACTTGTACGATCTCACGCTGGCGGGCGGCGTAAACCGGAAATGGATCCGCGCCAAGTTTGGCTGCCTGGCTCGCTTCTTGCGCCAACTGCATATTTGCGGCATTGCGCACATGGACCTGAGCCTGAGCAAGCTCTTGATCGACGAAAAGGCCAAGTACCAGATTCGAGTGTGCGACTTTGGTTTATCTTTGCGGTTTAAACGGGACAAACAAGGCCGTGAACTTGCTTCGCGCGTGGTCTCCCAATTGGGCAAGGCCTACTGTCAAGACCCCGACGCCTGGGCCGGAAAAAAATTTCTGGCTTCCCAAGCCGACGTCTACAGTTTTGGGGTGTGTTTGCTGGCGGTCTTGATCGAAGATTTTCCGTACAGTTCACCAGTCTGGGCCGACCGCACTTTTGTGTCGTTGTACTTTCGAGGCGAGTTCTCCCAATATCTCCGAGCCCCTGGACGGCGCAGCGTGCCTCACAGCGCGCTCGACCTGGTGAGCCGGTGTGTGTGTCCCCCGGAACGGCGCTGGACCATGGAGCAAGTGTGCCAACACCCTTACCTGAACCGAAGCTTGGGCCGCGAGTACTCATCGGCCTTGCCGTTTCGCTTCCGCTTGTGGCGCATGGACCGAAAACGTTTTGTGTCGGCTTAGATGTCTTGGTAATTTTTTATTTTGGGCTTCACGTCGACCGAGAGAGTATTCGTTAAATATATATATATAACCCTTGCTGGATTTGTAACCAACACTTTTTTACCCGGCGTTTGCTACGTCGTGAAACTACATGGTAATGAAAGACTTTTTATGTACTTCGTAACTTTTCAAGGCAAGCTCGTGGGAAGCTTTGGAAGGGTGCTTTGGTACGCCTGTGCTTCGTCTTCCAGAGACTGCGCGGTAGCATTGCAAGGTATGGCACTCAAGGGTTTCTTACCCCATATGGCATTGAATTTTTTCGCGTGGACGCGTTTGCACACACCCACCGAGGCATCCACCGGGTTCAACCAAAAGCCTTGATCGGCGGAAGAGTTCGTCGAGCCTCGTTGCAAGACGTTTCGAAGCGACCATTTGGCGTAGCCCTCCAGATTGGTCTTGTCCACGTTAGGCATCAGGACTCGGCGACGAAAGCCTCGCAGTTGCTGCCCAAATACGGGACTCTTTCGGCTAAAGCGTTCGTTGCAAGTGTCGCAAATCACGACCATGGCTTCGTCCTGATGTGTGCCCAAAAATTCCCGCAGATCGAGTTGGACTTGCTCTACCGCTTGGGCCATGGGAATCCCTTGGCGTGCGTACTGGTCCGTGTTCAGGATCAGACAAGGCATTTTCCGCTCGGCCGCCAAAGAGGCCAAGTGCCGGGCAAAGGTAGATTTTCCACCTCCAACGGTGCCCCTCAAAATGTACACCACAGAACCTTGGGGGGCGTTTGGCCGGTCGGGGCACACCGAACGAGAATGACCGACGGCGCTGCTGTGAAGCGACACCCCAATGTCAAACTCGGGCCTGGGCTCGACGGGAAGCAGTTCCGACACCGATATCTCCGAATAGCACAACGGACACTGAAACGACGCTCCCCGAGAGGCCAGCTGTTCTTTGCCCGAGGCAGACATCAAGAACTTGGGACTGCACAATCCCGAAAATCCCTTGTGTTCTGGGATCCGGAACCCGCCTTGCTTCTCCAATGGGTCCATGGTGATGTAACACGTGTAATCCAAGCCCAAGCGGTCGTCCTTGAGCTCCACAAATTTCCATCTTGGCGCCGGCTCCAACGGCAAGGTGCCGTACAAAGGGTCTTGGGTGCACAACGATTTTTGCACGGCCCCAATGGCGGGGTCCAAAGCGAGCATCCACTGCTCCCACAAGCGCATGACCGAACCGGTCAGGCCCACTTTGGCGGCCGCGTTGCGCACGTAGGTGTGAAACTTGTCCACGGTGCCGTTGTTGGGAACAGGTATGTGGCCGGCTTGCAACAAGGCGATTTCGGTTTGGTCGCTGCGGAGCCGCTTCTTGTGCCACATGATCTTGCACCAAGAGCGAAACGAGTGTCGCACCTCGGCCGGCAGGTCTGGTTGGGCTCCCACCACATAGTTCAAGGCGAGAGCGAGGTAGAGCATCAAGTCGTGCCGACCGTCTCCACCGTAGAGCTTGGACAGAACGGCACGGGAGTACTGCCGGAGGCACTGGGCGTTCATGAGAGGCACTTCGTGGGTGGCCAAGAGCGGCATCACCGGCACCCCTCCTTGGATCGCTCCATAAGGAAACCGCTCTCGGTTCTTCCCTTCAAAGGTTTCGGTCACCAGGGCCGCAGAACACACCACAACGTGGCCTTGCACGGGAAAAGACACGGCCGTCTGGTCCACGTTCACGGCCACGCTGACGTTTTGGTGCAGTTGGGTCTGGGCGTCTCGGTACAATTTCTTCAAGCGGGCTCGATAACCTTGGATCAATCCTGCGGTGCCATTTTGTTCGTCCTCGACCCCCATCGTCAAGAGGTAGCGCACCATGTTGGCCTCCATGAGGGTGAACAGCGGCACCAACTTCTTGATCAGGCTGTCCGCCACCACCTTGCCCTGGTGCTGAAAAAGATGGGCCAAGGTCCCCGTGAGCTTCTGAATGGTGACCAATTGTTCTTCCTCGGTTTCCCCCACGGATTGCGCCAACAGATGGAAGAACTGCTGGGTTCTCAGCTGGGAAAATTGCTGGCGGCCAAAAGGAACGTAGCCCGGACTCACAAACGCTCGGGACAGGTGGGTCACGGGCTCGCCGTTGGGGACGTACGAGGTGAACTCACGCACGCGGCTCGTCAGCTTTTCAGACTTGATGACCCGGTACACGTCCGATCCCGTGAACGTGGCGGACTCGCCTTGCAGTGCGTGGGCGTCGTCTTCCACGGTCAATATAGACAAGCGATAGTGACTCGGCAGATCCCGGATGGCTTGTGCCAACTTTCGAGACAATTCGCGCATGTCGTCAGGAGAGATGGACGCCCACCCCATTGTCCCATCGGTGATCAGAATGACTTCCGTGGGGGGCAAGGTTTTCCACTCGCTGGGGATGCCTTCAAAGGCCACGTAGGTGCACGTCACACATTGAGGATCAATTTTGGGGGCGACCCGGGAAAACACGTGCTGCATCGTCGCTCCCGCGCGAACTTTGGGAGGCACCACGTGGACTCCGCCGGAAAAAAAGGCCAGGTGGTTGGCGGTGTTCCAGAACAGCATACGCATGTTTTGAAAAGGTAGCTGATCGCATATTTCACGCGCTTTGTCCCAACGGCTTTTTTGGCCAAAAGGCTGAAACATGGAGTAAGTGGCGTCGACCAACACGATTGCTTCTTGGCTTCGCTCAGAGTCTTCCAGAAAGGCATCGAGGGGCGTGCTCTTGCTTTCCATGTTGGGGTTTAAGAGTGGTAGAATTACTTAGACAACCCCCCAAAAAAAAAAAAA
>ERZ1740068.110-NODE-110-length-51195-cov-7.408174_pt1 | contig 51195 bp, 37 predicted proteins | sample MGYA00581735_ERZ1740068 | MGnify/ENA primary metagenome ERZ1740068 (study PRJEB43018, sample SAMN04849740) | marine metagenome | isolation source: floating plastic debris | place: Pacific Ocean | collected 2008-08-30 | study: EMG produced TPA metagenomics assembly...
CCTCTTATTTGTTCCAATGTCCGTGAAACGCTGTTGCACATCCGAACGGATAGTGTGTTTCTGTTGAAGAAACCTGATTCGTTTTGATACTGCAAGGTGATAAACCTCCTTACTCAACCATTTAGCCTCAATAAAATGAACCAATATAAGCTTAGACCCTGGAAAAATGCTGATTTGGATAGCCTGGTGAAGTACGCCAATAACTGGGAAATTGCGAAAAACATGACGGATGGATTTTCGTACCAAAAATGGCCGCCATTTCTCCTACAATTCTCCCTGTCCGATGTCGCCCAGCATTTGATCGTCTTCTCCTTCGCGCTGGTGAAAAGCGCGCAGGCGCCCTTCGAGTAAAATGTAAGCTTCTTGGGTGGTTTCGCCCTGTTGCATCAAGGTTTCGCCACATTTTACCTCCTTCAACTGCCCTTGGTTTTGTACCACCAAGCCTCTTCATCCAAGGCTTTGAAATAAGCAGCTTCTCTTAAAAGGCTTTGCTGAATATTCATAGGCATTTGGGCGTGTCATTGAACGAATCAGATGGACTACGAATATAATCGGTCAATGGAAACACCGTAACAGTTGACCCTTAATTTTTACTTAGAGGTGAAGTAGGTGCTTTTCCTGCAACCGCAGAGTATTGGGAGCAGCCCGAACCATAGCCAAAACCAACAACTTGATGAAGATTTTCGATTGGAATGCTTTCTATTGTAGAATCGCCTTCTTTAATCAGCTAAAAATGAAGTTCTTTGTGGCTGTCCATCAAATTTCAATTGGTTGAATGCCGGTTTAGCTCCATCTGGCAATTTTCCACCTTTCAAACTTTTCTACCTCCATTGCTATGTTATGTCCACTCGCATATTTCTCACTGGTGCTTGGTTTGCTCTCGGCTTGTGCACCTCCAACGAAAAAAGATGCTCCTCCAATAGAGGAAAAAACCGATAATCCTTCACGCCAGGCAATGCCAAGCAATGCCATTGAATGGGAGCAACTGAATCCAGCCCGGGGGGATCAGAGCCCGCAGGCAGGAACTATTTGGGGCGACCGCAAGGGTACCGTTGCTACCGGCTTTCTGGCCAAATTTGTGGACGGCTTTTCCTCACCACCCCACATCCACAACGTGACCTACCGAGCTGTAGTGCTGAATGGCCTGGTGCACAACGATGACCCCGATGCGGAACCGATGTGGATGAAGCCAGGTTCTTTCTGGACACAACCGGCCGGTGAGTCCCACATTACTTCGGCCAAAGGAGAAGAGGTGATCGCCTATGTAGAAATTGGAACAGGACCGTATTTGGTAAAACCAATCGACCAGGCTTTTAACAACGGTGAAAGTCCCGTAAATATAGCAGCAGAAAACATCGTTTGGCTAACCGATAAGCAATCCAGTTGGATCGCTCCTAAAAGCAAGGCAGCCATCAGCTTTTTATGGGAAAGTGCCCAAGAACCAGGATTAAGAGGAATTTTTATACGTCTTTCTAAGGGTTTTCATGGCACTATAGAGAGCAAAGGGGCACAATTTCGTGCCATTCTTATTCAAGGCAATTTGGATTACCGAATGCCGCAAGCCGATTCGATGCAAGCGTTGGATCCTGGCAGTACTTTCTACTCAAAAGGCCCAGCGTTGCATCCCCTTATTTGTTCTGATGCTCATGAAACACTTTTATACATCCGAACGGATAGTGCGTTGTTGGTGAAAGAATCCGATTCGTTTTGATACTGCTAGGAAATAAACCTCCTTACCCAACCATTTAGCCTCAAGAATATGACCCAATACAAGCTTCGACCTTGGAAAACTGCTGATTTGGATAGCCTGGTGAAGTACGCCAATAACTGGGAAATTGCGAAAAACATGACGGATGGATTTCCGCATCCTTATACCCGCCAGGCCGGCGAGCGCTTTATTGAAAAAGCGTCTCAGGGTTCGCCAATCACAATTTTTGCCATTGATATTGCTGGCGAAGCGGTAGGCGGTATTGGCATTCACCCACAAACCGACATTCACCGCCAAAACGCGGAATTGGGCTATTGGTTAGCCGAACCCTTTTGGGGACAAGGCATCATCAGCAAGGCGATCGGGGAAATGGTTGATTTCGCTTTTTCTACGTTGAACATCAATCGGGTCTTTGCTCGTCCCTTTGGCACCAATGTAGCTTCGCAAAAAGTATTGGAAAAAAACGGCTTTACCTTAGAAGGTCGGTTTGTGGAGGTCCTGATCAAAAACGGAGAGTTGAATAATGAGTTGGTGTACGCCATTCGGCGAAAGCACTGGAAAAAGTAAGCTACGGAAGCCTACAGCAAACGTAGTCAATACTTAATTTTACTACTCCCATACGGTGTAAAGCCAAATACATATGGATATGAAAAATACGATCGCCAACCTGCTGCTGCTGTTGATTTTATGCGGTTGTGCCGTTGATTCAAAGCCTGGGTTTTCTGATGCCACCGACCGGGAAATGGTGCGGGCAATTCTGGAGAATTTGGACAGCCACACCCTGGATATGGAAACTAAAATGAGTGTGTACCATGATGATGCCATCCATATGGGCCAAGGCAAACGGGCCATCACCAACTTGAAGGACCTCGAAGCCCTGCTCACTGAGGAGCGCCAATGGGGCCATTCGGAAATGAAGCACGAAGCTTACGAAATCCACAGCTACGCCGACCATGTGATTGTACGGGGCGGAGTAAAAGGCACCTGGCATTCGAAAGATGGGGAAACAGAGGTACCCTTTGAAACCAATAATCTCCTTACGCTCAAACGCATACCAGAAGGCGGCCTCAAAGTATGACTCGTTATTTTTAATCGGATTGAAGATTGAAGGCAAACAAAGTAACTTACCACACATCACCTTAGACACACCGCGCCAATTAAAAGCCACTCATGATCACCTTACGACCCGCTACCCTCAACGACCTGGAAATGCTACAATATTGGGACACCAAGCAACACGTGATCGATTGTGACCCGGATACGGATTGGGATTGGGAATATGAATTGGGGCGCGAACCCGAATGGCGCGAGCAACTGGTGGCAGAATGGGAAAATCGGCCCATTGGTTTTATTCAAATCATCGATCCCCATTTGGAAGAGTCCAGGTATTGGGGCAACGTACCACCTACCAAAAAAGCCATTGATATTTGGATCGGGGAAGAAAAAGACCTGGGCAAAGGCTACGGCTCCATCATGATGAGAATGGCCATCCAAAGGTGTTTTAAAGCTCCTACGGTCGATGGCATTTTGATTGATCCTTTAGCATCCAACACCAAGGCGCACCGGTTTTATGAGCGCTTGGGTTTTGTGTTTATAGAGGAACGGACGTTTGAAGGAACGGTTTGTCGGGTTTACGAACTCAAGCGATCTTCCAGGGTGTAAAGCAGATTTCTTTCGCTGATAAAATTTCGGGCTTTTTCCGCTTTTCTTTTGAAGAACGAGCGTATGATCAAAAAAGAAGGTGCGTTTACCAACGCACGGTACACTTTGCTACATCTCCTTTTTGCTCTCCTTCCCGAAATCAATTTTTTGGGGAAATAGCGATGAACCACAATTCCACCCTACTCATGACCCGTGCACTTATCCTTGCCTTCATTTCCTTTACCCCTTTTTGGGGTTGGAGCCAGTTCAACCGATCCATTGATGTAATGGGAAGTTTGGACTATGGCTACCGAACCATCTCCACTGATGCCGAGGAGGCTATCACCAAATTAATTGTAGATAAACGCAACGAAAAGGAGCTGCCCAAGCTCAATTGGCGGATAGGTGTGAATTTCAATCAACGGTTAAGCAATAAATTTGTGTTGAAAACCGGGCTTCATCTCGCGAATGATGGATACACTACCAAGAAAACCGATTTAATCTATGGGAGTGAGTTCGATGAATTTGGCAACTACACACCCGATCCCAGCTTACCGCGTAAATCACATTTTGTCTACAACTATTGGTTCGCAGAAATCCCGCTGGTTGGGAGGTTTGAACTGAATCAAAAAAAGTTTGCTCCATTTGTGGAAGCAGGGATTCTGCCTTCCGTCTATTTGACCTCAAGAGTTCGTACAGTGGTAGATGATGAATCTTCTACTAATTTCATTGATGAAACCGACATCGGCTATAATCGATTACACCTATCGGGCAATGTAGCCATCGGTGTGAACTACAGCCCTAATGAAAATATTCAGCTTTTCGGGCAACCCAGTCTCCGATACCATTTCACAAGTTTGGTAGATGCGCCAATTAAGGAGCACTTATACAGCTTTGGCTTGGAATTGGGCCTCCGGAAGAAAATTTAAACGGTGCGGTATCAGGCTCCAAAAGCCGTGTAAAATTGGATTGCATTACGATCAATTAGAATGCGGTGTGTCATTTACAGCATCAGTTCACTACTATTTTCTCGGTGAAATTGCACTCGTCAGTATTTATTTTTAAGTAATAAAAGCCCGCTGTGAGGTTAGAAACATCAATCTCTAATGTTTGATTGGCGTATGCGCGAGAAAAAACAACTTGGCCTTCACTGGAAAACAAGTGCACTTCATAATCGCCCAGGGCTTCTACCGTGAGTTGGCCGAAAGTAGGATTCGGATAACTTCGGATGGCAAAAGGACATTCGCCCTCCGCTGATTTAATGTATTTGAATACTTCCCCGTTGTAACTACAGGCATACCCGATTTGCGAGGATGGAAATTTCATATCTCCCAAGCCACCAATGCCCGGCAATGCTTGCTCGTCCCAGGTTTGGCCGCCATCGGTGGTGTGGTAAATTACGCCCAATTGGTTAGTCGGTGCGGCAAAACCCTCCTGTCTATCTAAAAAATGCATTGCCGCTACCTCCGTTGAGGCAATGGCCTGTGGCGTTCCACTGCTCCAGTTTCTTCCGCTGGAAGAAAGAAATTTACCGTTTTGGGCTACAAATCCGGTTGTAAAATCGAGGAAAAACATGGATTGAACATCGTTCATGTTGCCATCGCCCCGCTTGCGCAGTCGCATTCTCGACCCTACGTCACTGTAGAGTTGATAGTCGTAAACAAAACCCGAGGAAAATAAAAAATGTCCCAACGAATCGTTGATGAATCGGATTTCAATGGCATTCCCGGGTATGCTACTCGCAACATATTCCCACCACCACTCGGCTCCATTTTGAGTAGCATAAATCACCCCATTATCGCTGGCCACATAGCCAATTTCGGTGTTGATGAATTGTACCGATACCAAATCTGCGTTTACATCGGGAGCAACCGAGTTCCAGGTTTCTCCGCCATCCAAGGATTTGATCAGCGTTCCGTTGGTACCAGCAGCATAAACGATGTCTGCTGTTAGGGCATCAATTTGAGCAAAGTTTTCTGTTGTTCCGGTGTTCAATACCTCCCACCGTATTCCTCCGTTGGTAGTTTTGAGAATCAGACCGTTGTCACCTGCCACGTAGCCCAATTGGTTGGAAACAAAATCCAAGTGGTTGAAACGAGCACCTGCTACGCCGGTTTCAAGTTTTATCCACGATTGCCCTCTGCCAGAGAAACAAATCAAGAAGAATAAGAGGGTAAAAAAAGTAAAGTGCTTCATAGTAGGTCATTTTCGGGTATTATTTGAAACTATAAAGTCAATCGGCTGAAACCAATGCAGGATGAGAGTATGGCGGGATTTGTTGGATGAGCGGATTATTGTCCTCTACTTTGGTGAACGGTGGTCTACCTTGAACGCACCAAGCGGAATTCGGGAACATGAACGGTTTCAAGCCTCAAAAACGGCAAGGTTTTACCTACCTTTCTACCGGGTATATGAAAGCCTTAACGCTTCTATGATGGCAGTAACTTTAATTGGTGAAGACATTAAAACCAAAGCCGGTTTGATGGACCAAATGCAACATCCTTTTGGACTGCCCGACTATTTTGGAAAAAATTGGGATGCTCTTTGGGAGTGCTTAAACGAATATTATTATACGAAGAACCAGCATTGCAAAATCACTATCCTTGACAGTGAAGCCCTAATTGGCAAGCACCGGGAGCAAACTATTTCATTTTTTCAGGACCTCACCTCCCATTGGGAAAAGAGAAACGAAAGCGACCGTTCGGGAAATCGCTTTGAAGTGGAATACCTTTGATTTCTGATGGTGAATAAGCAACGGGTTGCTGTTATACCAAATCTTGATTGTCGGTTACAAAAACAACAATTGATGCCCTTACAGTTGAACTTAAATAACCTCTTCGTTGTTTGTAAAGCATGATTATTGGGTAGTTAAGTGCTGCTAAACACTCCTCCCAAAGAACACCATAAGCCATTACCCAATCCATGCCTCAACTATGAAAATACTGTTACTTGGCGCCACGGGACGAACCGGTAAATGGGTACTCCAAATGGCTTTGGAAATGGGGCATAAAGTCACTTGTTTGGCCCGCAAATCAGAACGCATTCCACGATCGGATGGCGTACAGGTGGTAGAGGGAAACCCCGCAAATGCCACCGATTTAGAAAAAGCCCTTATCGGCTGCGATGCCGTCATCAGTGTGTTGAACATTTCACGCACTTCTGATTTTCCCTGGGCTCCTTTGAGAACCCCCAAGCATTACCTTTCCGAAGTAATGCAGCTGTTAATACCGCTTGCCGAAAAACAAGGCATTCAACGCATCGCGGTTTGCTCGGCTTGGGGCGTGTTAGAAACCAAAGCCGATATTCCTTTTTGGTTTCGTTGGTTCATCAACAACAGCAACATTGGCGTAGCCTATGCCGATCACGAACGTCAAGAAGAACTCCTCGCAGCTTCCCCGCTTCGTTGGACCATTGTGCGTCCGGTAGGTCTCAGCAACTTCCGTAAATCGGAGACCGTGCGGGAATCTTTCCAAAATCAACCTCGGCCCAGCCTAATGATCAGTAGAAAAGCCTTGGCAAACTACCTGGTTACAAGCCTCGAAAAGGACCCGTTGATCGGAAAGCGGGTGGTGGTTTCCAAAGGATAATTGCTCGCTTTTCACTTTTAAGGTTATCTTGAGTGCTTTACGCATTTAATACCCCAATTCTCGTGAAATACTTTGCCGCCTTTGTAATGCTTTGTTTGTTGTTCGGTTGCTCTACCGAAAAGCAAGGATTTTCGGATGAATCAAACGAAAAAGATCACCTTGATTTTTTAGAGTTGAGGGTGGAAGAGGCTTATGATCAAATGGATAAAGCTTATCTCGATGACCCTTTAAAGGCAAACCCTTTTCACAAAAAGGGAAGAAAATTTAGAGAAGCCGCTTTTCAAGTCGTGAGTTATTTGGAAGGGGAGGCGAACAACGTAGAAGTCAGTGTAGTTTTCGAGCAATTTTCTAAGCTGCTCAATGAAATATTAGCATATGAGCGTCATAACAAAGATTTAGTAGCGCTTATCGAAAATGAATGCAAGCAATTGGCCACCAAACTGCTTCCCAACGGAGATGTTCATACCATTGAACGCATTCGCATGATAGAAGTACTTGGCGTTAATGAGTTTCACGAAGCTATCAACTGCAATGACTACAGGTTCAATAACATCAAAGTGATGACCACCAACCATACGGTCAATGATGGTGATACTTTTTCCACTTCAATTATTCCAGTAGGAATTGGGAACAATCATGTTCCCATTATTAAAATTGATGGAGATGCGTCTCCCAATTTACAACTGACTTCCGAGGAGATAATTTTTAAAACCATCAACTATGAAAAAGGATGGAACAAAATAAGTGGATCTTATGGTTTTAGAAGAAATGGTTCGATCGACTACCAGCCCTTCGAAATTGAATTTGAAGTAAAGTAACTTCCTTGTAGAAAAAAACACCTTGATCTGATAATAGTCGAAAATAGTTTCCGTTGATTGCACCAGGACGCGTTATGTATAGTTTGTTTTATTCAAAATTCACTCATCATGACTCTTCCTTCTATTTCCTCCCTCCTGTTCTTGTTTCTCCTTTCGTGCATCGGTTGGAGCCAGAGTAACCAATCGCTCGACTTCATTGGTAGCATTGATTACGGTTATCGTGCCCTACGTACTCCCGATACCGACGAAAGCTTTTCACAGCTAGTGAAAAACCGCGACTCTTATGAAATTGGCAAAGTCAATTGGAGAGTAGGATTTAATTTCAACCAGCGGCTGGGCAGTAAACTATTCTTCAAAACTGGTCTTCGACTGGCCAATGGAGGCTATGGTACCAAAGAGCTTACCACTGCTACCACCACCCTTCCAAACGCCTCTCTGCCAAATAAATATAAGATCAACTACAACTATTGGTTTGCCGAAATTCCGTTGGCATTAAGGTTCGAAATCAATCAAAAAAAGTTCTCTCCTTTTATAGAAGCTGGAGTAGCTCCCTCCGTTTATCTTGTCAATCGCAATCGAATTTTTAGGAATGGCGAAGCTTCTACCGAATTCGTTGATCAAGAAGCAATTTATGGTTTCAACCGGCTACATTGGGTGGGAACTTTATCGTTTGGCGCAAACTACAACCTCAATGAAAAATTTCAATTCTTTGGCCAGCCTACCTTTCGCTATCATTTCACGAAGGTAGCAGATGCACCCATCCGGGAATACCACTACAACTTTGGCTTAGAATTGGGCGTTCGGAAACGTTTTTCCTACAAAGGATAAGCTGATAAAACTCCCGAAAATGCTAAATGAGTTCTGAAAAATTGCTCATTCTTTGAACAAAGAAGTTATTTAGTGATCAACTTCGGCCCATAACCTGCGCATGAACCGCAGCACATTTTCGCTGCTCATGGCCGTTACCAGGTTGGGATCAACCCGATCGGCAATGGTGGCTAAGATGGCAGGATAGCGAGTGGCATCGCTGTGTTCGGGATAATAAAAAGGTACCCTGGATCGGTCCGGATGATGGTCGGTGCAAAAGTAATCGGCTCCGAAGCAGACGGCTTGCGCTCCACCGAGTTGCAAACCGTGCGCAAGATGATCGTAAAGGGCATTGGAGTCGTCATTGTTGACAAAAGCCCGAAGGAAGTTGAGGCCAATGAGCCCCTTGCGTTTAATGATATCTTTGGCCAAATCGTCGGGCAGGTTGCGCACGTGATGAAACACTTCCCGGTAGTTGGAGTGACTGGCAATGATGGGCAAATCGAGGTTGTGCTGGTCGATGTATTCAAGCATACCGTAAGCCAAAGCATCACTAGCATGGGAAAAATCGATAGCAATTTTTCGACCACTCAAATATTGCAGCAAGGTTTTACCGTCCTCTTTTAATCCGGCTGCACTGTTGTTGCCTCCTCCAAAGCGATTCTCGGGATGGTGCGTTAAGCCAACATACAACAAGCGAGAGGTATTGCTAATGATTTGTTCCAATCGCTCCAAGCCTTTCTCCAAGGGTTCGTCTTCTTCACAAATCCCAGAGGCATTTTCGATGGCCGCAATCATTCCCAAACGATCATCAGTGGGCAATTGGTCCAAAGCCTCAACATCGTCTACCACGTAACAGTACCCTGCATGATCGGTGCAGAGTTCTTGAAAAATCTGACTTTGCCGCAAAGCCATGGCGGTACTCCCCGATTTAGTTGGTGTAAAAATGGCCATTACCTGTAGCTTAACTCCACCCTCGGCGAGTGCCGGAAAAGAACTTCCAATGCGCTCCCGGTCAAAGGGGTTTAGCGGAGTAGTGCTCAAAAGGTAGGCAAGCAGGTCGCAGTGCAGGTCAATTACGGGTGAAGGCATAGGCATAAATAAAATGGATGCTACTTTTCCAAAGGTATCTTTAAATTCACAGAAGATCGATTTTCAACCTTCCCAACAAAGGAAAAAGAAAAATCCTCACCTCTTTTAGTTACTGGTCATACACCTTCAATTATCTCATTATGCCCAACTTCTCCTCTCGCCTACTTTTAGTACTCTATCTGCTACTCCTGGTTGCCTGCCAATCGCCTGCTAACGAGGAACATATACGGCAGCAAATTCTCGACAACGGGGCAGTAATCCGGGCAGCTTTTGCTGAGGGAGATCTGCAAAAAATCGAAGCCTTGCACCACCCGAAAGTAGAGAAGGCCTTGGGTTATACCAATGTGCAGAAAGGACGCGAGGCCGTTATAAAAGGAGTAGCAACTACCCTGGAAAACTATTCGATAGAGTTTATCGAAAATGAGGTGGAAAGCATTTTAATAGATGGCAACCTCGCCATTGAGCAAACGAAGTTTTCCATTGCGGGAAAGCCCAAAAAGGGAGGCGAGCCATTTACTTTCAGTGGGCGCACCCTGGTGACCTACATACGCTATGAAAAAAGCCCTACCGGCTGGGCCACGATTCGTGAGATCATTCAGCCCGCTACCAATTGAGCTTTTGGTGCCCACTAATTGCGATGCAAAACAAAGGCCATCCGTAAAACGAGCCATCTGTCCCTACTCCCCCTTTTTTGCGGGGCAAAATTCCAGATCAGCTAATGGGTATATAGTAGTTTTGGGCCAGATAGTTCAAACCCAGGAGAAGACTTACCTATGAATACTGCCAAGCCCTTTGATCCAACGACCACCGAAGATGCTCACTTGTTGCAATTCCTTGCCAACGTGCTTGCGCATTTACCCTCCGATTGGTTAAAACTCACCACGCACCGCTTGGACATTTACACCGAGAAGCTGGCCAAAACCGAGTTTTTAGAACATTTGGACCATTTGTATCAACAGCAGCAGGTGAATACCGAAGCGCTCCGCGAATTGCCTACCGCGTACGACTACATTCGCCTGGGGCATCCGCTTTCGTGCGTATTAGAGTGGAGTATAGCCCGTTCTCACGGTGTTTCTGCCGATCAGGTCATCAGCTTTGCGTCTCAGACTGCACCGATACTGGCAGTGCTTCGAAAAAACCACTTTGAAAAGAAAAATACGCAAATCTGCTACTCGGGCGAGTTGCCAACCTTTTTCGATGCCGATACGGTGAAAAGGGTTTACGGCTATGCTTTTGAACTCAAGCAAGTTGGTGGTCCCGATGAGATTACTGATTTCAACGGTAGCACCATTTTCCTCTCGGAGGAAACCGAAATTTCTCCTTTCAATACACTCCCTCCTGTGGATTTTTACATCTGTACTTTGGGACATCTGGGCAGTATTATTCTGGTGAATGGAGAACACAACCGGTCATACATTTCTGAAATACAACACGTGCGCAGAAGGGAAACCATTGCCATGACACCCGCCGATTGCTTTTCGGTTTTGAAAACCATGACCCAAAGCACTGCTCTCGATACCTCTCGCGGGCCTCAAAAAGATGATTTGAAGGTGGTGCAAGAGGCACTGCACAACATCACTGGGGTGACGACCAAAGTTTTGGTAGGCTCCAGCGGCCTTTCAGTGCAATATGCCATCATGATGGGACTGGTTCACCACGCCATGGAGCATCATCCTGGCAAAGCGATCAAGTTCATTGTACCGCCCAATTGCTATGGCGGCACCAACGATCAGGCCCGCCGGGTGGCCGCTTGCCTCGACCATGTGGAGGTAGTAGATCTGCCGGTGGATGCCGGCAGCGATATGGTGCAAAGCATTGAAACTGTTTTAACTCGTATGGCGGCTGAAGATGCGGTACCTTATATCATTGTTGAAATTCCCACCAACCCAAGGGTAGAAGTGCCCAACTTGCCCGATTTGCAAGCGGCATTGGTTCAGGTACGTCATACGCCTGCTGGTGAAAAAGCGATCGATCCGGTTTTTATCCTGGACCAAACGTTTTGTCCCAATGTTCACTTTTTGGGAGCAGATAAAATTTTGGGTGCCGTACGCACCGTTGTTTACGCCAGTGGTTCAAAGTTTCCCAGTGGCGGCCTTTGCACGGCAGGCTATTGTGTTGGCAATACCCTGGTGGTGGATGTGATGGACACTATAGAACGTCATCTTAACCTCTGCGACAACGCAGCTACCGGACTACAAGTGGGGCTACTCGCCCAACAATTGCCTTCGATGAACCAGCGAATTGCAAAGGCTTATCAAAATACCCGGGCGTTTGTCAACCACATTCAGGTTACCTTACCGGGGGCAAAAATCAACTTTGTGTCGGAAAAATTGGCCAAGGAAGGCTTTACTCCATCGGTTTTCTCCCTCGACCTGCCCACCAAAGGCGAAACGGAAGAGGCCCGGGAAACTTATAAACGGGCTTTGAACCACCAGCTCATTCAATTGATGATCTCGCAGATACCCAAAGAATCTAAATACTGTGTGAGCTACGGGCAGCTAAAAGGATGCTACTGGACCATTCCGGCCACTTCTACCCAGGGAACCACCAAAGAAGGGGACAAAGACTACATCGCGCGGGTTGCCCTCTCCCCCAACATGGACCTCGAACGACACATGGAGGTGTTTAGCGCATTTGTTGAAGGGTTATAGCCTTGTATCGGGGTTCATTTGGTAAATCCTAAACTCCACATCCTGCAGATTCTAATTTCCCTGTTCCTGCTCTGGTGTCTGCTCAATTGTTAAAGGGGCCTATGCTTACCACTATGCGGTAGGGGATGATTTAACACCAGAAGGGGAAAAAGAATTTATGTTTGAATACCTTATCAAAGGTGGCATGATTCACTACCGTTGCCACGATTTTGAACACCCCAAGTCTGATTCAAAGTTTAATTCGATGGGTATTTTACCAAAAGAGTGGATTCCCGGTGAGAATGCCCTCCACCGAAGAACAACATTCACAGATTGAGTTGGATCTGAAATTGAATGCATTCCATTAAGGTGGTGTCTAAACACTACTTGGATTAGACCAACATTCTTTTGGGTGATTTATCCCTCTTTCACTACTTTCCATAGCGGGAAAGGGGAGCAAAACCCTCTTGTTAGGAAGCGACCATACGAAGGGAATTTTCACAGATTTGACTTTTAATTTGACCAATAATCGTTTTATACTGAAAAGGGATTTTTAAACTATCCAAAGTGATGCAACGGTTTTGTCGTTATACGGTTATGAAATACTGGTTTTCGCTTTGCCTCCTGTCTTTGACTATTTCGGCAGCCTTTTCTCAATCTAATTACCTCCATTATCACCAAGGTATCAACCAAACCGAAGCATTGATTGTAGAAGAGCAGTTTTCGGAGGCGGTCCGAGCTTATGATTCTCTCTTTGCCGAATATGAATACGTTTTCCTCAAAGATTTGCTCATTGCAGCCCAAATTGCTGTGTTGAGTGAGCAACCAGAAAAGACCACCCAATGGCTCGAACGAGCTTTGAAGAAAGGTTACCAATGCGACTGTATCACCCGAATGCCAGTTTTCGAAAAGTACATCGAAACCAAGGCATGGCAACACTTGCTGGACCAATCCGAGGAGTTCAAGGCTGATTATTACTCCAGCATCCAACTCCAATGGCACCGTGAATTTCACCAACGATACAAACGAGAACAGGAAAGCAAAACCGCCTCCGACCGAAGTGCTTACATCTCCATTGTTTCCAATAATTATCAGCGGATAAAGGTGTTAATGGACTCTGTTCCCTTTCCATCCGAAAGAATCGTGGGCATCGACAATGAAATGTTATTCCCCAGCCAAAATGGAGGAAAACTCAGCAACTGTGATGCCGCTAACTCGAAGGTGATTCCTACTTTGTTGCACTACGACAACCCGATCACCGATATTGGTTGGGACAAATTCGTAGCAGCCTTGCAATCCGGGCACCTGCATCCGAATCAATTTGCTACCATCTACTCTTTTGAAAGCAACTATGTGAGCCGCTTAAACGCGAACAAGAACATCAACCGCCCGGAATTGCCGCAATACTATTTCCAGTTCCCTTTTGGAAAAAAATCGAAAGACCTGGAAAAGGTCAATCGCCACCGTGCGCAATTTGGTATATGTTCCATCGAATTGAGCGAAAAAAAGAAACTGATTTGTCGAAAATACAGGCTGCGTATGCGCTTTGGGTATCAATGAGCACCTTTTCTTAGTTGCTTTAATCCCAGTTTGAGTTTCTCTTTATGATAGGCATACAGGTTATCGCTTATCCTCTTATTTTCGCCTCATGGCTTCTCCCAATCGCCCCTTTTTGCAGTATAGCAACGCTTATCTGGTTTATATTATCGATACGGAGATTGAGCCCATTCGAAAGGTAGAAGCAGCTCGGGAGATTGAACTGAGAGAGCTATCAACTGAGGAAATAGACCGTATTCGCGAAAGGGCATCAGAAGTAAATGATACCCCTCCCACTACAGGGGTATCTGATGCGGCAAATGAAAGCCCCGAATGGGATCAACTCGGGGAAGACATACTGGATGTTGATTTAGAACCCGACAGGTTTGCGCTTACCCGAACCGGCAGGCGGTGGTTTCGCGTTTTGTCCTGGCTTTTGGGGCTACATGTACTCATTAGCTGGGTGGTACAGATCATTGTCCATTCGCAGATGGGGTATCAATTCACCGATATGGGCTTGTTTCAATTCAAACGCGTTTTGGTGATGCTGGTGCTACCGGTTGCCCTCATTCTTTTTGTCGCCAGGATGTCTTCCGGGCTGCAGATAATTGCCAGTATTTTTGGCTTTCTTACCGCCAGCGCTGTCATCTATCACCTGCAAGAGGTGCCGTTGTGGTTCAACGAACCTAATCTTTACCCCGAATACATGTTCTATGGGGTGGGAATCAACCTGGTGGCTACCTACACCTACATGATAATCATCTTAGTTGGTTTAAGTCACAAGCGGCTCACTGCTATTTTTAGGTTAACCTCTACCCGAATCTACTACCTCTTTTTTGGGTTTGGTTTACTGGGTGTAGTATTCGAATTGATGGATGCTTTTATGATAGCGTTTTGACACCTGTATATACCAGCAGAAAGCAAAAAGGGCACCCTCACGGATGCCCCTTCATCTATTCTATTGGTTGCTAATTACCCTATAATGGTATTTAGAGTGTTACTTGGCCGCATGGCGGTGGTGGCCAGCGCATCGTTTGGATGATAATATCCGCCGATGTCCATGGTTTGACCTTGCACTGCATGGAGCTCGTCAACAATTTTACTCTCGTTGGCGGTTAATTGCTCGGCTATGTCTTTAAAAGCAGCTTGCAGATCGGCATCTTGGTTTTGCTCCGCAAGCGCTTGGGCCCAATACATGGCGAGGTAGAAATGACTTCCGCGGTTGTCGATCTCCCCTACCTTACGGCTGGGCGCTTTGTTGTTGAGCAAATACTGACTGGTAGCATTATCAAGGGCTTCTGCCAAAACCAAGGCTTTCGCATTATCATTTAGCTTGCCCAAGTGTTCCAACGATACTGCAAGTGCTAAAAACTCGCCCAAAGAATCCCAACGCAGGTGATTTTCAGTTTCGAACTGTTGCACATGCTTGGGAGCAGAGCCTCCTGCACCTGTTTCAAATAGTCCGCCTCCATTCATCAACGGAACAATGCTCAACATTTTCGCACTGGTTCCTACCTCTAAGATGGGGAAAAGGTCGGTGAGGTAATCGCGCAATACATTTCCGGTAACGGAAATGGTGTCTTTGCCTTCCCGAATGCGTGCGATGGAAAAACGAGTTGCTTCTACCGGCTTTTTGATGTGAATATCAAGCCCTTCGGTATCGTGCTCGCTCAAATAGGTATGCACCTTTTTCAAGAGTTGAGCATCGTGCCCTCGGTTTTCATCCAGCCAGAATACGGCTGGATTTCCGGTGGCTCGGGCACGGTTGACGGCTAATTTCACCCAATCCCGGATGGGCGCATCCTTGGTTTGGCATGCCCGAAAGATATCTCCTGCCTCTACGGAGTGCTGCATAAGGGCTTGTCCGCCGGCTTCTACCTTCACCGTTCCAGCTTCGGTCATTTCAAAGGTTTTATCGTGGCTGCCATACTCCTCGGCTTTTTTTGCCATCAAGCCTACGTTGCTTACACTTCCCATGGTCACCGGATCGTAGGCACCATTGGCTTTGCAATCATCAATTACGGCCTGGTATACACCAGCATAGGAACGATCTGGAATAATTGCTTTGGTATCTTGTGGTGCTCCCTCCTTGTTCCACATTTGACCAGAGGTGCGGATCATGGCTGGCATGGAAGCATCGATGATCACATCGCTGGGTACATGCAGGTTTGTAATGCCTTTGTCTGAGTTCACCATGGCCATGTCCGGACCTTCAACCAGGGCTTTGTGAATCTCGGACTCGATTTCTTGACGTTGCGCTTCGGATAGTTGGTTCAAAGCAGCCAACACATTCCCTAAACCATTGTTGGGATTGGCTCCAGCTGCTTCCAGTGCTTCCCCGTGCCTGGCAAATACATCGGCAAAATAGGCTTTCACCGCATGGCCAAACAAAATAGGATCGCTCACCTTCATCATAGTAGCTTTCAGGTGAACTGAAAACAGCACCCCTTGTGCTTTTGCATCGGCTACTTGCTCCATGAGGAATTCGACCAGGTCTTTCTTGTGCATTACTGAGGAGTCCATCACTTCACCAGCCAACAAATCGATTCCTTTTTTGAGGACGGTTTTGGTACCATCATTACTTTCAAAAACAATGCTGGCCGTTGCCGCCTCTGAAACAGTTACAGATTGTTCACTTTCATAAAAATCGCCCTGGGACATGCTGGCTACGTGGCTTTTGGAATCTTGACTCCAGCTTCCCATACGGTGCGGGTTCTGCCGGGCATAAGATTTCACTGCTTTGGGAGCCCTGCGGTCAGAGTTTCCTTCCCGCAGCACTGGATTTACAGCAGAACCTTTGATTTTATCGTACCGTTCTTTGGCCGCTTTTTCTTGCTCGTCCGTTGGTTCTTCTACATAATCGGGAACAGCAAACCCATGCTGCTGCAATTCGTTAATTGCGGCTTTCAATTGTGGAATGGAAGCACTGATGTTGGGCAACTTTATGATGTTGGCTTCGGGGGTTTGTGCCAACTCTCCGAGTTCAGCCAAAGCATCTCCAATGCGTTGCTCTTGTTGAAGATGATCGGAAAAATTGGCCAAAATTCTGCCAGCAAGTGATATATCGCGGGTAGTGATGTTTACATTGGCTTTTTCCAAAAAAGATTTAACGATTGGAAGAAAGGAGTAAGTTGCTAACGCAGGTGCTTCGTCGGTTTTTGTATAGATAATGGTTGATCCTGACATGTGCAATTGTAGATTTTAAAAAGGCTCCTGAGCCTTGGGAAAAGTGCGACAAAAATAGGCTTTAGATGCGTTGAAAAAAAGCTGAAACAGGAGCTATTGTCGTCTTTAATTGGTGTACCCTTTCCTCAGTCCGTTACCGAAACCTACGAATTGGTATTTGCCTTGCTATCCCAACTCATTAAGAGGCCTTGACAGGAGCCGATTGGATAAGGCTGGGCTTATCACTGTTCAGGTAATTTAGCTACTTGTCTTTGCAGGAAACAAATAAAAACACAACAGGCTCATTTTGAGAAACTTGTATAAAAATCTACACGGCGAATTGGAAAAAAATGCACCATTTAATAGAATCCCTACAGCGTCATTTAATAGAAATAGCACAACATCATTTAATAGAATGTCTACAGCATCATTTAATAGAAAAGCTACGTAAGCTCTATTAAAAATGACTCTAAATGAATATAATAAGCCATCTTTCGATGAATAAGGAGGGCATAAATTTTACAAACTTTATACTGTTGCAGATTTTAATTGATGATTTTTGGGTTTAAAAAGCATCAATTAATAGAAAAAATACATAAATTAGGGTTGAGAAAGTTAAGATTAAGAAGATATACCTTGATTCATGAGCTCTAACGAAAAGTTAGCACAGTCTTTAGAGCGTCTAAAAAAACTTCAAGACGAGGGAAAAGTTGGCCTCAGAGCAGATGAATTGTCCAGAGTTCATCGTGAACGCCTCATTAGGGCAGGCTTCATCAAAGAGGTGGTTAAGGGATGGTATATTATCTCACCACAGGATGAACAGCCCGGTGACAGCACCTCCTGGTATATTTCTTTTTGGGGATTTGTGGCGCGTTACCTAAAGGATCGGTACGGCCAGCATTATTGCTTGTCTGCCGAACAATCGCTTTTACTACATTCCAAAAATACTTCTGTACCCGGGCAATTGTTGGTACGCAGTCCTTTTGGCAACAATCGGCCAACTCAGCTAATGTTTAAAACATCGCTGTTTATGCTGAAAGGGTCTTTGCCGTCAGATGACGAAGTAGACGAATGGAACGGTCTAAGAATTTTCTCACTTGCTGCATCGATCACCGACATCAATCCTTCATTCTATTTGAAACGCCCAACGGATATACGGGCGGCTTTAATGATGATTTCCGATTCTTCAGAAATTCTGGAGCCGTTGCTGATCGGTGGCCATACGGTACTTGCGGGTCGATTGGCCGGAGCCTTTCGTAACATGGGGCAAGATAAAATTGCCGATGAAATTGTAATCGCCATGCGGATGGCGGATTATGATGTCCGGGAGAAAGACCCTTTTCAGGCACCACCACCCGTAACTTTTCGGGAGCGATCGCCATACGTGAACCGCCTCCGACTTATGTGGCATCAAATGCGCCCGGTGGTGCTCAAGCATTTTCCCGATATTCCTGGTATTCCACAAGATCGAGAGGCTTTCCTGAAACAGATTGAGGCTTTGTATACCACGGATGCCTACCACTCTTTATCCATTGAAAAATATACAGTTACACCAGAATTGATTGAACGGGTACGCTCCGGCAAATGGGATCATCAAAACAATGCCAACGACCAACGCGCAAGAGATGCAATGGCCGCCCGTGGTTACTGGCAAGCTTTTAATAAAGTGAAGGCAAGCATCATCCATGTATTGGATGGAGGCAACCCGGGAGAAGTAGCCAATCAGGACCACGGTGGTTGGTACCGCGAGCTATTTGCCCCTGGGGTACAAGCTGGATTGCTCAAACCAAGCGATTTGGCGGGTTATCGCAATCACCAGGTTTATATCGGCCAATCCAAACACACACCGGTAGATAAAGTAGGGGTGCGCGATTCTATGCCGGTTTTATTCGAATTGATCCAAGAAGAAGAACACCCGGCAGTTAGGGCTGTGCTGGGGCATTTTCTTTTGGTATACATCCACCCTTATATGGATGGAAACGGCCGAATGGGTCGTTTCCTAATGAATTTAATGTTGATTTCGGGTGGTTACCCCTGGACGGTTATTCCCGTGGAGCAACGCTGGGAATACATGGAGGCACTTGAAAGCGCCAGCACCTTGAATGATATTGAGCCTTTTTGCCAATTTATGAGCTGGTTGGTAGAGTCTGGCCTTAAAGGAAATCCGGTTGCCCAAATCACATGGGCTAATCTCAGTTTCCCAGACTAAACGACCGCTAAAGCTAAAATACAAGCCAGCAACATCACTGCTCCTTCGATCAAACCCAGGCCAAGGATCCAAAGCCACGAACTCTTTTCCACGCAGAGCAACAAATACGGGACGGGCACCATAAGCAGCCCTTCGGCTATGATAACATAAATGGGCACCGGGCCCAGCATTGGAGTGTCTTTGTAGCTCCACCAGCCTGCATCAATGGCCCAATGTTCATAAAGTGGTACCAATAAAGCGCCCAAAACGCCCAACAGCAACCCTGCCAGCGAAGGGTGCATTTTGCGCGCCATTAGCCAACCTAAAAAGCCAAACTCGATCAGCACCACCGTCCAGGAAAAAGGCATATAGGCTGGAGAGCTCCAGAGCATCGGCTCATCGGTAGGATAGATCAAAGTATCTGAAATGGCTACGAGGTAATGATCGGCTACCAGTTCGGCCAATCCGGCTACAACCGCAAAGCCCAGAAACTTAAGTATGAGCTGGTCTTTGGCCGCAATGGCATAGAGTAGAAAGACTGCGGTGAAACCATAGCCCCAAATTTCAGCAGACAGGACTCCCTTGAAAAAAAGGCTATCCAACAGCAGTATCCCAATGGACACTCCCATGGTGCCCATTACAAAGAATGTTCTGCGTTTACCTTCGTTAGAAATTGCAGTGGAGCTGCTCATAAAAAATGAGGGCTTTTCCAGGGTAAACCCTGCTCAAAGCGTTTTTGATCGGCCTTGCGCCAATGACTCAACAAATCGGGTTCGTGAAGGTGCCAGATTTCGCAATGTTTTGCTTTTGATTCACTTTTCTCCAAAATAGCATTTACAGCTCTTCGGGCAGCCTCATTGGCCCCTTCCATGGTTGCCAGATCGGTGAAGGTGCGCACGTAATCGGAAGCAAGGAACAAGTTGGGGATATGTGTGTAAGCATCCGGACGCAGAGGCCAAGTATTCACTTTATTGACCAATAGTGGCTCTTTGTTGGTTGATGGACCATGCCCGGGAATGATGATATCGGCATCGATATAGGAGGTTACTAACATGTCGTCTGAAAGCATGCTTTTACCGTCTACGATCAGGCTTTTTTTCAATTGCTCCCACACCTCTGAAAGGATTTCTTCCTTTGTACACTCGTTGGCCTTCTTGCCGTTCAAGCCAGGAGTAGTCCAATCGGAAACATCAATGGAAAGCACTCCTTTCACTTCTCCATTACCGTATTGAGAAATGTCAAAGTCTTTCCAAAATTGCAATTGGGATATGGAAGTCAAGGCCCAAGGTGAGTCAGTATACATCACGTGGCCACGCGTCATGGTCACATCCTGATTGAGGAAGTATTGAATTCCATTCATCCAAGCGGTGTCTTCGGCTAGATGCGGGAGGTACTGTAGAGTTGGGTCAGCTTCTAACATGGCAGGAGTAAGCATTTTAGCCATCACTTCTACGGGTAAAGCTGAAATGTAATAGTCGCCCGAAGCAGCAACGTGCGCTCCGTTTTCATCTACAAATGTGGCTCCGGTAATTTGGCCATCATCACAAGCGATGGTACTACAGGTGTGACCGTGATGGTATTTCACTCCTTTTTCTACCAGATAATCCCACCAAGGATAAAGAAAAGCCTCATTGGTAGGTCCGTTCAATATGCGATCAGGATGCGCAAAAGGATTGCCCATTAAGAAGAGCAATTGCAAGAGGATGTCACCACCGGTTTTGGTGCTTACTTCTTTGGGCTTTGCTGCCACTAAGGTGCGGGTAATGCCGCCAACAAAATACTGTCGGTAGGCCTCACTGTGTTGACCGGCATCGGTGAACTCCCACCAGGAAATCCGCTCGTATTCGGAGTTTCGGCGGGCGTAAGAACTGGTCATGAGTTGCCAGATTTTTTTGGCAAAGGTGTCGGTGTCTTCCTTTGTCAATCCGGTGTTGCTGTGATGAAGCGCATGAAACATCACCTCAATGTCTTTGAGCGACTTTGGAAAATTTACAATGTTGATCAGTGGAGCCTCATTGAAACGGGCCATCATCACCCGCTTGGATACCGCCTGGTTATCGAAAACTCCGTGTCGCTTCCCAGAGAAAGGAATCCGTTTCATAGTATCGGTAATGTGCTTGTAGAAACCCGGAAAAAACCGGAATCCGTGTTCTCCCGGAAGGTCTTTTCGGCCATCGACTCCACTGTTGGGTACATCAATACTCCGGGCTTTTCCTCCCACATAACGCGGCTGTCGATCGTATACTTCGACCTCAAATCCCCTTTCAATCAATTCGTGGGCTGCACTCATACCGGCAATCCCTCCTCCGATAACTACAATTTTTTTACTCATGATTTTGGTTGATGCTGAATTCTACAATAAAAGTGGCACCTTGGCCGGGCTTGCTGGAGCAATATACCTGCCCTCCAAGCATTTCTACATACCGTTTCACCAGCGAAAGTCCAAGACCGGTGGAGCTTTCTCCTGCGGTGGGTTTGGCGGTCAGGCGATTGTATTTGCCAAAAAGTTTCAATTGATCTTCAGGTGGTATTCCAGGACCTTGATCCTGCACCTCGATCCGAACCTGATTGTTTTGTACCAACTGACGCACCACCACCTGACTGTTTCGAGGCGAAAACTTTAAGGCATTGGAAATCAAATTATCCATGATCTGGCGCAGGTAAATCCGATCAGCCTTTAGCTCAACAGTATTGTCCCAATCCGTCCACAAGGCAATTTCTTTGGCTTCGGCCTTGGCCCGGTAATCGTCGATTACTTCTTGCAAGACCTCGCTCAGTAGCAGGGTTTCCCATTCGAGTTTCATTTCCCGCGTTCCTGCTTCCCCTACTTCCAATACCTTTCGTATCAGGCGTTGGGCTTGTTGGTTGGATTGTCGAATGAGTTGCAGGCACTCTACCTGAGCATCGCTCAGTTCTTCAGCAGACAACACGGCCAATAATCCTTCAATGCTATGCAGAGGGGCTTTCAGGTCGTGCGAAAGCACTTCGATAATGTAGTCTTTCTGTTCGTTGAGCGACTGCAAATGGTTGCTTTGTTCAGCTATCTGTTCGGTTTGTGCCAACAATTCGTCGTTCGAGGCTTGTACATTGGCATTGATTTCTTCAAGTGCTGCCTGCGCAAGTTTTAACTTCTGGAGGGTGGTTTGTAGCTCTTCGTTTTTTACGTTGAGTTCTTTTACTGCACTGTTGCGGTTTCGCTCAAAAACCCGGATAATGACAAAGACAATGACTACAATTCCGGTGATACACAGCCAATTGAAGAGTACAGACCAAGAGGTGTCGTAAGCTACCGGAAATTGCCTGCCTTGCCATTCTGAATAAGTGATTACAGTAATGACCATCAACACTACGGCAGTCCATACAATGGCCCAACGGGTGGTGATGAGCAACAAGGAAATGGCCGGAACAAATATGAGCCACGGAAGAATGGCGGATTGCATCCCTCCTGAAAACAGCACTAATATTACCACTGCGAGGGTTCCTGCCAATACATACAAATTGCCAATGGATAGTGTTGGAACACCTGCGCGCAACAAGAACGGTAAAAGGAGAAAAGCGGCCACATTGAAAGCCATGAGGTAAACCCCCATGTCGAAATTGATCCACCAACTCAACAGCAGGTAAGTGAAAGAAAACAAACTGGTAAGCAGCGAAGCTTTGATGACCAATCGCGCTTGCATTTGGTCTTTTACGGAATCCTTGGCTCCGGGAGGGAGAAAGAAGCTAACTGGGGGGAAGTTCATACCGATGGAGATTCGAAAAGATGATAAACTGCCTCGTTTCATAGGTTGGTGAAAAGGCAATCACCTTGGCATAAGCAAGTTTTAGAGCGTTAGTAACGAACTGTTACAGTCGGGTGAGGAATTCTCCGTTTTCCACACCGCTTAATCAGAATGAGGGCTTTTGAATTCGTCGATTGGTTCTATGATGGTGAGGCCTTCTCTTACGCAAGCCATTGAAAAGGGTTGCATAAGCATCTGAACGACAAAGTAGGTGTTTTCCTTTAATTTCCGAACGATAAGTACGAAGTATTCCAGGCGGAAAACCTGTAGTTGAATGCGTATTAAATGGATCAAAGTGAAGCTATGGCATATTGAGAAAACAATCCGACTTTAGCGCCAAGAGTTCAGGAATCACCTTTCCGCGCACTTTTTATCATTTAACCCAGATTATCATATGTTCCAACTTACCCTTGCATTGGATTGGACTCCAAACATCAACCACATTGGCTTCTTTGTGGCACAAGGTAAAGGCTTCTATCAGGAAGAAGGATTGCAGGTTTCCCTCCTCGATCCCTCTGCGGACAATTACGCTACTACTCCGGCAAAAAAGATAGAATTGGGTATTGCTGATATGGCCTTGTGCCCGACGGAGAGCGTCATTAGTTACCGAACCAAAGCCAAACCTTTCGATCTTATTGGGATAGCTACGCTGTTTCAGGAAGATGTGAGTGCCATTGCTACTTTGGTCAGTTCCAGCATTGAGCGTCCCAAGGAGCTGGATGGCCGCTCCTATGCTTCGTATCAGGCACGCTATGAAGACCAGATTGTGCGCCAAATGATTGCCAACGATGGTGGGAAGGGCGAATTGCAGGTGGCCTACCCCAGTAAGCTGGGTATCTGGGAAACGTTGGTTAAAGGAGAATTCGATTCCACTTGGATTTTCACCAACTGGGAAGGAGTAGAAGCCGAAACCTCTGGGATAGACCTTCACCTTTTCCGCATGAAGGACTTCGGTATTCCCTACTCTTATTCCCCACTATTGGTGGCCTCACAAAAGCGGATGCTCCAAGAGAAAAACACTTATCACAAGTTTTTGAAAGCCTGCCGGAAAGGCTTTTTATTCTGCCGCGAACACGCGGCAGAAGCCGTGGAAATACTCCAACCTTACCTGCCAGAAAGCGACAAGCACATCGATCTCGATCGCGCCCTGGAACTTTCCGTCCCTTCCTTTGGCAACGGGCTCACTTGGGGGGGAATGCAAGAATCGACAGTCGCCGAATTTCTGAATTGGATTTACAAAGAAGGGTTGGAGACACAACCGCTTCAAATACAGGATTTAATTACTAATGAATTGTTGGGATGAAGCTCAATACCAAGGTGGTTTTACCTCGTTACCGGTGCTATCAAACATTACCCATCCACTATCGGTATAAATCATTGAAGGGGTTCCATTTTTATGGAAACGATAGGTGGTAATGTTAAGATCGGCTTCAGGGTCATAGACTGCAGAATCCTTTTTCTCTCCAGAATAGTAATAGGAGACCAACGGGCTAATTAAACTATCGTTTTGAAAGGTCGCGGTGGCCATAAGGCCATTACCATGAGTGTAATACCAACTCCACTTTCCTTCTTTTCCGCTCGTTTCGTCATAGTGACCTTGGAAGTTTCGAAAGATGGAGAAACCCCGATAATACCCGTCAATGTAGGCTTTGTATTTCTTTCCTGGCTGAACATACTCCGGACGAAACTTCAGTAAGTGATCATTTGGAAGAACGAAATCCGTTCCGTAAACGAGCATATTTCGCTCCCAATTTCCGCCGTAGTACCAATGGTGTCTAAAATAGTTGAGGGTTTGCTCCCCACTGAGGTGCAACCGCATCAACTCATTGAACTTTTTATTGGCCCACGATTGGTTGGCCGATTTTTCCAAGCTTGGATCTTCGGCGATGGGGAGCGGAATGTCCCAAATCTTGTTTTGGGTGGTAGCATCGGATAAGCGAAGAATCGCAGTGCCATAATAAGTGGAAGTGTCCTCATTGAAGGCCCTGAAAACCACATCCGGCCGGTCTTCTGGTGTGAGGTTTCGGTTAACATATAAGCGCAGCAGTGAATCTCCATCTTCTACCAGAAACTCAAAGTGTTCTATTGCATAGGGTTCCGCCAGAAAAAACGGATCGTTTTTAACAACCTCCTGGCAGGATAGCAGCATACTACCTGACAAAAGAATAAATCCCAAAAGCCGAAAAGGATAAACCACTACAAATTCAAAAGATAAAGGAGCAACAACAACAGGCCAAAAGCTAGAGAGAACAGGATTAGAAAGGGCGTTTTAGCCACTTTGACACTGGCAATAAGCCCTTGTTCCAGAATTTCTTTTACGTCACCTACCCAAAGGGCAAAACTATCCACCTCATTGATCACTTCTTTGGTAGACAATTTTTCGGGATCGTGCTCAAAAGGTTCTATTTTCATCCAACTGGTGAGGATACGCAGCACTTTCACGATCACCCGTCGAAGCAAGCCGCCAACCAAGGGGATTCCGTCCTGGAATATCGTTGCTACCGTTGGAATTACCACCAGGTGAAAAACCCCTAAAAACAAGAGGCTGTAAACTCTTTTTCGATTTTCGGGGGTGATCTTATTCTTGGTTTTACTCAAATCTTCAATGGCCGACTCAGCAATACCAATGGTAAATTCCATAATACTCCACACGTCTTTGCGGATCTTGGTCATTAACAACAATAAGCCAAGAAATAAGCCCGAGAGTAGAAACAGCACCAAGCCCAAAAGCCCGTAAAAGAAGTATTCGACGTGCACTAAATCAAACACCCAATAACCTAAAAAATATAAGAGGAGCGCGATACCTACCGGGCGTATCATGGCTTTGAAAGCATAAGAAGGCAGGACCAACAATTCGCCAATACTTTCTCCTATCCGATCATCTCGGTAAGTCTTCATATCGATGCTCAACTCTTCCTGGATGGTTTTATCCAATTGATCGACATCCTTCGTACTTCGTACACGCATAATGGAGGCTTTTGGGGATTAAAAGCAGAATATTGATGTGGAATTAGGGCTAATATCTGCTCGAAGGTAAACTACTACAGCTGGATTTTGAAACTTAGTTCAAAATTATTCGCTTGGTATGCACCGTTTGATTGGTGGCCACTTCTACGAGGTAAATTCCCCTGGGAAGGGTTGCCACCGCTAAAGCACCGAATCGAGTGCTTTCAAATCTCTTTTCCAAAAGCGCTTGCCCTTGCATATCGATCAGGCGCAATTCCCAATCTCCGGCTTCTTCTACCCAAATATTGACTTGCTCTGCCGCTGGGTTCGGGTAAATGGCAAAGGATGGATTATCAAATTGTTCGGAGAAATGGCGTCTGTTAAAATCCTCCACTTTCCCAAAACAATTTATCGCAGTATCACCAAGACAAACCACTTCAAAGTGCAAGGCTTTGCGAGCATCCACGTGCACCAACACCAGATTATCGCCGGATGGGCTCCCCATGCCACTGGCTACGAACCGAAAGCTACGCATTTGATCCGAGGTTACTTTGGAGGCCCACACAACCCCAATATCTCCCGCAAAAAAGGTCACCGGCTTTTGCAACGCTTCAAAGAGAGGCGCCACCTCTGTCCAAAAGTTGAGCGGTTCCGAGCGTCCGGCACCCGAATTAAGGCCGATGTAGTTAAAGACATTATCGGGGGCATGCCAAATGAGTTGATGCGTAAATACAAACACCTGGTCTGCCTTCGGGCCCAAATCCGACAACACCTGCTTCAAATAGGCCAGTTGTGCTCCTCGAATGCTCCAACCATCCAGATCGGCATCCAGCACAATAAAAAGGTCGTTTTCATGCAGCAAGTGATACCAGGTTTGGCCATACCGCGCCTCAAATTCGGGGCGATTCTCCATATCGTGGTTCCCTACTACCAGATGTACCGGAAAGGGGAGTTCCTGCAAATCTGCCTCTACTTCATCCCAGTCTTTGGCCGTTGGAAAAGGAGAAACAATATCGCCCGTTAAAAAGCCCATCGCCAGATGGTTCTGGGCTCTAAGTAACGGGAAAGCTTCTTTGAATGGTGGGTGTACTCCTTTATTGTTAACTCCCGGCTCACCATAAACGTGCCCGGCCACAAAAAACGAGTACAAAGTATCGGTACTCTGGCCTTGTACACGGCTCAGACCCGAAACGAGCACAAGTAGCATGCCTGCAAACCCAAGCCTCAAGAGCAGCCGAAACAACAATTGTTGAAAAAGTAGGGGCATCATCCGTACTAAAGCTAAGATTCTTTTACCAGAAGCCGCCACTCAAGGCAGTTTTAGATGAATAGCAAACGGAGACAACCGCTTCCTGGTATTTTATTGACGGACAATCAAGCGAACAGTTTGGGTGCTCACCTCACGCTGTACTTGAACCAGGTACAACCCCGGAGAAAATCCATCCACCGATAGGTGAATCGGATTACCCGCTGCCTCGACTTCCAGGTTCTGGATGAGGATACGTTTTCCGGTTAGGTCAAAAACCTGAAGGGTTACCGACTCATCGGTTTCCCATCCGCCCTGCAGCCATACCTGATCATGAGCCGGATTGGGGAAAAGGGTCAATTCCTGAGTGGCTTTTTCTTTATTTGATTCGTTGGACTCAAAAGCCACCGCCAACCTCGGTTGTGGAGTAGCGGGCGTAGTGATGGTACATACCGGCCCGTAGCTGCCCCAGGTGCCATTGACTGAAGCTGCTACGCGTACGTTGTAGGTAGTGTTGGGCAGGTAGTTGTTAGAAGCCCAATCAAAGCGCCAGGTGGTCCACTGATAGCCACGCACATACACCGTGTTGAATCCTGAACCGGTATTGGTGATTTCTACCCGATAGTTGTCGGCTCCGGGAACACCTTGGTAAAACAAGTATTGATTCCAGCTACTGAGGGTGATGTTGCACTGACTGGAAACCATTTGAGTCAATGGAACATTGCTCGGCGTAGTTACCTGGCAAGCACTTCCATAAGGCCCCCAGCTACCATCGATAAAGGCGGCTACTTCTACGTTGTAGGTCGTATTGTAGGAAATACCTGGAATAAAGCTCAATTTAAAATTCGTCCATTGGTAGCCACGGGTATACACTTGTGAAAATCCACCGGCCGTCACCCGATAACGATAATTAGCAGCTCCCGGCACGGAGTTAATATAAAGCCATTCACCAAGGCTGTTCAACGTGATACCGCAAGAACTGGTACCTAATGTTGTAGTAGGGGCAGCCGGGGGTGTCGCAATGGAACAAACCGGACCGTAGGTTGTCCAGTTGCCGTTTACCAAGGCCGCCACCTGCACCGAATATGTAGTGTTGTATTGGATGCCTGGCACCGAAGTCATTTGAAAACTGGGTGCGGCAAATCCACGCACGTGCACCACATTAAAGCTCCCGGAAATGATTTGATACCGGTAGTTAGTAGCCCCTGATACCGAGGCATAAAAGATGTAATCGCTCAAAGCGTTGAGGGTGGCACCACAAAAAGAAGTCACAATGGCGGGGCCACCCGTATTGTTGCTTGCTACTGTAGCCTGTGCTACTTTGGTACATCCGCTGGCATCGGTTACCGTTACGGTGTAGACACCTGCTGCAAGGCCACTTAAATTAGCCGATGTTGATCCATTGGACCAGGAATAAGTGTAAGGCGTTGCACCATTGGATACGGTGCTTGTAACACTTCCATTGCTTCCAAAATTCACTTCGGGTGTGGTGCTTAAACTAATGGTTGGTCCGCCAAGAGTTGTCGTTACTACATCCTGTGAAGTGCCACAAGCATTGGTGCTGGTTACCGTCCAGGTGCCGGCGGTAGAAACCACGATGCTATCTGCTGTAACTCCAGTGCTCCACACATTGGTAGCTCCGTTGAGATCACCGTAAAGGATCACCGATTGGCCGGAGCAAATGGCAACAGTAGGTTGTGGGAATGAAAAACTGGCTGCTGGATCAAACTCATCCGCTCCAATGTCGGGAGCCGCTTGATTTCGGGCCTGGCCATCGAAATCAATGTTCAGCAAGCCGTTTAGATTCTTACCGGCATTGTTGAGTTGCGGTTTGCAGGTATGCAAATCACCGTTGGTGACATCGGCAAAATCGGGGAAGGTTTCAAAGCCATTGGCATCTTGACCGGTAGCAGCTTGCCAACTGCCGAAAGCGCCCAAACCATTGTTGAAATATGCAGGCTCTGCGCCACTGGAGAAGGTCACCGTATGATCCATATTTCCAAAAGCACTACTGCCCACACCATATAAGCCGTAACCAAATCCCAGGTTGGCGAAAATGTTGTTGTAAATGTTGAGCGAGCTACAACTGACAAGGGAAAAAGCCCGACCGGTGGTAGCCATCTCTTCCAAAGCAATACTGTTGTGCAACACATTCAAAAAAGTACAAGAAACCAACTCCAGTCCTCTGTGCGCAACATTGGAATTGGGCGAGCCCAGTTTCAAAGCGTTATTGGCAATTAAGCCTCGATTGGTACTGGTGCCATTCGAAATTCCGATGCTAAGTCCAGTAACCGGCACATCTCCAGTGCTCTTGATCCGGTTGTTGACAATCTCGAAGGCTCCATTGGTTCTGGAAAACTGGAACCCATACGTAGCGCTTGTATTGGTTGAATTGGTTCTCATCTCGTTATTGATCACCTTCAACCCTTCAGTGATTGAAGATCGAATGCCGTAGACCGATTGGTTGATGAGTTCATTGCCTTCAATGCGGTTCCCTACTTCGGGCAAGGAACCGGCAATTTCTCCATTGAGGTAAAACCCATGACTGCCGCCAATCAACACATTGTTGAGAAACGTGTTGTAGTTGTCCTGGGAATTGCTGGAATACACCAACGCATTGTTTAAGCTACTGGAGGAATAGTTCACCGGAGCGATCAATCGACATTCTTTAATGGTATTGTACTCTGCTGCACTGGTGATTTGAATGACGCGACTGAGGCTGCTGTTAAGGCTTTCAAAGGCAAGGTTTTCGAAAGACAGGTAATCGGCTCCTTCAAGACTGAGTACATAGTTGCTAAAGGATGAACTCACATTGTGCCGCAAGATGGTGGTACTCACCAAACTCGGATTGCCTTTGAAAGTAATGGTGTTAGCGCTACTTGTGCCCGCTATTTCATTGATAACGAGCTGTTCTAAATAAACACCATTTGCAACGTCAAACACAACGGGACCACTGACGCCACAAGACTGTAGCACGTTGATCGCTTCAGCAAACGAAGCGAAATTGACGCCTCCGGTGGCGGTTCCCGAATTGATCGTATAGTTGCCACTTAAAGGAGTGCAGAGGTTGGTAGAAAGAGTATCGTTGTTTTGCTCAATATCAGGCCCTGCCCCGTTTACATCAGACACGTAGGCCTGGATTGAATAACTCCCCAAAGCGGGGACTACAAATGGTGTAGCAAACTGATAATCGTAGATGCCGCCAATCGGAATGGGAAATGGAAAAACTGCATCGTTGACCGAAACGGTTGCTCCATTGTTAAACCGGTAACTGAGATCGGCCTGCGTAATGGTGGTTTGACCAAAGTTCGTTACCCGAACCGTGAGATTATTGTTTCCCACCACGGGTTGAATTGGAGCCACAACTTCGGTGATACTGGCGTCTACATTCGCTAAAACGGTGTAGCTAACCCCTCCATTAAATTGTCGGGTAGCAAAAGTGGGGTTTGGCAACGAACCGCCATAACCCACATTTGGCCCAGTATTGATAGAAATGTTAGCATCCGAATATGGATTGCCACTATTAGTGGTGTAGTCGCTGTAAACAACATTGCAAGTAGCACAACCAATGTAAAAGCGATAAGTAGTTCCCGCCGACATAGCGAGACTGACGGGAATGGGTAGCGATTGAAGTACTGGAAACAAACCACTACTTTGACCAAATACAATAGCCTCACCAAGCTTGGTCCAGTCAGGTGAAGCAATATTAGGAGCCCCCGTAAGATCGGTAGCGGAGTACCAAATTTCCACGGTTTGGTTACCGTTTTGTAAGGCAGCACTAAAACCATCGATAAAGATGGAGTTGTTGGCAGTTACCTGAAAGGTTGTTCCACCAGATCCGTTGCCACCTGCTAAAGGCGGAACAGTGTTTAGGGTAAATTGGGCATTAGCCAAAAAAGAGGTGAACAATAGAATTGCCCACATTAGCACATTTTTATGCATAATTCGGGTGAAAATTGGGGTCAACAAGTTGGGTTAATAGACTGACTTTCAACTGAAAATCAAGGGCAAAAATACTTACCAAAGCCCAATACACCTAATATAAATACCACGTTTAACCACCTTTGCTAAAAGCTGATAGGTGGATAATGTCATAGAAATAAAAAGGGCCGCCTCTGGTAAGAAGCAGCCCTGTATTTCAGTGTTTTTCTGGCCTTATTTCACCGAGATTCGCTCTACCGCAGAAAATCCTTCGGCACTCAACTGCACCACATACATCCCTTGTGCCTGATCGCTCAGGTCGAGGAAATGTAGGTAATTGGCCGGCAGGTTGAGCAAGCGCTCGTTGTGTACTACTCGTCCCTGTAGATCGAAAATGGAAATATTCAGGTCTTGCCCCACAAAACCATTCAATTGCACGTTCAATTTCCCATTGGTTGGGTTGGGGAAGAAGTTGACCAAATGCGCCTCCTCCAATTGATTGACACCCACGCATGGATCGGAAACCAAGTCGATGGAATCTACATCAGAACAACCGTTGATGTCGGTGGCCACGACCGAGTAGATACCAGGAGTAGCCACGACAATTGAACTGGTGGTTTCTCCATTGGACCAAAGGTAGTTGGCAAATCCACCGGTAGGATTGATGGTATAGGTGTAGGTTTCACAAATGAAATCTTGTGCCGGTCCGAGGTCAACCACTGGTTTGGGAAAGTTAAAACTCACCGTGGCGGATTGCACTTCGGTGCATCCATTGGCATCGGTCACGGTTACGGTGTAAGCACCACTTTCCAGGTTGTTGAGCGCAGCGGTAGTAGAAGCATTGGCATCGCTCCACAAGTAAGTGATTGGAGCAGCACCACCGCTCACATTGGCTACTGCAGAGCCATCGGCATCCAACTCACAACCTACATTTTGCGAAGAAGTATTCAAATTGAATTGTGGCCAATTGGTCAACAAAATAGAATCGCGGTTGGTACATCCCTGGTTGTCGGCTACCTGCACCCAATAAACGCCCGGAGTAGCAGCCGTGATACTGGAGGTAGTAGCACCAGTAGACCACAGGTAGCTGATAACACCACCACCCCCGTTGAGGGTGTAACTATCCCCATCACAGAAACTGTCGTCGGCACCAAGGTTGACCGTAGGCAAGGCTGCGCCTGCCCCAACGGTAGTATTGCCCACCTGGGTACAGCCATTGGCATCGGTGATGGTAACGGTGTAATTGCCCGGCGTGAGCGAAGCCACATTGGCACCGGCTGCGCCACTGCTCCACAAGTAGTTGTAGGTTCCGCTACCGCCTGCAGCCAAAACATTGGCCGTTCCATTGCCATCGCCCAAACAGGTTTCGTTAGTGGAACTCAAGGAAGCACTCAAGGCAGTAGGTTCGGTAACCGTAGTAGCAGCCGTAGCCGTACAACCGTTGGCATCGGTCAGGGTAAGAGAATAAGTTCCGGCACTCAGGTTGGCAACAATGCCATTGCTACCACCGTTGGACCAGGAATAAGAATAAGCTTGGGTGCCACCACTGGCAAGGCTAGCTGCCACACCATCGTTGCCTCCATTGCAACTCACCTGCGTTACCGTAGAGAGGTTCACCGAAAGGGCCGCAGGCTGAGTGATGTTTACCGTACTGGAAGCGGTACACCCTTGGGCATCCGTTACTGTCACGGTATAGTTTCCGGCCAAAACACCGTTGAGGCTCGAAGTGGAGTTTCCGGTGGACCAGTTGTAGGTATACGGGCTGGCTCCACCTGCAGCTTGTGCATTGGCGACACCGTCTGCGCTGCCAAAGCAACTGGCAGCAGCATTAACGGTGGTAGAACTCACCAAGGGCACGGAAGGTGCAATAGCGAACGAACTTTGGGAAGCGCAACCGTTGGCATCGCTCAAGGTAACGGTGTAGACTCCTGCAGCTAAACCTGTAATAGCAGCTGCACTTCCACTGTTGCTCCATGCATAGGTATAAGGTGTGGTTCCACCAGAACCGCTCACATTGAGGGCGGCAGTAGCACCACCCGTACAACCCAAATTACTGGTTTGTGCAATGCTGCTCCCCAAAAGACTTGGAGCAAGCAGGGTAGATTGTGCAGTGGCCGAACAACCGTTGCCATCGGTAATGGTTACCGTAAAGGTACCGGCTCCGAGGCTCCCCATAACGTCAGTAGTGGCACCATTAGACCATGCATAATTGTAAGGCGCATCTCCACCACTGGCCGTAGCCGTTAGTTCACCATCCGACAATCCATTACAGGAAATAGGCGCACTCACCGAAACAGCAGCACTCAAGGTGCTCGAAACGACCATTAGAGTATCAGTAAAACTGCCACAGGCATCGGTAATCGTTACACTGACGCTGCCGGGAACTCCCACCAAAATGCTGGAATTGGTGGACCCGTTGCTCCACGAGTTCAACATGCCACCAGTGGCACCATTCAACAGCAGTGTACTGCCGGAACAGAGCACTGCAGTATCGCTGCTAAAGGCAAAATCTTCGGGCGATTGAAATTCGTAGGCACCAATATCCGGAGTTTGAGGATCACGCGCATTGCCGTTATAGTCGGTATCCACAACTCCAAGTAAACTAACGCCTCCTGCACTTAAGTCGGGAGAACAAGTGGTGAGATCGCCCGTCAAAACACCGGTAAAATTTGGATTGGCCGAAACCGAATTTTGGTCAAAACCAGAGGCATTTTGCCAATCGGTTAGGGACAATTGATTCGTACTGAAGTAACCTACATTTCCGGTAGTGGTGTAAAGGTTGTTGTAGTCGGAGTCAAACGAAAACGAACTGGTAGCGTAAATCACATGCCCGGGTCCGTTTTCTACAAATACATTATTTCTCACTTTGTTGCCGCCTCCACTCAGGAAGTAACCGGCTCTGGAAGAAGCATTGGTACTGCGATGGTAAACACTGTTGTGGTAAATGTTCAGGAAACCAGCGTTGGAGAAATAAATGCCGTACAAAACACTACCTGAGGTAGAGTCGATCTGGGTAACGGAGTTGTTGCTAATGTCGGCCGGAGTGGCATTTGATCCAGAAACGGATGACACGTAAATGCCTCGGATAGGAGCGCGAAAGCCACCAGTATTGGGATTCAAACGGTTGGCGCGAACCACAACCTCTCCATTTACATTCAGGAGATAGATGCCGTAGGAAGTAAAAGTATAGGCCGAACCTGTTTCCAGGGTACAATCAAACACTTTGAAACCATTCTGGTAATTGGTGTAGACGCCCATGTAGTAGAAATCTTCCATGGAGCAGTCTTCAATATCAGTATCTTCCAAATCAACCGCGGAAGTCCCAAACCAATAGAAGCTGTAGGACCCACCCGAAAGGTCGCAGCTTTTAAACTGACTTCCTTTCACATCGGTAGTATTGGCGTAAATCAATGCTGCGAGATTGGAAGTGGTGGTAATATTGGCAAACCCTTCAATGGAGCAATTCTCCAAACCATTGTAGTTGGACCCGGTGGCAAACTCTACCACCCTGGAATAAAAAGAAGATTGGTTTTTAAGGGTCATGTCTTCAAACCGGACATGATCGGCACCATCCAACTTAACAATGTAGTTAAGGGTGGCATTCCCGGTACCCTGTAGGGTCACCAGACTGTTGTTGCTGGCATTTCCTTTGAACGTAACGGAGGCCGAAGCGCTCGATCCGTTAATCGCCGGGATTACGATTTTTTCATTGTAGATACCCGGTGCTACGTTGAACGTGACGTTGCCACAAACCCCAATGGTGGACAATAGGTTGACGGCATCAGTGAAGGAATTAAAATTGGATCCCGAAGTTGGAAAACTGCTGTTGATCGTGAAATTCCCAACCAAGGAAAGCGGAGGAACTACAAAAGTGGCAGTATCGTTCAACGGGTTTCCATCCGTCCCGGCGTTGGGATTTGAGGTCCAGGCCTTGATCACATCCCCAATACTGTAACTGGCGGTGGTACTCAACACTATGTTGTTGTCTGAGCCTCCGGTGGTTAAACTTCCGGTCCTGGGAGTTGTAGACTGCACTACACCATTCAACGACCAACCGATGGTTGCTGTGGTCAGGGTATTGGCTCCCAGCGATCCCAGATTTACTGAAATGGTAGTGCCCAAAGAACAAGCCACCGTGGTGGGAGCCGAAAAGCTGGAAATAAAGGCATCATTAGGAGAAGGCGCCAACACAGTGACTAAGTAATCCTCCACCTCACCATAGGTCTGATTGTTGCAAGGATCAGTAGGCAGCGAGTTGTAGCTACATCGCACACGCATGCGGTAAACTCCTGCTCCAATCGTTCCAGGAACGGTAATGGAGGAAGACTGGGCGGTAGTGGTCCAGGTGGAAGAGGTCCAAACATCTTCACCGGTGTCCACAAAATCACCATCGTTGTTCCAATCAATCCAAATCTTTTGCCCTTGGCTAAAAGTGGGTCCCGATTGAACGGTAAAATTGAAGGAGTTGCCTGTGGTAACAGTAACGGTTTGGGAGCTTATGAAGCTGTAGTTGCCCGTTGAACATCCAGAATTAAGGTTGCTAATGTTGGTGCTACCACCAGTAGTAGAAAAGCTGGTTATTTGATCACCAAAGCCACATCCATTAGCAGTGACCGGCGTGCAATATTGAGCCTGCACAGTCATTCCGGAGAACAGCATGGCGCAAAGCACAGAGAAAGCAATGTGCCACCTTGGCATTGGATTGAGGGGTAAATTTCTGGTCATATTAATTGATATTGGGGATTTAGATGCCTTGCCACCATCATTGACAAGGGCTGACTGTGACGGCCATTGAACTGCCAAAGCCTTTGGAATGGTTCACCTCCTCAACCCGTGGGTTGAGGAGGTGAACGAAATGAGTTATTGAATTAATAAACGCTTTACAACACTTTGGGAATCGGTAGCCACCTTCACCAGGTATACTCCTTGTGCCTGACCGCTGAGGTTTAATTCTCCACGAAAATCAGAACCCGTCGTGTTCCATTGTTCCTGCGCTACAAGTTGGCCTTCCAACGTAAATACGGTTACCTGAACCACATCACCGGTCAGTCCGTCAAACTCAAGCGTTACTTCGCCGGTAGTAGGGTTCGGATACATGGCAACCAAGGCTTCCTCCTCTACGGTGGCTATTCCCACACAGGGATCAACCGTGAGTACAATGGAGTCGGAGTTGGCACATCCGTTGATGTCGATGGCTTGCACTGTGTAAGTACCAGCAGTTGTAGCCTCAATAGAAACCGTTGTTTCGTTGGTAGACCAAAGGTAATTGGCAAAACCAGCTCCCGGACTCAAGGTGTAGGAGTAGGTTTCGCAAATCACACCGGTAGCAGGACCTAAATCCACTACAGGAGTTGCAAAATCGAAATTCACATTGGCGGTGGAACTGTCTTGACAGCCATTGGCATCCGTGGCTACCAATTGGTAGTTGCCAGCAACCAGGTTGCTGGCAATGGCTCCGGTTTGGGCATTGGCATCGTTCCACAAATAAGTAAAGGGTGCTGCCCCTCCATTGATCGCGGAGGCAATGGTACCATCATTATCTTCCTGGCAAGTGGTATTCTGTGGGGTCAAACTCACCGATAGGGCTGGCCAATTGTTGATCTGGATGGTATCGCTGGCCGTGCAACCGGTACTGGCCGTTACTTGTAACCAAATCATACCCGGCGTAGCAACCGTAATGCTGGAAGCGGTGGATCCGGTAGACCACAAGTAGCTGATTACGCCTCCTCCACCGTTGAGGGTGGTACTTTCGCCCGGACAAATGGTGAGGTCAGGCCCCAGGTTGACCGAAGGTGCAGGGTTGGTTACCCCAATCGTAAAAGCATCGGTCACCGAACACCCGTTGGCATCGGTTAGGGTAAGGCTGTAATTACCTGCCAAAAGGTTCGTCACTGTGGTACTGATGCTTCCACCCGCACTCCAGGCATACGTATAGGGGCTGGTTCCACCACTGCCGGCTACCGTGGCCGAGCCGTTGCTTCCGCCCGCACAATTGACATCTTGCACAGTGATAGCAGTACTCAAAGCATTGGGTTCGGTGATCGTAACGCTCGATGCAACCGTACAACCATTCGCATCGGTACAGGTAACCGTGTACGTTCCGGCTGCCAACCCATTAAGTGGACTGCCTGTGCTGCCGTTGCTCCAAGAGAAGTTGTAAGGAGAAGTTCCGCCATTGCCCAAGGCACTTGCCGCTCCATCCGAGCCGCCATTGCAGCTTACATTGGACAACACCAGGGTAGATACCGATAATGCGGAGGGTTCGGAGATGGTAATAGTAGAAGTAGAAGTACATCCCCCTCCATCGGTAATTGTTACGGTGTAAGTTCCTGCCGCTACGTTACTGATGGCAGCCGTAGTGGCAGCATTGGACCATGCGTAGGAATAAGGTGTAGTACCGCCCACAGCGGTTCCGGTGGCCCCGCCATCGGCAGCTCCATTGCAGCTGGCATTGGAATCGAGCGTGGTTAGGGCAACTACCGCCGGAGCCTGCGTAATGGCCGCTGATGAGAGCGTGCTACAACCGTTGGCATCGCTCACCGTTACGGTGTAGACACCAGCATTGAGCCCCGTATTGTTGGCCGTAGTAGTTCCGTTGGACCATGCATACGTGTAGGGAGCAGTTCCTCCCGTGGCGGATACTGCAACTGCTCCTGTGGCCCCACCAGTACAAGCAATGTTTGCCGATACGGTGGTTGTGGCGGAGATAGCAGCAGGTTCAGAAATGGTGACGGCTCCTACCAGCTGGCAACCGAGTGCATCGGATACCGTTGCGGAATACACGCCCGCCGATAACCCGGATATGGATGCTGTAGTAGCTCCACTGCTCCAGGCATAGGTATAAGGCAGTACTCCTCCGGTGGCAGTTGACAGCGCAGCACCATCCGAGCCGCCGTTGCAAGAGACCTGAGACACCACCGAACCGGTAGCAGCTAAGTTGTTGATAACGGTGGTGATCGTATCGGTGAAAACACCACAAGCTCCGGAAATGGTTACAGTCCAGTTGCCAGCGGTATTCACCACAATACTATCAGCAGTGGACCCGGTGGACCACAAGTTGGCAGAACCGTCAGTTGCACCTACCAGCGTAGCGGATTGTCCTACACAAAAAGTAATGGTGTCGGTAGTGAAGGCAAAATCGCTCGGCGAATTGAACTCGTCGGCACCAATATCGGGAGCAGCGGTATTGCGCACATCGCCATCGATATCTTCTGCGACCAGCCCATTGAGGTTTTTACCAGCAGCATTTAGAATATCGTTGCAAATGTGTAAGTCACTGTTTTGGTAGTCTGTAAAAAGTGGATCAACATTGAAACTGTTCAAATCTTGACCCGAGGCCGTTTGCCAGTCGTTAAAAGTTGTCTGATTGCTTAGGTAATAACCTAAGACTGCCCCATTGGAGTAATAGACATTGTTGTCCATTTGAGTGACCGCAAACGTATTCGAAATGTAGGAGGCATAACCTTGACCAAAGTTGGCAATCACGTTGTTGCAAACGGTATTAGCGCCCCCGCTGGGAATCCACAAAGCCCTACCACTGGTCGAAGTTCCTTCTACGGCAATGCTGTTGTGCACCACTTGCTGAAAGCCAGAATTACTCATGTACATTCCATAAAATGTGCTTGAAAGGGCAGTATCTCCTACGTGAATGAAATTGTTGGCCACTAAGCCTTTGTTGATATTGGTAGCATCACAATTCACCATATACAATCCGTAGGTAAACATTCTCCCACCGCCCTCTATGGTATTTCCGGTGGCTTCAAAAGCGTTGTCGGCATAGTAAAAGTATGCCCCATAGGAAGTACCCGTGTAGAGAGCATTGGAACGAATCTCATTGTTCCGAAACTTTAAGTTGCTGGTATACCAAGTGCGAATTCCATAGAAATATTGGTCTTCAAACAAGTTGTCTTCAATAATACCGCCTTCTTCTAAAGAGGTGGTGGTGGTTCCATACCAGTACATTCCGTAGCTGCCGCCATGAAAGTGGTTGTCGCGAAACTCATTGTTGTTGTCGTTGCCATTTGCAGACCATACCAAAACTTTGTTGGTAGAAGTAGTGGACACGTTGGTATCTCCAAGAAAAGTGCAGCCTTCAAACTTGTTGTTCTCGGCTCCGTTGGAAATGTCCACTACCCGGGTGAAGGACGTACCCGTTGCCTGAATGGTCATGTCTTCAAAACGTACCCAATCAGTACCGTTCAAACGCACAGTGTAGTTGGTGGTTGACAAAGAAGTAGCATTGGAAAGCACGACTTGCGCAGGGTTGGAGGAAATCCCCCGGAAGGTAATGGGCCGAATGGCACTTGCACCGGCAATTTCTCCCAGTACTATCTGCTCGTTGAAGGTGCCGGTAGAAACGTTGAAAGTGACCGCCCCTGAAACACCGCAGTTGTTGAGGTCGGCTACCGCATCGGCGAAAGAATTGTAGTTGCTGCCCGCAGTAGGAAACAGGTTGGTGATGGTATAGGTGCCGCTTAAGCCCTCACAACGAGATACCGTTAGGTTGTCGTTGCTGGTGTTGTTGTCGTTGCCCATGCCGTTGACATCGCTCAGGCCAGCAGAGATATTATAGGTGCCTGCAGAGAGGACATTGAACGGAGTTGAAAAAGTATAGTCGTAAAAATCTCCGGGGCCCAGTGGGCTGGGAAAAACAAAGTTATTTGCATTTACGGTGGGACCAGCATTGAAACTGTAACTCAAATCGGCTTGGGTAATGGTATCAGCAGCCTGATTGGTTACCCGAACCGTAAGGTTGTTGCTTCCCAAGGCCAGTGTTTGTGGAGCAGTAATTGCCGTCATGGCCAGGTCGAGACCGGAGGCGGGTAGATAATTGACTCCCCCGTTGAATTGACGCGGATGGAAAGAAGGATTAGGAAGGCTTCCCCCATACCCAATGTTGGTTCCGGTGTTGATGGTTATCGTTCCGTTGGAATACGGGTTGCCATTGCCGCTGTTGAATGTGGTATATACTGCCGAACAAGAGACGCATCCAATGTAGAAACGATAGGTGGAACCGGCGGTCATCAAAAGGTTGACCGGAATGGGCAAGGTTTGCAGTGTAGGAGCAAGTCCAATACTCAAACCGGTCACCGATGCGGTTCCAATTTGGGTCCAGTTAGCCGTTGTGATGTTTGTAGGTCCTGTAAGGTCGGTAGTCGAGTACCAAATCTCAATATTTTGAGTATTGGATTGCAGGGCGGCATTGAAACCGGTGATAAAAATACTGGCATTGGCAGTCACCTGGAAGGTAGTTCCTCCAGAGCCATTTCCTCCATTCAATGGAGGCACCGTGTTAAAGGTAATTTGGGCGTTAGCAAATGTGGCAAAGCACAGAACAGCCCATAGAATGGGTACAATTCTTCTCATACAGACGGGTTTTAGTTGTCTTTAAATGGGGTTAAGATGTGTGTTCCTTCTGAGGGGAACGGTGGGGTTAAAAGTTTGCTTCCTAACTGGGAATCAGGAACAAATGTAATGTCCGCAATCCAAATAACCTAACCCGCCTAAAGTTGCTACTTCCCTGGATGAACCTGAAGAAAACCACTGCCAGTAACAAAAAACGGGCTATGAGAAGCTGAAGGTAGATTTCAGCACTACTTATTTGTCCTTACCCATAACGAATAAGTCAAAAAATCGACCTTCACGGCCCAAAAACCGAAAAATTTCGATGATTATCACTGAAAAAATTGACTTCAGTTATGAAAAAAACTACCTTCAAGAGGTTAATTTAATTATACACCCAATTTACCCAAAGCACGATGAGAAAATATGCTTTCCTCTCATTGCTCTTCCTGGCTTCTTTGTTTGCCTATGAAGCGCAAGCTCAATGTTCTGGCGTATTCAACGTCAACAACCTCACCACCGAAACCTGGACACTAAGTATCCACAACGTTGATATCCCTATTCCACCAGGATTCAGCGGTCCTGTCCCTTACACCGGAGGTATTCCGAGTGCATCGGTAGGCGCCTTTGTGACTCCGAGTTTCACGCCATTTTGTGGTTTCAAATTTTTGCTTAATGCAGAATTTATTCCCACACCTTGTGCGATCAATACAAACGGGATTTTCTATCAGAAAAACTTCATCGATCCCAATGGATGTGTCGTTACGGCAGATGTATTTTTCTTCTGAGAAATCAAGCATTGAACAGCAAAAAAGCGGCCTTTGTGCCGCTTTTTTGTTTTTATAGTAGTAGCTAAAAGCTGCAAAAAGGGGTGGACCAATACCAAATCTAACTGCTAAGCATGCAGGCAAATCAGGCGCAGCGAGGTTGGCAAGAAAATGGTTGCTGTTGAGCGTATCTGATTGGGCGTTGGCTGCAAACCAGCCGCCTCCAATACCCAACAAGCATCCGGCTCACATCCAATGCTTCATGCCACGAGGCCCAAAAAGTCTAAGGTGGCGGTATCCTCGCTGAAATCGCCCCGCTGGCGACTCTCCCCTACCGGCTGCCCTGCTTGCCATATGCTCCATTTTACACCATAGGTAGGCACATTAGCCAGGTCAAGAGCAGACAGTTTTACGGACATTATCAACACTGCATCGCAATGCTCAGTGGCCGCACCCGGCAAATGGATGGATACGCTTGAGCTTCCATTGCTGGTGCCTTGGTATTGAAAGTAGGGTGTTACCGCCTCGCCTTGAAGCAAATTCAGGTCGTAACCTGAGGTCATCATTCCGGTAAATTCAAGCAATAGCATGAGCGGGCCGCCCTGTGGGTCGATCGAAAATTGGGTGGTCATGTTCTTTGAAAACTAAAGGGGAAAAGAAAAAGTAGAAGGGAGCAAAAGCGGACTCAGGCATGGCCTTCGCTGCCCTTCTTTAAGACTGCAGGCTAAGCACGGCTCCTACAATCCGAATGCTTGCTTGCCTTTGGCAAGGTATTTTTTGCGGTCGTCCAAGCCATTGGTTCCGCCATTGATGCGCTTGGTGATGGTTAAAATGTCATCGGCATCGGCGTATCGGTTCAGATTACGCATGTCCCAAAACCATCCTGCAGCAGCTACGGCCAATTCGGGTTGGGCTACCTTGGCCGAATTTTCTCCCGAAGTGAGGTCTTGCCCCATGGATTTTTGAAATGCCGTGTAATTGTCACGGCCGGTAAGTTGAATCAAACCGCGGCCACGAAACCGCCAACCGTCACCACTTGCCTCATCTCCGTTGCCCATCCGGCTACCGTATACCCGATTGGCGATCTTCTCCGGCTGACGGGCATAGGCTTCTGCCGTGGCATCATCCGGAAAGTATTTTCCAAAAACCGACCGCAAGGCACTTGCACTGTAGTTGAGGTTTTCTACCACAAAGCGAAAACTACCGCTTTCATGAGCTACCTGAGCGATGAAGTGTACAATGCGCAATGGCGTATTGATCTGAAATTTTTTGAGGGCATCATTAAGGGCTTGATAGTAGGTATCGATGTATTCGGAAGTGCTTAAGATTTCCGCCAACTGTTCGCGGGTGATGAGCACATCTCCGGTTAGGGGCTCGCTGCCTTTGGAGTTATCGGAAGCACCACCATCGTTAGCCGCACTACCATCGGCCAGCAAAGCCTTCCAGGTAGCCGGCCCCACAATACCATCGGCACCAAGCTGGTGCTGGGTTTGAAATTTTTTCACCTCTTGGAGGGTGCCTGATCCGAAATAGCCGTCGGTATCGGTATTGTAGCCGTGGCGCGTCAAGGCTTCTTGCATTCGTTTCACATCGGGGCGCAGTTCTGGCCGTTGAGAATTAAAGCCATCTCTTTCGCGGAGGGTTGGGTTGCTCATAGCTGTATTTTAAGTGGATATTATTAGGGTTTCAGAAGATTCAGTTCTTCGAAGCCATTGAAAAATAGTGTGCGTAAGTTCAGGAAAGCGGTCCAGCAGATCGTAAAAGTTACCTGCATCTATCCAGATTACAGCAATAGGAAACTCAGTTTCCAGGGTTTCATTCTGCCAGGTCCGCTCTTGGTCCAGCCCAAGTAATTCAAAGGTACAGGTTTCGTGCAAGCCACCGTTCTGGTCGCTGCTTCGAATGGGCCCTTGAAGCGGAAAACCAATTGGTTGTTGCTTTTGGGATGGGATCCCGATGGTCTTTGAAGGCATCCACCACGCTTGTTGGCAATGGCGGATCAGGTGCATCAGCAAGGCCTTGGGCAAATTTTCAAAAGCCGGAACCTGCTTCAATATTTGCAACAGCGCTGTCCAAGACAGTTCTTTTTGCCGATGGTTTTGCACTTGTAACAGATTGTGTAGGTGCTGCCGAAATTTTTCGGTTTCGTGTGCGATGTAGTGAAAGTACAAGCTTTCGTCCCGCCGATACAGCACCCGATAAGCAGTCTCTTTCAATATTGGGTCGTGATGATAGGTAAGTGCAATGACCGGCCCCAAGTCTTCGGAATTGCGCTCAGCGAGAAGCTCCAAAGCTCCCAACCGGGGACCTGTCGGAAGCTGGCTGTAGTCGTAGAGCAAGAGGTCGGCCAAACGGTGATCGGTTTTCAATCGCTGTTGCGGAAAATCGCGCCTGAGCTTTTTGAGCCGATCGCCCGGGGCACCTGGCTCGAGCAGTGGAGCTACCAGTTCTTTGAGGTCTTCGGCCAGCAACAAGTCCATCATCTCCAAAGCCAGCACTTGCCGTGCATTGTCGTCACTTTCGAGGTTGGTTTTAATGTGTTGAATGGCGCTGGCATCGTAGAAAAAGGAGAGCAACTCAAACACATTGCCGAGCGCCTTTCCGTAAAGCACCTCCATGTCCTCCACTAAAGCCTCGGCGGCAGTTTCCTCCTCCAAATCGCGCCGTGCGGCCAACAGCCAGGTGGCGAAACGCAGGTCTTTTCGAATTTTGTCTTTGAGGAGGGCACTTTCGTGGGTACCCACCCGAAGGTTGAGCCGGCGGGTTTCGCGCAAGGCGACCGACCTTACCGTCGAGTCGGGATGGTTTTGCAACTCCATCAAGCTCTCGAGCGCTGCTTCTCCTCCAATCTTGGCCAATACGGATAACAAGCGCACCAACACTTCAGGAGCATTTTCGTACCATTTGGCGGCTTGCCGCAATGCGGCAAAAAGAGCAGCATCGCCCTGTGCCAATTGATGAAAAACGGTTCTCCGAAGCTCGGTGCTGGCCAGGTGCTGCACCAATACCTCGGCATAATTGGTCAGCTCATCGGCAGGGATGGAATGGATAGTCGCCCGTACTACGTCTACATGTGCGTCCTTCAACAGTTCAGCCGCCAGCGTTGTGCGCAGTGTTTTTGGGCAATAGCGCAATAGCCGGGCGGCATTTCTTCGGTCGTTGCTGTTCGCCGAATCGGCACGGTTTTGCAGGCCTGCGGCATTCCATTGTTCGGCAGTTTGTAGCGTATCGATGGCCTGCTTCAATTGCTGTTGGGCAGTGGAAGTCCAACCGTTGGTCGCACAGCTTTGCAGGGCGGGCAATTGGTCGAGGTACAATTCTCTTTCCATCACCGCAAGGGCTTTTAGTTGCAGCGCCCATTCCTCCCCTGCCCACCATTGGTTCACTACGTGGGACATTCTCCCTGGAACTAATTTTTCCAGCATGGCAAAAGCAACGATGGCCTCCTCCGGTGGAGCTTTTAAACAAAGGGTTTCGAGGTATTGAGCGGTATCCATGTTGGTTGCTGAACCTTCGGCTTCCACGGCCTTTTCTTCCTCCCGGCTCTGATTGATTTTGCTCAACAGGTTTTGCCGATAGGCCTGCGCCATGCGGTGCCCAATCCACATCCACCCCCCCAGCAGAAGGGCCAACGTAAGCGCCACTTGCAAAATGCCAAAGCCAGAATATTGGCTGCCTATGATGAGAAACGCACCGGCCAGCACCACGGCCAGCTGCCGGGCGCTGCCTTCGGTTTGGGTTTGCAACCACTGCCGGGCCTGGTCCTCAAGCGGTTGGTAGAGCACCTTGATGCTCGGTTCCTCAATCGATCGGCGAATGAAACGGTCGAACAATTTGTTGAAGGCCAGGGGCAACAGCAACAGTGTACCCACTTGCAAACCTGCCGAAGTAGTATCCGAAAACCCGCCCGCCAAAACAGCCCACAAAGCAAAAAACAGCAACAACAAAGGCAGCAGCAACAAACCAAAACGAATGCCGAAACGACTCAACACACTGCCGGTAAGCAGGGTTTTCCCCAACAGTTCGGCCAACTTGATGGCTCCGAAAAAACCTCCGATAAAACCGGTGATGGCCTTGGGGTTGCCGGCATATTTGAGCCGAATGGCGCCCATAAAACTAAAATCGACCAGGTAGGAGCAAAAGACCGACACCAACATGAGCAAAAACACCCAGCCGAAATAACGATGCCGAAACAGGCTCGAAAAGCCATAGGTCGAAGTTTTTGCCTTTTCAGCAGGAGCTGCTTGCTCTCCTGAAGTTTCCTGATTGATTTGCGTGCCAAATTTTCGAATCAGCACCACCTGAAAAAAGATGCCCGTGAGCAAACCGAACAGGCCAAGCACCATGAGGTTGGCCGCGTCTTCCATCACGGTGAGCAACAGCGGAATGGACAAGTAGCCCAAAATGGAGGACAACACGTCTCCCGAACCAATGAGCCCAAACAAACGCTTGCCCTGCCTCAGGTCGAAAAGGTTGGAAACCATGTTCCAAAACTGCAAGCCAATGAGCCCCAGAAAGGGACCTGCCCAAATAAAGATCAGGAACACGAGCCAGGGCTGTTGCCCAAGTGTCAACAACCCGAAACGAAACAGCACGGTGAGCACCAACAAAAAAGCCAAGGTGAGCAGCAACACCCGCGTTAGCCGGAAACGGGATTGAAAACGGGCAAAAAGACTGGTGGCCACAAAGCCTGAAGCACCCGAAGCCAGATAGGCCCATGGCAGCATGGACAAGTCGAAAACACCCAGGAAGGCTCCGTTGGCGAAAGAAAAATAGGAGGAAACGAAAATGCCCATGAAAAAGGAATGTACCAACAACAAGCCCACTCGTTGTTGCTCATCAGCACGTACGCCAAGGGCATTTGCCACCGTTCGAATCATAAGGCATCCATTTGTACCAGCGGGTGTTGCGGTTCGCCACTGTAAGCCCCCGCTTTGCCCCTTTTCAGGTTAATTCGGTAATAGACCAAGCCCAAAATGAGGTTGTCCTGGCTTAAGAGGTCATAGGTATAGGCCGTAACGATGCCTCCACGTGGTGAGAATCGAATTTTGAAAGTGGGCCCGGCAAAAAAGACAGCTCCTACCCGTAAAGTCTCCCGATAAAAGGCCAGTATACCGGCGTTCACTTCCTGCCATTGCAGGTTCATGCTTTCGATCAGAAAAACCTGCGGTTGGGTCAGTCGATTTAGCCCAGCGAAGTAGCGAAGCTCCGTTTTGCTGAAAAAGCGGTTTTTCCACGCTCTGAAGTTGTAGTCTGTGCGGTAGCCCAACCACTTCCGATGGCGGGAATCGCTGCGGTAGTAGAGGTAATTGTACCATCCTTTCAAGGTCTTGTGTCCCACCATCAGGTCTACCCGTGCCAGGTCGCTGTGCAGCGAATACATCAAGGGCCGCCACCGCACAATCCAGGGGTCGAGGGTGAGGATCCACTCGCTCAGCAAAGTTTGCTTGTGCACCCGCTGTTGGGCTTGCAAGCGCAGGCTACTGCACCACAGCAGGCACAGCAACAACGAACTCATCGACCACATCCATTTTTTCATCGCAGTTCTCCTCCCTTGCACCTCATTCAGCATGGACCTCATAGATCACCTGCTCGAAATCCAGGCACACACTTTCGTTGGTAATTCGGGCATTGAGTTTTTCGGCCAGGCGGCCATTGTCGGCTTGTAATGCTTTAGCCAAGTAGTTGTTCCATTCGCCCAAGAGTGGCTTTTCGTTCCGAAATTCGGAGCGCAGGCGCTTGGCCGTATCAAAAGGATAATCCCACACCCTAATGCGCTGCCAGCGCTGAAAACCAGCTGCCTGAAGCAAGGCAAAGAGCTCCGACTCAGCAATAAAATGCCGGTCGCGCGCCAGGTTGGCGAAGCCCGCCAACTCGTCTTTCTTGCGCATCAGTTTCCTGAAAAAGGCCACCGATTCCAGGTCGAGCAGCGTTTGCCAAATGAAAAATCGGCCGCCAGGGGCCAGCAAGGCTTTCACCTTTTTCATCAAGTCGATCTGCCGGTTAGAGGGAAACTCGTGCACCACCATTTTGGCCACTACTATTTCGTAATGTTCCGGTTCCAACGAGAGGTCCAAAAAATCACCACAATAAAATTTAAGGCGAGTGTCAATGGCCGGTCCGTAGGCTTCGATCAATTCGCTACGGGCGCGGGTCAGTTGCACCGGACTGCGCTCCAATACATGCATTCTTAAGTCGCTTTCCGGGTACGCCTCTAAAAAGGCCTGCGTAACGGCTCCATAGCCGGCCCCTAAATCGAGCACACAATCACCGGGTTGTGGATCGGCTTGTTGCACCAGGGTTTGAAACAAGTGAGGGGGATAATGAGAAATTTCTTCATAGCGCACCACGCGCTGATCGTAATCAAGGGTCATGGGTGTAGGGTTTTATAGGGTTAGCGCCTCCTTTAGGCTACAGGATATAGGTGAGCCGAAGCGTATAGTTTCTGGTGGGTTGAGGCACCCGGTAAGGGCGGGCCGAACGAATCCCCGGATCGAAATATTTGTGGTTGAGCAGGTTGTTGACAACGAGCTGCAACCGCAATCCGGAAACTCCGGTTGGTTGCCAGGTGAGCGCACTGTGCAGCAGGAATACGGCCGGAAAGCTACTTTCCGGGTTTTGGGGCACCGAAGTATCCTCTCCGGTGGGTCGCCGGACGATGTAGTTGGCCCGAAGGTTGAAATTGAGGCGTTCTTTTTCGGTGCGTGGATGCCGCCAAAACTGCAGGTTAGTGCCTGCATTGAGGCGTACATTGGCAATGTCGCCAACGGGCTGAAATTCTCCGGTCGGTTCTTGGGTGATGGGGTCGGGAATGTTGTTGCGGGGTCGGGTAAGGCTCAGGTTGGCATATACCTGGCAAGGAGGCTGAAACGCTTTTTGCTTGTTGGTAGGAGCCACCCAATAGAACCGATAACTGGCAGTAGCCTGTAGCCCCAATACCTGTAGTTTGCCAATGGCTTCGTTCTTTTTGTCGGCACTGCCCGGGCTAACGGGCACCTCCCCTATCGCGCCACTGTACCAGGATTGGTAAACCACCCAATCGGCAAAAAAGCGTTGGTTGGGATGGTAGGCACCTGAAACCTCGATGTTTTGCACCCGCTCAGGGTCCAGGTTTGGATTGCTTTCGGTGCGGGTGGTGCCCAACGAATACTTTTCGCGGTTAGAGGCATCTTTAAATGCACTGGCGTAGATCACTTTCCACACCCACGGAGCTTCTGCCCGTACGCCACTGGTGGCCTTGCCGGGTGTATACACCAAAGCCAAACGCGGGTTGAACACCAAGCCATAGCCGCCGGTTTGGCGCACCCGGTTAAAATCCAACCGTGCACCAACGGTAGTTCGAAGCCGGTTTTTCAGCACCTCGTAGGTCCCCTGGGAGTAGGCACCCAAATCCAGCGAAAGAAACAGGTTGCCGCCCGGCTCATCGTCCAGCGAACTGCTGCCAATTTCGGCCACACTGGAGTCGGCTGCTGCTGCGGAGGTAGTGGTAATGTAATCTCCCTGAATGGCGCTGTTGCGTACTTCGATCCCCGAAACGGTGGTGAAACGGTCGGAAGGCAAGTAGACCAATTTGAGTTCGTTCCGAAACTGCCGGGAGGATTGGTAAAAATAGCGGGTGCTCCAAAAGGCCGATCGGGTTTGTATCAGGTCGTTCGCATCCAGGCTTCCGTTGCTGTAGTTGCGCAAACTGGTGATGCGGGTTTCGTCAGTAACGGTGGTAAGACGGTACTGAGCGATGTTGCTCACCAACAACTTTTTGCCCAGTGCATCCGAGTATTTTAAAAAGTAGTGCGACTGTTGCGGCACCCAGAGATCGCCGTTCAATGAGGTGGCCCGGGTATTGTCGGTGCCATAAGTTCCCGGGCTGTGTTCGCTGCGCCAAAACTGGTAGCCGCCCACAAAATTGCCTACCCGCAATTCGCCACTGAGGTACCAATGTTCCAAGGTATTGGCAAATCCAGGCCGCTCCCCTCCTACTACTTCGTCGAGGGCAGCCTTATCGGCATTGCGTGCGGCTGCTGCACCTCGATCATTCAAGGTAGCTACCGAGTCTCCCGCATCATTCACCGATACATCAAAATATCCTTCAGGGTCGTCCCAAGTGGCATCGACCAGGGTATTTCCCAATTGAGCCGCATAATCAAAACGGTTGTAATCGTCCGGATTGTAGTCGAATTCGGTCACTGGGTTCTCCGAATCAAAATCCCTGACGGTTGCCGAAGAAAGGTCCATACCCGAAGAGGTAAACCGCCGGCCAGTCACCAAAAAAGAGACGCGCTGGTGCACGCCCGAAATGCTCAAATCGGCATGTGCCGTTTGAAAACTCCCGTATCCCACATCGGCCGCAATGCCAAGGGGCAAGGCTCCTTTTCGATCACCTCTCCCGGAAGGCGATTTGGCCATTAGTTCTTCTGGCGAATAGGTCACCACGTTTACCACACCCAAAAAAGCATTGGCCCCATACATCGTAGATGCCGGTCCGTAGATCACTTCTACCCGTTTCACCATGGTGAGGGGATACTGTCGGGCCCAGTAGGCCCAGTTGCCCCAAAAGTCGTTTTCTTCAATGCCGTTGATCATGAACAAGGTGCGGTCGGTATTGCTCGACCGGTAGCCACGTTGGTACAGGTTGGAATAGGTGCTTCCATAGGTGCGCGAAACATCAAAACCTGGCAGGTCGCTGAACAAGGCCTCCAAGTCGATGTAGCCCCGCTGCATCAGCTCTTCGTGCGTCAGCACAATCACTGTTGCCGGAGATTCAAACAGGCTTTCGGCACTTTTCGATACCGAGGAAATTTGGGTGACCTGGCGGTTTTGTTTGGACTGGCTCACCATAATGCGGAAAGCCAAAGGGTCTTCCAAAGGCGGTTTGTAGGTATCGTCGATTTCGAGAATCTGGTACACGCTTTCCACCGCGCGGTCGTTGGAATCCAGAGCAAGGTAGAGTTTGGCCAGCCAGCGATGAGCCGAGAGTCGGTCTTGCTCGGTGGGGAAGCCATTTTCTTGTTCGATGCAGCGTTTTAGTTTTTGAATGGCCGGTTGAAAATTGCCCATTTGATAGTCGCTACGGGCATTTTCAATGCTTTCGTCTCCACAGGTTTGGCCTTTCAAAAGGCCGGGCAAGCACCAGAGCGCCAACAGGCTGCAGCGCAATAGTTTTTTGGTGAATCGATTGATGGGCATGATGTTCAAGGGGTGAGCAATTGTGCAATAAGGTCAGCGGATTGGGGCCAAATGCGCACGGTGGCGTCTTGACTCACCGAGACCAGATATGGCGGGCAGAAGGCTACGCGGTGTACCCAACTTCCATGGCGTTTGAGTTGCATTTTGTCTTCTCGGCTCGCTGTTGCGTACAGCAGATCGTCGGCGGCCGAAAGGGCCACCATTTGATCAAAACTGCCCGAGGCCAACAAGCGGGTTTTTCCGGCGGATGCTGCTCCGTAGGCCAGGCCGCTCACCGGCGAATTGGGGTTGTGTATGGTGTTGATGCGGGGAACCCAGGTGTTGCCCTGAGGCGCGAACTGAACTACTTTTCCATTGGCCAGCCCAACCGCTACTTCTCCCGATTGGGGTTCAACGGCCACCGATTGGCCCGTGGCAGGCAACGCAAAGGCAGTATTCATCACCAAACGGTTGGGGGTGCTGCTGTCCAGCAACCAAAGCGAGTCGCGGGTCACTACCGCCAATTGGCGCTGGTTGAGGGCCATTGCGGTGGCCTTAATGTGGTCTTTTTTCCACTTCCCAGCGGCAATCCACGCTTCGTCTTGCTGCTGAAAAATGACCAACTCTTGTTGGGTAGCTACCGCCAAATACCAGCTGCTTTCCGCCGGAAGGCACGCCATAGCTACAATGGGACTTTCGCGGTCAAACTCGCCCATTTTGAGGCCGGTAGACCATTCCCATATCACCACTAATCCACTATAGGTGCCCGCTATCAACCAGGTGCCTTCCGGACTAAAAAGCAGGTGTCTTATTTTCTCGCCTTCGAGGGTGAGCCAGGGTTTGCCGTCCAGCTTTCC
>ERZ1740068.111-NODE-111-length-51040-cov-7.454271_pt1 | contig 51040 bp, 29 predicted proteins | sample MGYA00581735_ERZ1740068 | MGnify/ENA primary metagenome ERZ1740068 (study PRJEB43018, sample SAMN04849740) | marine metagenome | isolation source: floating plastic debris | place: Pacific Ocean | collected 2008-08-30 | study: EMG produced TPA metagenomics assembly...
GGTAGGACGAAAATTTTCGACCCTACTGGAGGAGTTAATCATATTTATTACCTATGATACTATAAATAGTTGCAATTAAAATATTATAACGACCGTATCCTCAAAAATAACAATCGAATCAAACGGTTTTACTTAGGAAAGCTTACCATTACTTTTTATGTACCGGGCAAAATTTTTTTATGTATTTATCTAGATTATTAAATTATTTTAAAATAACTCATTTATATCATTTAGTGACTTCTACTTCGTGGCCTCTTCTTATAGTTTTTGTTCTTTTTATACTTAGTGTAGGTTTAATGTATTGTATACAACGCCTAACTTATTCTGGTTGTGGGTGTAGTCTTCTTTTACTTTTTTTTTATTTAAATTCAACTTTGATAATGGGCTTAAATAATTCCATGCTAGCTGCAAGTCTCTTGTTAGTGTTACCTGCCTGATCAACTATGGTTCAGTCGGCGTTTTGCACGGGTACACTGTCTTTACCTTATCTTGCTTTAGCGCGGAATTCCTAGTGTTAAAAGCTATTTCAATTTTCAGTCTACTTTTTTGATTCAAGGCAAACAAACCTTCTACTTCTTAAAACACGAGGATTTTTTAAACTTTTACCTTTGCGAAATAAAATATTTTTAATAACTTTTGCGCTCTTTGTAGTAATTTCAAATAAAATTTATGTTAACAATATCATAAAACCTTTACCAATGTTTTTTATTGTGTTTATTTTTTTTTTCTTCGGATATATTCATCCATTTATGTAGAATATCTTATTTTTAGAGGTTTGTATGAGTACTTACTAAGTTTCCGAAAAATAATAAATAAGTTATTTTTTAATTCATTTACGAGCAACAATGAACTGGCTAGAGAGTTCTAGGATTTGTCTGGGCAGTATGCTTAGTGCCGCTTGGTAACCATTGCTGGTACTGCTGCGAAGCTTGCTCAGAAAATAGATGCCTGTGACCAAGCAGCTTACAATTATCTGACGCGCGGAATAGAAACTGGCGAAAGTATTGGTCTCACTGGACCTGAAGGTTTTTATGGTAGTATTTAGGCCACTTTTCACGGGAAAGGGGAAAAAAAATGGAGTCGTTTTCTGGTTGATTTTAATTTTTTTTTAAGAAAAATACAATTGAATTAGGCATAAACTATGATTTAAACAAAATAGTCAAATCATTAAAAAATAACGGTATTTTAATTATTGTAAATTTATTATTGTTGTTATAATTGGTATTTACAACTTCTACTGACATTTTAGCGAAAATTTTAGAAATTATCGATGCTCTTTAAAATTTTTATGTTTTAAAGTATTTCTCAAGCATTTCCCTCATCCCTTTTATTTTCGAGTATCATGAAAAAAGTGTTTAAATAGCATAATAGGTTCAGGCAACTAACTCAATTGATAGAGTGTCTTACTGGCAACGAGAAAGTCAGCGGTTCGAGCCCGTTGTTGCCTAACGTATAATACTATTTATGAATAGAAGTACAAATTCTTTAAAAACAATTAGTCAATATATATCATCAGATGTTTTCAAAAGTACATTAATAGGTGTTAACTCCTTTAAGAACGTCTTTCCGTTAAATCTTTCACGGGTAAACACGAATTACCTTTTTGCGTTTTTAGACAGTCATGTAGTACATTACCCAACGCCCATAACACTAACATATAGTTGGAGTTTCGGCTCTCTCGCTGGCATTTGTCTGGTTATTCAAATGATTTCTGGAATTTTCTTAGCAATGGTGCGGCATATGAATTCACTTAGTACACGCAAATAGTTACAATTTTGCCGGTTATGGTTTACCGAAATCCGACTGATTAACCCGATAAATATCCATAAAAAATAAAAACACAAAAACAACAAAAAAATGCGAAAGCATGAGGGGAACATAGCATGTCAGTAAAGAACCTTTAAACTTGAAGGAACGTAACGGGAAAAGGGGCGAGGAGAGAAATTAGGGTGAAGGATGTAATCTTGAATTCAGGTCTGTTGCGGCTTAGGAATCCGAAAATCTTTGCGTTTCCAACCTAACTTTACTCTTGGGGTAGTCTATGCATAGCGGTCTACCGAAAGCCATCGTAAAGGGTACAACAATTTTAAAAGAGATACAAAGACCGACGGACACCCGAAACGTACTTTTGAAATACTATGTTTGCCCGCTAAGGTTTACCCTCGCGGTGGCCATGCGGGAAGAGGCCTAAAGTGGGCTGCGGTGTAAAAGTGATATCGTTTTCATTGGGGTAATCACAACAGGCTGATCACAGTGGTGGGCAGAGAATTCGTAAATGAAATAACTTCTAATTAAATTGATAGAATTTTGAAAAAAACATCAAAATTAACGAAAAAGGTACAACTGCACTTATCCTAGGAGGAAAATTTAACACAACTTGACTTGGGAATAAACTTGATATTTACATTTAAGGAAACAAAAATCCAAATCATATTAATTATAAAATCTTTTACTTATTAAGAGATTCTTTTATTTTTAGCTAATGCTTAAACAAAAACAAAAGAGCTCTCATTAAAGGGTTTAAATACACCGATACGGTGAAATAGTTTGGACTAAAGTTTGCGAAATTGTTAGCGTAAAGGCATTCTGGGGAGAGTATCAATTTTTTCCAGTTAAGAGAACTTGGAAAAAACAAGACTAAAAATAAATAAATCACTATTCTAAACGCAAATTTAGAAAATATATTATCGGGTAACTTCCGAGAATTTTTAAAACACGAAAAAAATGACACAGCAACTGCCAGATTGTTGATATTATAGTCCGGCGAGGCTTATAAGGTATTCGGAAATTAGCGAAACTTTTAAACTAAAACCAAATAAAGGGGTTATGGTAGTTCTTGCGGTATTATTTTAACAAAGAGGAATTGCTAGAAGCTGCGATGGCAATATGAGTAGTTGCATTTCGATTAGGAAATCAAATTGTTACAAATCAGAAAAAATGTCAAAAGAAAACACATGTAATCGGGCCGGGCAACATTGGCTCGAAGCTTGGCTAGCGAAATCTGTAAGATTTTTAAACTGCCGGATAACTTAGACGACAAAGTCCAAAAAAATCTCAAAAATAGCTAAAAATCATGAAATTCTATTAATTTACAAAAGAAGTTTATATCCATTATTTTATACTTAGAGAGCATAGTGCGATGAGAGTCGCATGCTAGGTTCGAGAAGGGACGATTATGAGTAATTCTGGTCGTTTACTTTCATCATTACACGCCAAATATAGAGCTTGCTTTTAATAGTGTAGAGTACATTATGCGTGACGTCCCAAATGGCTGGTTGATTCGTTATATACATGCAAATGGAGCTTCTATGTGCGCTGGTAAGACACGTTGTAAGGTTTTTTTTTATCTAAAACACATCGACTGGCACTATTTTTTTTTAGTCCTTTCCTTGGAAGCCTGTTACAGAGATGTTCGGTCATGCTTAGATATGAATCAATATCACCAGTTCAGTTTTACGCCAACAATGGGTGGGGGAGTGAAAAGATTAAACATTGTTGTTAAAACTTCTGCCAACTACCCTAAAGCACTGATAGGTGTCGCCTCGGGATTAGATAGGGCTTCTATTTTTTTGAATAGATCCCCGCTAATCTTTAAGCGATTAGGATTTTATATTCTAGCTAGTAACTGTATTAAGCCTGTACGAACAATACACCGAACAACGTCAACTTACACATTTAACTATTGTTATCTCAATGGTAGCATTGTTAATGGGGAAATAGGAAAAAAAACGTTGCTGACTAGAGGTACGCGTTTAAATAACATATTGGCCCCGAAAATTCGAGACTTTTCTACGAAGATGTCACAGTCAGGTGTTCTTGTGCCTGTTAAAATAGATAAAAGTGAGCACTTAAGTTTAACAGGTTTAGTTTTTGACAAATTTTGTTCAGTCTCACTTGACACAATTTTATTTATCGAGAAAATGAATAAAATTGAAGATAATAGGTCAACTTTGTATAAAGTCGCTTTCAGCACAGATAGTCTGTTAGCTGCATATGACCAAATAAAATCTAAACCTGGAAATTTAACCCCAGGTCAAAGGAAGGAAACCCTTAGAGGCATTAGTTTAAGATGGTTTAGAGCCACTAGTAATAAATTACTCAAAGGTTTGTTTATTTATCCAAAAATGCGTCGCGTTTCTATTCCAAAAAATTTAGGATCGACTAATAGTCGTCTTTTAACCTTAACATCTCCGCGAATTAAAATAATTGAGAGATCTATCTTAAATGCTATAGAACCTAAATTTGAAGGCAATTCTAAATGGAAAATTATAAGCAAAGCTGAATACGATTTTATTAAAAAAAGTAACAATAATATTATTGTTACCAGTAATAAAGCAGGTTATTTTAAAAAATATTGGATCAACCCCCCTGTTTTTAATCGATTTAGTTTCGGTTTTAGGCCATCCAGGTCAGCGCATGGGGCGTTGAACGTGATAAAAGGTTGGCCGGTGAATCTTAGCTGGTTTGTAAAATTTGATATTGTGAAAGCTTTTGACACTGTTAATCGTAATCGTCTAAAAAATATATTTACAAAATATTGCCCTGATTATCGCATTTGGGGTGAAGTTAATAAACTAATGAAAGCTGAAATTGTTGGTCTTAAAATTAATTCATGTGATGATTTAGGTGTTTCTCAAAGAAGTGTGCTTTCTCCTTTTTTATTAAATGTTTATATGACTGAACTAGACAAATTTATAGAAGTGTTGCAAGCAAAATACAGTGTAACAGATCCCGCATCAGGATGGAATCCTTCTGTTCGCAATAAATATGAGAAATTTGTTCGTAAATTTAGAACAAAAACCGGTCTTGGTAGAACTCTTAAAGAGTGTGGTTCTCCTGAGATTGTTTTAGCCCTGTATAAAAAAGAGCGGTCTCAATTTTATAAAGAATACGGATCTACTCGAGGCGAAAATAAAAATTTGCGTTGTATAAAATACGTGCGATATGCAGACGATTTTGTGCTTGGTATTAGGGGGTCCAGAGATTTTGCTTTAAAAATTGCAATGAAAATCGAAACTTTCATTAAGAGTAACCTTCGTTTAAAAGTTCATGACGTATTCTTAACAAGCCGAGATAAAGGAGCTGTCGAATTTTTAGGCTTTAAAGTGTACTTGTCTTCAATTAAAAACAAAGCTAGAACTAAATCCAATAAAATTAAAAGTATTGCTAAGTATAAAAGAAGATCCATAGCTCGTTTACAGGGTAGTAACGCGCGTATTAGTCAGGCTTATTTTAACTCGATCAAACACGGTTTTTTAAATTACTTACAAAATATGTATGAAAAATTAAATTTAAAAAAAGATAAGAACATTGATCTAGCTCTAGTTCAACATTTTACAAACCAAAATCTGAAAGATATTTTACAGAATTCTTCTCAACTCTCAAACGCATCGGACACAAATTTAGCTTTGCGTAGGTTCACACAGCATTTTAAAGATTTATTTTCTAAAAATATTGCCATTTCACTTGAAGTTTGGGAAGAAAATTTTAAAGAGTTAGAGCTTTTTAAAAAAAATTTCACTTTAACCACTGAGTTGTCAAGAGTGATCGAAGCTCGTGAGAAATTTTTAGCTGAATTAAAAGCAATTGAAAGTTCTGTTAAGGATAAAGCCAGAGAAAAAGCTAAAACAGAAGCTATTGAGTTCTATCAAAAAAAGCAATCTTTAAAAGTTCTGAATAAATCTCCTTTTTCTAAATTTAGTGAAAGAGAATTTGCTAGAACTGCTGAGTTGCTAAGCTTATCTACGATGGATATTACAAGATCACGACGAATCTCTATTCGTTTCGATATCAAAAATTTTTATTCTAAGCTCGCTGATTTAGGATTCTATAGTGCCAAACGAAACGCTCCTTTATCCGTTCCTAAACTGGTTTTCCTTAACGACTATGAAATTATCAATTTCTACAACACTCTGATTCGAGGTTATATGAATTGGTTTCGCTGCGCTGATAATTTTACTTCTGCAAAAAATATTATTTGGACTCTGCGGATGAGTTGTCTAAAAACTTTAGCAAGGAAGCATAAGAAAAACCTAAAATGGGCTTTAAATGTTTTTACTATAAACGTTAGTGTTGACTTGCCCAATGGTAGTAATTTTAGTCTACCATCTGTGCATGAAATTTCTCAAATGAGTCACAAGTTTTTATTAGAAAACACATACCAAGAACCTGATCCAGAAAGTCTTTTTAATAAATATTCCTTAAGACTGCACTCAAGTCGTTTTTTATTTTCCAGGTGCGCAGTAAGGAATTGCTGCAACACAGATATCGAAATTCATTATGTTAAAAAATTATCTAGGCGAATTGACTCAAGTGGAAAGATTAGTGTTTTAACGTCTAATAATAAACGCCTTTATGGTTTAAGTGCTCTTTTATCAGCTGTTAACCGTAAACAACTTCCCTTGTGTTCTCTTCACCATTTAAAATTTGAAGCTGGTGAATATAGTCCTTTAGACCCAGAATTTTTTAAAAAGGTTTACAATATAGATTGCTCAGGTTTAAATTTTGAAGAAATTTTTCTGGGCAAATAACTTTTTTTTTAATGTTTTAATTCTGTGATATTTCTTTAGCTTTGAGGCTAAAGGTTTTCGGTGAAAGCTGTATAGGTGAAAGCCTTCGTACAGCTTCGAGGGCATGCTCTGACCCGCCTTTTTATCGTGGTTTACGCTCATATAGGAAGGGGTTTGTATTACGGTTCGTACATGGAACCTCGAGAATTGTTATGGTGTTCAGGGGTAGTCTTATTATTATTAATGATGGGGGTAGCGTTTACTGGTTATGTCCTTCCATGGGGGCAAATGAGCTTTTGGGGAGCTACTGTTATTACCAGCGTGAGCGGGAGAAAAGCGTCGCGAACGAGTCGGATTCAAGGAAATAACCTTATACCTGACAAGGGTAAAGGTGAGCTGAGCAGTTTCCAAACCGCCAAGAAAATCCTATGGCAACTGAAGCAAGGTGGGTTTAATGACATCTGGGACAAAACGTCTCTACAAACAGCAAGGGGACCATGCTGTGTACCTCTTGCCAAGTACTGGTTTGTACCAATTCCTGCGGAGGAATCAAAGTCTTCGAATGACCTAAGGGAAACTATAGTTAGTTTTCGACGAACTCACGTTACCGCAAAACAGCAAACGCAGTGTTTCGCTACGGCTGAGCCAAATATATTTGCGGAAGGACGTCCTGACAAAACTCTAAAATATATTGCGTGGAAACCTTTTATTCGGATTACGCTAAGCAATCACTCTTTAGAAAGGAAGGGGACAAGACTGTTCACAGTCGGACGAATTGTCGAGAAATATTCTTCGACTTTATCTGAAGACTCAAATTTACAAAAAAATTTATCTTTATATAAGACTGCTATTGACGATACAAATTTACACGAGGCTTTTAAAAGTCTCAAGGCGCAGTCTGCGCCAGGATTAGACGGTATGACTAAAGCAAGTTACACTAAGCAACTTGAAAATAGTATCTTTAAATTACACAAAGAATTGAAATCCCATAAATACAAACCAAGTCCAATAAAAATTGTTCACGTACCGAAGCCTAGAGGAGGTAAAAGACCTTTGGCTATTTCTTCAGTAAGGGACAAGATTGTCCAAACCACTTTCAAAAAAGAACTTGAGCGTCTGTACGAACCGATTTTTCGTGAATGTTCATTCGGTTTTCGGCCGAAAAAAAGCTGCCATTCTGCTTTAAAGCGGATTAAAAAAAAGTGGCAAGTAGTAAAGTGGTTTATTTCTTTAGATATCTTAAAATGTTTTGACAGAGTACAACATGAGATTCTAATAGGTATATTAAAAAAAAGAGTAGCCGATCAGGAAACACCAGATCTAATTCAAAAATTGTTAAATGTTGGTTATGTTGATATATACAATCTTACAAAACGGGAAGAATATAAAACAGAAGGTACACCACAAGGTAGTATAATAAGTCCTTTGTTAGCAAATATATATTTTCATGAACTTGATGAGTATATTCAGGATACGTTAATACCTAAATATACGTTAGGAGATAATAAAAAGGCAGATAAAGTAAAATTATATAGAAATAATCATGTGTTAAAAGGTGAAATAGAGGCAAATCCTATAATTCAAGAACTACCACAATTGAAAAAAATTATTCCAATACTAAAAAATAATAAAGCTATCTTGAAAAATGATCCAAATCATTATAAGGAAAATGAACAATACAAAAGGCTGCACTATGTACGATATGCTGATGATATTTTGTTAGGGGTTGCCGGCACTAAAAAAGACTGTCGAAAAATTGTTTCTCAAATTAATAAATTTTTACAAGAAAAACTAAAATTAGAGTTAAATTTGGAAAAGTGTGCTATAAATCTAGCTAGAGAAACGGTTACAAGTTTTTTAGGCTTTGAAATTGGATGCTATATAAATAAAATAACTTCAAACAATGTTTCTGAAGAAGGTATAGAGGTTAAAAAATTAAAACAGAATGCTATAAATAGTCCTAGTTTAACAATACCCGCCAAGCGTATATTTGAGCGACTGTGCGGTAAAGGCTATATTCGAAAGCTACCAAAATCGAATAGGTACAAAGGAAAAGGAGTTGGAAAACTTACCTTTGCTTCTGACAAGCAAATAGTTCAGCATTTTTCGTCATTTATACGGGGTTACGTTAATTACTACTTGTGTGCGAATCGACGATCTAAACTTTGGCCGATAATTCATGCCATACGTGAATCCTGTTATCTAACTTTAGCTTGGAAACATAAATTAGTTGGGAAGAAAAAAGTTATTGAAAAATATGGTCCGAATTTACGAATTCATGAAAAGGGCAAGCTTGTTACAGAACTTTTTTACCCAAGCAGCTTGAAAACTGAGTTAAAATTCCTTGATCGAAGTAATGAGGGATATGTTACTAATTTAGAAAAAGAGTTGAAATATTTTATTAATAACAATAAAAGAAATCGTAAAGCACAATCTTGTGCTTTATGCGGTAGCGATCAGAATTTGGAGTTGCATAGAATTAATCCTCCTAAAATTGAAAAGCGCGAGACACCAAAAGGTGATTCTAACCGAAAAACAATAATCCTGTGTCAGGAATGTCGCCGGTCGACTGATGAAATTCATGGGTCGCAAAATAAGTATAAAGATATAAACTTGGGAAAGTTATAAATCCAGAGAACAGTGGGGTAGCCCCTTGCTTAGAAATATGCACGAGGTGGCTTTGGGAGAAGCTTCGGCTCACTCTCCTCATGGTGACAGCTATTCCAGTAGCAGGCCAACCTATAGTCCAATGGCTTTGGGGGGGCTACACCGTAGGTAATCCTACGTTAAATCGTTTTTTTAGCATCCATTTTTTCTTACCTTTTTTAATTGCAGGAATGAGCTTAGTTCATCTAGCATTGTTGCACAAAGAAGGCTCAAATAGTCCTTTAGGTTCTGATGCTGGTGTCGATGACGTAGCTTTTTATCCTTATTTTTTATATAAAGATGTCTTTGCTTTATCATGTTTCTTGTCATTTTTTGCATTTTTCGTTTTTTATTTTCCTAATATTTTAAACCACCCAGATAATTATATCCCTGCAGATCCTCTGCAAACCCCAGCTCATGTTGTCCCAGAGTGGTACGAACGGGAAGTTTATCGCGTGCTATCAGAGTAGAGATGTTTATTTTTATAAATAAAAATTTCACAAACGTAATGTCTTTAGCTGCAAAAGTGTTATGTTTGATTACTCGACTTTTTATTACGCTTAGTGGTATTATAACTTTGCTAATTATAGAATCATACCATTCGGTGGAACCCCCGATTAAGAAGTTTTTAATATTGATCACTTGTAGAGTGAAAACTCGTTTCGTTTTAAAAAGGTGTAGTTCGGACATTTTGACTTGTAATTTTTTTTATGTCAATATCTATTTTTTTAAACCCTTATTAGTTTGTTGCTATGAGAAGATTCTTGTTCAAAATTGCATGATTAACAGACTCGAGTACGGAGTTCAGATACGCAGTATTCATGCAAATTTTTCTTTCACTCAGAAAAATATCGCCTCAAAGAAGCAAGTGGAAAATAATATTTTTTTTTTAAATGAAGCAATTGTAGATAAGCCTTTTTTAGTAAAAAAGTATGTCGTTAGCTGCGGCTTTGTTTTATTAAAATTGCGAAGGAAATGCTATGGGGTTTCTCCGGCGTGTTTTTTAATGGATTCTCTTGTAAAAACTAAAGTTTTGGCTCGAGAATTTTCTTCTACGGCAGAGATAGAGTCAGAGCGTCTAAAACGCTCAATTTTAGAAGATTTGGAAGGTGAAAAGTGGCCCACCGATTGCATAAAAAAACGTAAGGCCGTTAATGATTATGTTCAAAATATGCAAAATCAAATCTTACTTTGTAAGAGAGAGCAACGACTTGAATTCATAGCTGCTTCTGTTTTTGATATTAAAAATCGTATATTTTCAATTGATAAAGTTTTTAATAAATCCAAAAGCAGTAGTTATGGTCAGGTTGGTTATATTGATCTTATATTAAAATCTCATAAATTTATTTTATTAAAACAAACTAAATTAACAAGTCTTTCAGAACTACCCCCATGCAAAGTAGTCATGGTTGAAATACCTAAAGCTAATGGAGGTAAAAGATCACTTGGTATAAGTATGCCTGTAGATAAAGTTTTACAACAGATGTTTTTAAATTTTTTAGATGTACTTGTTGAAGAAGAATTAAAACCTGAAGTTTTTTCTTATCGCAAGGGGCGGGACGCCAGAATGGCCGTCGCAAGTGTTTATGCCAAACTAAATCGAGCTAAATATATCAAGCAAATGTGCGTATGTTCAGTTGACATTGAAAAATGTTTTGATAATTTTTTTCATAACCAAATCATAGAACAATACCCTTTTCCTGAAAAATATGGTTTTTTACTTTCCCGGTGGCTAACGGCGAATTTTATAGATAAAAATCGTGACGTTAAAAATTTAGGCCAAGCTAATAGGGGAGTTCCTCAAGGTTCGATTTTAGGTTTAAGTATTGCAAATTTATTACTTTCCAATGCTTTTCCAGAAACCATTTTAAAAGAAAGAGAAAAAGATCGACAAAAAGTATGGGCAGATATTTTTGCTTATGTAGACGATATTATACTAATTTCGAATAATCAAGCGATTTTTTTTCGTCATCTAACTCAATTAAGAAAAAATTTACAAAAAATTGGTTTGTCGTTGAACAACGACAAAACAAAAATCTTTGTGTGCATAAAATCCAAAATAAAATTCCAGTTTTTAGGTTATGAATTTTTAGTCATGCCAAGAGATCAACTCAAAGAAAGTCCATTGCTTTCTAACATGAAAAATCTTCATTCCTTAAAAAAAGGTATAAAAGGTTTTGGCATTATACTTCGTCCCGCTCCAGAAAAAGTTATAGATATAAAACGACGATTAAAAATAGTTATAAAAAAAATTCTTCATCAGCCTCGTAAAGAAATTTATAAATTCTTTCAGCAAATAAATTCTGTGTTATTAGGCTGGGGATCCTATTACTATTTCAGTCAAGGATGTATCTATGGAAAACGCGTTGATAATTATGTTTTTAAATATTTAAGAAAAATCTTGGTCAAAAAATTTCGATATAATGGTTTATTACGACCAAAATGGGTAGCATATAATTTTTTAGGTTTAGGTAAAATAAACCCAAATGGGAAGAAATGGCAACCCCGAGCGTTGCAATACGTTAAAAATTCGTCAAAGGTTGCCAAATATGTTTATATTTGGTATTGTCAAGATTCTTTTTTTAGGTTATCCATTACTTCATTTCTGTTAGATTTCAAACTGCGCAGAAATAATTATTATACTTTTCCTGATAGTTTTAAAAAAAGTATAAACATGTTAATTGCTAAACGGTTAAAATCCGATTTAAAATTTAAATTATATAGAGAACAGAATGGTTTATGCTTGGTTTGTAAAGAGCAGATGGATGAAAATTTGCTGCTTTCTCGCTCATCTCAGTTGCGTGTACATCACTTAGTTCCGCGGAGTGTAGCAAATGAAACTAAGCTAAACAAAAAATCTTATGAGTCTCGAAAAAATAAAGTACTTTTGCATGAGAAGTGCCATTTGGTTCTTCATAAAAGCAATTTGTTTCAAGATTCATCTCTTTTATGTGCTTCAGTTCTCAGAAAACCTATTGGTTCTTAATAATTTATTTTTTCTTTTTTGCTTGATTAGTTATAACAATCCATAAGGAGCTGTATGCGTCGCAAGGCGCTCGTACAGTTCTGGTCAGAGGAAATAAGATTTAATAAGTCTTTATACTCACTGACAGTTCTTGCCTTTCTACGCAATTCTGCGGTCGATTCCACACAAAGCTGGTGGTATTGTTGCGATGGGAGCTGCGATTTTAATTTTGCTAGCTATTCCATTTATAAATACTTCTTATATTAGGAATACAACGTATCGACCTCTTTTTAAATTTTTTTTTTGGTTTTTTATTGCTGATTATGCTATTTTAACTTGGATTGGTCAAATGCCTGTAAGGAATGCGTTTATTTTTGTAGGTCAAGTAGCAACATTCTACTATTTTGCGTTTTTTTTAATATTAATTCCAGTGATTGGTAAAGTTGAAACAGTTTTGGCTACATGGAAAACCTCGGACTAAGATTTTAGAAAATGTTTATTAATTTCTTGCTCATTCGGCTTTCGTTTTTTAAAGATTAAAGGTCTGCATCTTGTTGTTTTTGCAATTCAACTGAAAACGGAGGCAGAATCAGGATTCTAGCTGTTACGGTAGTGTATAGAAAAGTGACTGAGTGGTTGATAGTGAAGATCTGCTAAATCTTTATACAGAAAATCCTGTATCGTGGGTTCGAATCCCATCTTTTCTACAAAAAATAGATCCATATTTTAGAAAGTGTGTGGTAATTGGTAACCAGTTAGGCTCATGCCCTGAAGATTGCAGGTTCAAGTCCTGCTGCTTTCATTATTTTTTTTGAATTATTAACAGTTATAGTTCCTATCGTCTAGAGGTGAGGACTTTGCCCTTTCACGGCAATGACGTGGGTTCAAATCCCACTGGGAATATTTAGAAAAGCTAGATAGCGCAATTAAAGATAAAAGTTTTTATTATGTGGGTTCAGATCTCATTTTTTCTAAAATAAAATGTATTTAGCACTGGTATTTTTATCATTCATTGGAGCTTGTCTAGCTGGATTACTCGGCCGACAGCTTGGATCGTGGGGAGCGGCTATTACGACAACAAGCTGTTTATTTTTTTCCTTGATTTTTTCTCTATTTGCTTTTTACGAGGTTGCTTTTTCAGGTGGGTTTGTTTATATCAAATTATCAGCATGGATAAGTTCTGAAGTGTTAAATGTTGATTGGGGTTTTATGTTTGACAGTTTAACGGCAACTATGTGTGTTGTTGTTACCTTCATTTCTACTTTGGTTCACCTGTATTCTACGGAATATATGTCACATGACCCTCATTTGGCAAGATTTATGTGTTACTTATCTCTTTTTACTTTTTTTATGATGCTTTTAGTGACTGGCGATAATTTGATTCAGATGTTTTTAGGCTGGGAAGGTATTGGTTTAGCATCTTATTTATTGATAAATTTTTGGTTCACAAGGATTCAAGCCAATAAAGCTGCTATAAAAGCTATGATCTTGAATAGAGTCGGAGATTTCTGCCTTGTTATGGGCATTTTATTAATTTTTGCCAAATTTAAAGCTGTCGATTATGCTACCTTGGCTGTTATCACTCCTTTTTTAAAAAATGAAACCGTTATTTTTTTAAATCTTAATTTAAATTTATTAAATACAATTGGTCTTTTTTTGTTTCTTGGAGCTGTGGGTAAATCCGCACAGTTAGGTCTTCATACGTGGCTTCCAGACGCAATGGAAGGAGAGCGCAGTCTGAATAGTTAAGTTTATAAAAAATATATGGCAAAAGTAATCAATTTTTACAGGGAAAGCGCAATCCCCGCTATATCAGTGTTTAGGAGGTCAATGGACAAAAATGCGTTAAAATCAGTCGCTATATATGGAATGCTTCGTTATTACACAAACCTGCGTGTAGTAAGTGATTACCCAGGCATTTTTAAAAAATTTTCAAATGATATGCGAGAGAGCGCGTGTCCTCCAAACGGGTTCAAAAATATAAGAATTCCCTTAAGGACTTTATTTTTTATAGATTATTCACACAGAACAAAATGTAAGGGAATAAGAAGTTTTTCTTCAATTCGAGAGTCGAAAGATTTGAGATTTTCCCGAAAGTTTTGTAGGAAAACAATGATTGATGTGCCATCCAAAGTTAAATCTTGGATTGAAAAAAATTCGCTGGTTGAAAAAGCTATGTGGACACTCTATAGTAATCCAAAAACAAAACATCTAATTTTTACTATTCAAAATATTAATAAAATTAGGAAATTGTTAATGGATTATAACTATGTTCAATCGTTGCAAGTTATTAAAATTTTACCGGCTTTAAAAGCCCGGATTGTTCAACAAAATTTACCTCATGAGGTTGAAAGGTTACAATGTATTTTTATGGAGTCTTTTCCTATAAGTGTTTTAGCAGTTTATGATATATCAAAGTCATCTGGAGCTAGTACTCCTGGTGTGGATGGTAAATATTTTTCGACTGTAAAAATAAAGCGTGAACGTTATTTCAATGACCAACTTATGGGAACAAGATATCAAAAGTCAGGTAAATCGTTCAAAGTAAAAAAAGATTTACCAAAAAAGGCTGTTATAAATAGTGAAATTCTAAAACAACTAAAATTAGAGCTTTCAGAAGAAACTTTGAAACATCGTTTTCAGCTTATTCAGCAATGTAATTTAAAAAGTATAAGGAAAAATTACAAAGGTGACAACATTCGTTGGGTTTGGATTCCGAAAAAGAATTCTAGCGACTACCGACCATTACAGATACCCACTCTTAGAGATCGAGTTTTACAGCAAATAATAGCTTGGGGAATTTTGCCTATTAGTGAATCTCAAGCGGATGCTTTGTCTTTTGGTTTTAGACCTCATAGATCTGCTACACAAGCTATTGCTTACGTGTTTCGAAAACTTTCAAAAAGTAGGATTACCCGCAAAAGGAATCGTTTTATACCCAAAAAAGTTGGAAAAGAATTTCATGAATTTTTCCGCGGAAAAAAGGCAAAATTTCAAAGCTCTAAAATTTATGTAGACAAAAAAATAAGAAAACGAAGGCGGGTTTATAACTATGATTATTGGATCTATCTTGAAAAGAAGTCTACCCCTGTTTCTTTTAAATTTCACAGTCAATATTATTTTTTAAATGTTGATATAGTTAAATGTTTTGATAAAATAGCTCACAAGACTGTTTATGAAAAAGTTCCTTTGGCTAACAAATATCTGTTTTTTATAAAACGCTGGGCCACTAATTTTAGAATTGGTCCAGAAAATCGAGAAGGCAAAAACATTAAATTCAAGCCTACTTCTGGTGTGCCACAGGGCTTAATAATAGGACCAATGGTTTGTAATATTGTTTTGGATGGTCTACAGGATTTTGTGCAAGATAATTTACCTAGTAGATACACAAAATCTAAAGAAGAATTAGATTATGCTAAATTTAAAACTGGTGAAGAACCCACAAAATTGATGTCACGTACATATCTTCAGGTCTTTTGTGTCCGTTATGCTGATGATATTTTAATTTTAAGCAAGTGTGCTAAATTACATGTTAAAAAAATACAGCAATTATTGGTAGAGTTTTTAAATAAAAGAGGTTTAGAGATTGAAAACTCCTCTGTTTTTCAAGGAAAACGTTTTAAGCCTGGTTCTTCTATCGAATATTTAGGGTTTAAGTTTAAATATCCAAATCTAAATAAATCTAGTTTTGGTAAAGGTAAGTACACAAAGCCTAGATTTAATCCTATGAGTGTTGCTGATAAAACGTTTTCTAGGTATTTTCGTAGCGGACCTTATTTACTTATTCAAAACCGACGGTTGAAAAAATTGAAAAATTCTTTAAAAACCCAACTCAATAGAAAAAACAGCCATTTTCCAGTAGAAATAATGATAGATCAAATAAATTCTATTTTACGAAGGGCTTTAAACTATTACAATCTTACTTCTTCAACAAAAAACCAACTATTGCCTTTAAATGATTTGCTACATAAATTGTTTTATAAATACCTTTTACGTAAGTTCAGCTCAAAACCTAAGATTTATACTTTTATAAGAGCAAATTTTCGAAATCAAAATAAATTTGTTTCGAAAAGTAAAGTTTTATTAAGAGTTGGTGACGTTAATCCGTTTGAATCTGTCTCTTTAAATTTTATAGCTCCTAGCAATGAATTCTTAGCGGCCAACCCGTACGTGGATCAAGATATCATCAACGAAAAAATAGAAAAGAATTTGAGTTTACAAAGAGTTTCTAAGTTAAGTTATGGTCAAAATCTATAAAAACAAGAATTGATTTATCTTTTGTTTGAGTACCAGGAAAGTGTCTGTCTTCATTGTTTAAAAGAAATTGATTTAGACAATGAATCAGTAGAATTAGATCATTTTCCTAGTATATTAGAATTAAAATTTAATGTATGGGCAGATTCTAAAGAGAAATTATCTGAAAATTTAGATCTTTTTAAGTTAGCACAAGCTGCTCATAAAAAAGTTGAGTACAGATTATTACATATGAAGCGCAACCATTAGGTAAAGAATTAAAAATTCTTGTGGGTGATCAGATATGTTAATTTAAAAAGAAATATTCCTAAAAAAAGATTAGATAACTAAATCAAATCCCAATGGATAGAATATTATTTCAAATTGGATTGTTTAAATAATATTTAACAATTATAACTTTTTTTCCTGGGAGCTGAAATCCTCAGTAATGGGTTCGTTCAGTTCTGGGCACGGATTTAACAGTCTAGTGCACTCCAACTCCGGTATCATCATTAATTCACGCAGCAACCCTTGTGACAGCTGGTGTCTTTCTGATAGCACGGACTTCGTTCATTTACGAACATACTACAGGTGTTCTTAACTTTATTGCATTTATGGGTGCTATGACCGCGTTTGTTGCTGCAACGACGGGCCTAGTCCAAAATGATCTAAAAAGAGTAATTGCTTATTCGACTTGTAGTCAATTATTACGACCTCACAGGTTTTCTATTAACCAAAATAAGTTTATTGGTCGCGGTCGGCAGTTTTATACCGCAGGATATATTAGTGCACTATTGCTCAACGAGGCAGTGGTGTTAGGACTAATGAATAGTCAGAATATTTCATCTGCTTGAATAAAAAAATGGAATACAAGGCGTTCCCAGTACTCGTTACGCAGATTAACTGAAGTGAAGCTATGTATGAAAAATTGTTTATTGCAACTCAAAAATGTAAGCAGCATTTGATTGTTTCGTTCAAGGGAATTGTACTTATTAGTTGGAGTACAAACACTGCCCCCGAGAGACACTATTACAGTAGCAATCTTAGCGTAACAAAAGAGGGTTCTAGTTATGTTGTCGAGCATAGAAAGAATTTAATAGAAAGCTCCAAAAGGGGAACCTCGTCACCTGTTTATTCCAAATTTTCAATGATAAACTCTCTGATTACTATAGTCGAGAAGCTTATCTTCAAGCTGCTGGTTGCAGTAAGAGTTAAGCATATGGTATGGGGGCAAGATAAAACAAAAAGCGAATGGTTGAAGAATCACTTTCAACATACTATGGTAAAGTTACAGGGTAATTTTTTGTTAGTTTTAGTTAAAAATTTCTGGGAAAATCTAAAGACTATCCTGTCTAAAGTAATAAAGAGCATTTTTAACTACCCTGTATTAACAACGCTACAGACTGAAAAAAGTGTTGTTATAAATCCAAAGTTCTTGAATAATAAGGAATTTTCATTTAAGAAGCAGAATTGTTTAGTGTTTCAAACGCTCAAAAGAAATTCTTTTAGTAAGGTTAATGCCCGTTTTTATTGTGTATCAGAATCGTCTTCCTACGTAGTACGCTGTAAAAAGGACTATGAAAATTTGTTTTCTAAGGAAAATATTGTTTTAATAGAAAAATATGTCAAATCTGAACAAAAATTACTTGCTGAGTGGGCTGTTAATAATATCTGTTATAAAAAAATTAGAAGAAAACAAAATGTGTTATTTAGGTCAAGGAGCTTTAGAATTTATAGTATATATAAAATAAGTAAGTCTAAAGGTCGGTATTATTCGGGTGTTGATGGAGAAAAATTTTCTTTAGATAAATCTTATATGTCTAGTATAGTTGAAAGACTCAAAGATCTCAAAGATTATAAGTGTAGACCTGTTAAAAGAATTTTTATTCCAAAAAGATCAGGAGGTCAAAAACCGCTTCGGATTCCTACAATATTTGATAGATGCGTTCAACAACTTTTAGTTTTAATTTTGGAACCAGTAATCGAACCTTTTTTAGATTCTAATAGTTATGGTTTCAGGTCTTTTAGAAGTGCACATAATGCCTTAGGGCAATTAAAACAATCACTCGAGTCGAGAACGCGTCAATTTGAAAAATGGGTATTTTCTGCGGACATTGTTAGTTTCTTTGATGAAGTTAGTAATGAATGGTTAATAAATAATATTCCTTTAGATGGTATTTCTTTACAAGTATTAAAATCTATTTTAAATGCAGGTTGTTTTTTTGAATGTAAATTTGTGGAACAATTAGAAGGGACACCGCAAGGAGGTATCATGAGTCCTTTATTAGCAAACTTCGTTTTAAATGGATTACAAGACGCAGTAACTAATAAAAGTATTCAGCATATAACTAAATCAGTAAGCAAAAACGATACAATTAGACATGTTGATGGAAAAAAAACTTTTATAAATTTAAAATCTACCTTTTGCCGTTATGCTGAGGATGCTGTTGTGATTTGTAGGAGTAAAAATATTGCTCAAATGGTAAAAAAACAGGTTATTTTATTTTTACAGGAGCGGGGTTTAAAGTTATCGGAAACTAAAAGCTATATAAAACCAATAAAGCAATCTAAATTAAAATATCTTGGTTATGTATTTCAATATCAAGAAAATGTTTTTAGAAAGTCAAAGAAAATAAATCTTTATCCTAGTTCGGAAAGTCTTCTAGAAGTTAAAAATAAACTTAGAACTATATTTATTAGTTCTCAAAACTTAACGGCTTATGAACTTATATTAAAATTAAATCCCGTGATAAAAGGATGGTGTAATTATTTTTGTTTGTCACAGTCTTATAAAACTTTGAAAAAGTTAGAACAATTTCTTTACAAAAGGTGTTGGGTATGGGCTTTAAAGAAGCACAGGCGTTGGGGTAAAAAAAAAATTGCGTCTGTTTATTTTATAAATTCAATCAGGTTTAAAGGAAGAATTTGGAATTTTAAAGGTTTTACAAAAAATAAATCACGTTTTAAGGAAGACACAAATGATGACGTTTTGTATTTAGAATTGCCAACGGTTTGTTGTAAAGTAGTTCCTGCTAAGCACTTTTATTTAAAAGAAAACTTTAGATCTATACATGCATTCTCTCCTGAAATTGTTTTATTAGAAAAAAAAGTACTAACTATGAAAATTGGTAAAATGCCTAAATATGATTTTTTAAACTATAAAGAGAGGCTTTTTATCAAACAAAGAGGCTTGTGTGGTTTGTGTCATGAGCAAATAAGTGATAACGAAGAAACGCATTTGCATCATACACAGCCAATAAGTAAAAAGAGGAGTAAACATGCTTTAAATAATATGGCTCTTGTACACTTGTTTTGTTATGAACTTTTTCATTTTAAATAACTAATTTATTATAAAGCTCGTAGATAAAATATTATTAAAAACTTATATGAATTTCAATGATATAATGTCGAAGTTTTGAGATTGAGCCGTATGCAATGAAAGTCGCACGTACGGTTCTTTGAGGGGTCTTAGCTGAGAGGCTAATTTCCATCTCTAGTGGTTACATGGTTTTTGCTTGTGGTTTATCCAATTATTCAGTTGGTATTTTTCACCTAAGCAATCATGCATTTTTCAAGGCATTGTTATTTTTAAGTGCAGGCTCAGTTATCCATGGCGTTAATGACGAGCAAGATATGCGAAAACTTGGAGGTTTGAAAAATCTTCTGCCATATACTTATTCTATGATGACGATTGGTTCGTTAGCTTTAATTGGATTTCCTTTTTTGACTGGATTTTACTCTAAAGATTTAATCTTAGAAGCAGCCTATGGGAAGTACACTTTAATTAGTTATTTTAGTTATTTTTTAGGTACTGTAGGAGCATTTTTAACAGCTTTTTATTCTACAAGATTACTTTATTTAGCATTTTTGGCAAAACCGACAGGACATAGGCAAATTATAACTTTTGCAGGTGATTCTCACCTGCAAATTTGTTTAGCTTTAGGGGCTTTGGCAATACCAAGTATTTTTGTAGGTTATTATACTAAAGATATGATGGTAGGGGTTGGTAGCCATTTTTTTGGTACGGCTATTTATACAGGCGTGATGTCTTATAACATTTTTGATGCTGAATTCATACCATTATTCTACAAAACTTTACCAGTTCATTTTAGTCTATTGGGAGCTTTTTTAGCATTTGTTCTTTATAATTTCCAACCTAAAATTTTATACCGTTTAAAAACATCACTTTTAGGCCGAAAACTTTATAGCTTTTTAAATCGAAAATGGTTTTTCGATAAAGTTTATAACGAGTATTTTGGTCAATTTTTTTTCAAGTTTGGCTACTCTACGAGTTATAAATTTGTTGATCGTGGAATTTTTGAAGTTGTGGGACCAACAGGTTTATCTTCTTTAGCTCTTTTAATTGGGTCTACTATTCATCGCCTTCGAACAGGTTCGCTATATCACTTAACATTAACACTTTTAGTAGGTATGACATTGACATTTAGTTTTCGGGAGATGTCACTATTAGTTTCGACGGCAAACACTTATTTAGATTATAAATTTTTTGCTATAATTTTAACTGTCTTTTTATTTTTGTTAAGCTATTCCAAGAATTCAGAGACAGAATAGTTTATTTTTTAGTGAAGCAGGCGGACGTAGCTCAGTTGGTTAGAGCATTGGTTTGTGGTATCAAAAGTCACGGGTTCAAGTCCCGTCGTTCGTCTTTTAGTTTTTTCAAGTTAAAAAGATCTAATATGCATTAAAAGAATACCTTAACATCAAAATATATGCGGGCATCTAACTATGAAATGTTGCGATGAGTAAAATACTGTGATTTGCGATTTCCCGTGATTAGAAAACTAAACTTTATAATAGTTTGTTTTGCTTCAAAAGTAAAACAATAAATTTAGCGAATTGAATCATCTAAGTAGCTAAAAAAAAAATCAATCGAGATGCTGTTAGTAGTGGCGAGCGAAAACAGTAAAGGCATATTTATAATCTTAATTATTTAATTGTTTCAGCCATAGAAGGTTTAAGCCCTGTAAAGTACGTTTTAAGTAAAAAAAAAGTAAAACAGTACATGTCGTGTATTGTTTGAATAAAGAGAACCCACTCTCTAAGCCTAAAAGTTTTGATGCTTGATAGTGTAAAAGTACTGTGAAGGAAAGGTGAAAAAGAATTCGTGAAATTGAAAAGAAATTGAAATTTAATGCTAACAAGCAGTTAAAGCTTATGTAAAGTAATAGCGTACCTTTTGTATAAGTGCGACACGAAGTGTCGTTTTTCATTTCCGTGAGATTCGGAATCAGATATGTTACTCTGATATTCCACCTTGGCATGCGTTCGAAGTAATTTGGAGGTGTGAAGCCCAAGGGACAATGTAGCCATATCTTTAAGTGGTTTAAGGTGAAGGAGCTAGAATGAGTCATCCATGTCTAATGTAATGTGAATCAATGTTTGAAGCCTCGTAAAAGGTGTATTTGATCAACCACAATAAAATCAAATAATTTGATAAAGATCTAAAGTTTTATGCTCTTTAGATAGTAATGTTGAATTATCAACGGGGTAAAGTTGAAGGTTAAAGATGATATTAAGTATGAAAGACGGGGAACGTGGTAAGCCCTATACTCTCTTGTATGCTAAACAAGAGGACAAGAAGCAATTCTCGTTATCGAGTAGAGGGTAAAAGATTGAATAAAAAGCTAATGCCGAACCTGTAATGGGTACGGATAAAACCTGAAATCTTAATTTCTATGGTTTAACCTGAAAGGGTGCTAACTTATTCTACAGGTGTGTTAAACCAACAATTATCTATAAGAATTAGTAAATTTCTATATTTTAAAGTATAAAGTTTTCTAAAATTTTAGCTATGACAAAATTGAACCAAAAGTAGTAAATATGTAAAAAATTTACAAAAAAAATTGGTGGTGGCGTATAAAATAATGATGTCTTCGAAGGTAGAGCGTTTGTTGTAAGACAAATTGTAAGTAATGATGTAAAAAAAAACCTGGTTTTGATAGTATAATTTGGAATAATCCTTCGGCTAAATTTTAAGCCATACTACAACTAAGGAAAATTTTAGTTCAAAAATCAGGCGATGATCAAGCTGGACCTGTTCGTCGAACTTGGATAGCTAAAGACCAATCAAATGAATTAAGACCTATTGGAATCCCTAATATGATCGGTAGAGGTTTACAAGCGTTGGGGCTTATGTGTTTTGACCCCATCGTGGAAGAAATGAGTGATACCTATTTTTTTGGATTTGGAAAATATCGGTAATGCAATTCAGAGGATTAGAACTATTTTAGACAAACAAAAAGGTCCTAAATGGACATGGGATATTGATATTGAAAAATGCTTTGACAAGATATCGCACGAGTTTCTTGAAAAAGAAACCGAAAGATAACATGCCCTAAAGCCTATGAATATATTCTAAAATGGTCAAAAGCTCCAATCATAGATAAAGGAATTAAAATTTTTCCGAGTGAAGGTACTCCGCAAGGAGGCATCTTTTCTCTATTCGTGTGTGATATTGCTTTAAACGGATTAGAGAATGCTGTTCGGAATGGCTTACCTTCGCCCAATAGTAGTAAAGGTAGAAAAATTAGTGGTAGTTGTGTAATGAGATAGGTTAACGACTTTATTGTCACCAGTTTTTGCAAAGAAAGGCTTGTTAAGGAACATATTTTACGTGTTATTTTCTTTTTGTTTAAACGAGGTTCGAACATTTTCGAAAAAAAATTCAAAATTCTGAATCTTGAGAATGAAGAATTTACCTTTTTAAGACGAGACATTACTTTAAAAAGTAAAAACCTTCAAAGAAACAAGTCTAAAACTGACAAGAAAGTTCTTATTATAAGACCGTCTAAAAAGTCTATAAAAAGCTTCAAACGCAAAACTAAAGACAAATTTCGGTCAAATAAACCGATTCAAGCTCTCAGAAGTGATTTAAATTCCGTTTTACGGGGTTAAACAAATTATTATCGGGATTCTTATTACTCTCAAAAAGTTTTTTAATCGATTGGTCATTATAATTACCAATTTTGGTGGAAATGGGTTCAAAAGGAACATCCGAAGAGAAATAAAAATTAGATTTATAACAGATATATTTTCAATACTGAGAAAAATTTTTGGTGAATCGGAAGATATTATGCTATTTGATATTATCAAGGCAAAGCAACTAAAGATAAAAAAACTACGAAATAGTGTGAATCCTTATTTAGGTGAAAACTATTAGATTCAACGAACGGTTATTCGTGATTCTGAGAAATTTCGTGCAGCTATTTATAAAAAATATAATTTTAGATGTTATGTGTGTGAATAAGCGTTATATTGACCCGAAGAAGCGCATTTGCATTATGTAATACCACGTAAAGATGGTGGCGAATACACTTTGGAAAACATTGTACCTGTGCACGCCACGTGCCATGAGAGTATTACATATGCCGGAAAAATTTGATATTAAATCAACTTCGAATTAACATGCTTTAGCCATGTGCGGTGAAAGTCGCATGCATGGTTATGAGGGGGGGAAAGCTTGCGAAGGCCTACCTATCCCAATTGGATCAACAAGTTTATTTCAATAGCGAGCTTAATCATTTCATAATGTCAAGGCGAAATCAAATTGAGTTTTAAAAAACAAGAAAAGTTTTTGAAATAAGACCCGAAAACAGAAGATCTAACCATGAGCAGGTTGAATTTCTAGCGGTAACGCTGATTGGAGGACCGAACGAGTGTCTGTGGAAAAAGACTTCGATGATTTGTGGTTAGGAGTGAAAGGCTAATCAAATCTGTAGATAGCTGGTTTTCTGCGAAATCTATTTAAGTAGAGCGTTTAAATTCTTTAATTTAAGGTAGAGCACTTGATATATTATGGGGTCACATCGACTTACTGCGTGTATTGAAACTCCGAATATAAGTTAAAAGAATTTAAGCAGACAGACTTCGGGTGCTAAGATCCGTAGTCGAGACGGCAACAGCCGGTGACTAATAATTAAGGTCTCTAAAAGTAGTTAAGTAAAAAAAGTGTGAAGGAGTGATGACAGCCGGTAGATTAGCTTAGAGGCAGCTATTCTTTAAAGAGTGCGTAATAGCTCACTGGTCTAGTTTTTTTGTGCTAAAAATTTATAGAGATTTAAACTACTTACCGAAATTGTAGATTTAACTTTGTTTAAGTTAAATGGTAGCAGAACGTTCTATATATTGAAAAAGGTTTATGGTTACATAGGCTGGAAAGATTAGAATCGAAAATGTTGATATGAGTAGCGATAAACAATGTGCAAAACATTGTCGCTTTAAGTCCTAGGTTTCCAAAATAAAGCTAATCTGTTTTGGTAAAGTTAACCGGTCTCTAAGAAGACAGCGAAAGCTTGATTTGATGAGTAAAAAATTTGATTTTTTTGTTTTTCATTCGTGACGAAATACAAATAGTATTTTTATTCAATGGTGTTGAATAGAAGTTATATAGTATTTTCAGGAAATAGCGCAGAAAAAATAAACCGTACTTAAACCGACACAGGTGGACAAATTTAGTAAATTAAAGCGCTTGAGAGAATTATGTTGAAGGAACTCGGCAAAATGACTCTGTAACTTCGGAATAAGGAGTGACTTTATTGGGGCAACCTTCTAAAGTTGTTGCAAAAGCGAGGACAGCGACTGTTTCTTAAAAAGTGCGACAAGAAGTTGTTCAAGACAATATGTAAGCGTACATCTTCCTTTCTAATTGGGATGAGTTTATGGGGAGTGCGTCTGAGGTGACTCGGGGGTGCAAAGCAACCATACAATGTAATTTGCTGGTTTAAGCTCTTCTAGCCAGCATCTACTAGACTAGGTTTATATGGTCAGCGAAAGCAAACTACATATTATTAGGCCTCGCGGAAACAGTCCTTTCGAAATAGAGCTGATGACGAAAGTTTTTGTAGATGGGCTGTTGGTCCTTTTTATGCCAATAGTAATTAGAACAAAATCTACCGGGGTAGAGTGTGGGACCTAAGTAAACTCATGTGTTTTGAATAGAACTTGGTAAGCCCGATATCTTCTTTCTTTGTATATATAGATGGAAAGAGACATAAGAGCAATCTTGTGATCGGATAGCGGGTAAAAGATGGTGTAAAAAGCTAATGCTCGATTGTAGTGGTCGAAATAGAATTTGAAATTAAATTTTCTATGATTTAACCTGAAAGGGTGCTGACTTACACGTATGGCTAATCTTATTTAACGTTTTACTTTGTATTATACTATTTGTTTTTTTATCAGAAAAAACTGTTTTTGAAATATGAAAATATGAATTGGAAACAATGTGAATTAAAATTTTTTAAACTACAAAGTGAAATCTTGAAGGCCTTTAAAAATGGAAACTCTAAAGATGTACTAAAAGCTGAGCATGCTTAGACGCGCAGTTTTGCGGCTAGAGCCTTAGCGGTTCGAAAAGTGACCACTAATAAAAGAAAAAATATTTACGAGATTGATAAGGTTGTGTTAAAAACTAATGAAGATAAATTCAAAGCTATTTCTAGTGTAAAGAATCTATTTTCATATAAAGCCCAACCAGTTCGCTGAGTATAGATACCTAAAGCTAATGGTAAACTTCGTTCACTAGAAATTCCAACTGTCAGAGATCCAATAGTCCAAACATTATACGATTTTGCTATAGATTTTTTGGCAGAAGAAACTGCATGTAAAAGAAGTTATGGATTTCGTTTACATCGTAGTTTACATGACAATGCTACATATCTTAAATTAGTTTTAGGTTCATACACTTCTACGAGAAGATCTGTTTTGAAAGCTGACATCGAAGAGTTTTTCCCGTCTGTTAGTCATAATTGGTTGTTAGAAAACGTTACAACGGATAAACGAATTTCTGGAAGCTGGTCATTTCGAAGACTTTGTTCTTCATGATACTTCTCAAGGCTTTTCTCAAAGGAAGTCCAATTTCTCTATTACTAGCTAATTTAACATTGAATGGCTTAGAAAAATATCTTGGAAAAGAATTTTTAACTACAAGGTAAACTGATGATTTTATTGTTGCAGGTAAAACTCCAGGAGAACTACGTAATGTACCTCTACCTAAAATAAACTCCTTTTTTTAGAAAGAGGTTTAAAACTAGATCTGGATAAAACGAGTATGTTCCTTATTGAAGAAGGCTTTGATTTTCTTGGCCTTAACTTTAGAGGATATCCTGATATTAAACGAGTGAAGGGTACTAAAAAAGGTACTTTTTTGGTTAAACCATCTCCAACAAAAGTGAAAACTTTTATTAGACAACTAGTCGTTATTATCAAAGAGCACAAAAATCGGTTCTCTTATGATTTAGTTTTTAAACTTAACCAAAAGTTAAGAGGATGAGCTAAGCACTATAAGAAAGTTACCTCACAAAAAGCTTCTTTTAGTATTCATTCTCATGTCTGGAAAGCATTATGGTCTATGGTTCGTAAAAAACATAGACGTCGCTCAAAGACATGGTCACACGAAACGTACTTTGAGAAAGTAGGGGAAAACAAATGGATTTTTGTCAGAAAGAAAAGCAAAAACAAGGATGAAAAGAAATTAATTTATGTCAAATCCTTTATGTTCCAATCAAACAATATTTGCTTTGCAAGGATTTAAATGCGTATGAATCTGTATCCATCGAGTATTTCTATAAGAGGAATGTTAGTGCTTCAAAAAATGTTCTCCTTAGTGGAGGGACAAAAGTGCATTAGCAGAAATCCAGAAAGGTTACTGTCCTGTTTGTTAAATGAATTTATCTAATGGTGAGGATTTAGAAATATATCACACCTTACCTCGGCGAGAAGGTGATAATCATTCTCCGAAAAACCTTAAGTTATTTCATAAGTTTTGTCATAAACAAGTTGAATATTTTAGAGATAGTAATTTGCGGGCGGCATGGTTAAGAAAGGGTATTTTATTGTCGAAGAAAAGAAAAAATTAAAGTCTTTAATTTTTGACAAAAAAAAAATACTCTTGTTTAATTTGTGTTAGATAGTCGGAGCCGTATGAGGGGAAAACTCTCACGTACGGTTCTAGAGGGGGGAAAGCTCGTGAGAGCCTACCTATCCAACTCACAGGTCTCTGCAAATTTGTAAAAAGACGTATTGAGACTGACGCCTGCCCAGTGCTGCAAGGTTAAAAGAAAATGTCATACGGCTTGGACTTGAATCCCCAGTAAACGGCGGCTGTAACTCTGACGGTGTGCGACTGAGACAAGCTTCTTATATGTGTGGATATATAACATAGTATTCCACGGTCTTATATTCCTAACCTATCCCGCGATGAGTGGGGGGGGAAGTAAGCATGGGATTGGGCTAGATTATTCTTTTTAAAGTTTCCGCGTCTATGGGCTTATGAGTTCCCAAAACGTATAAAGCGTTTTCTGTAGGAGAGGGTACCCCGACGGTTAGTATCCTTGATGTTATACTTATAGATAGAGTTATTAATCAAATAATTAATGGAATCATCCGGGAAAGAATCGCTTTCTTAAACGAAAGTGTTTTTTGCAGATAAGCAAATGCAAAAAGAAACATGTAAGTGAGAACTTAGTGAAGGACCTTATGGTGTAGTTTGATTATTTAAATTTCTCACATATACCGAGACTAAGCTAATTAGTTAAAAACGAAAGGTCTGCAGAGGTTGGAAAGTAATTAAATTATTGTCATAGAGGTTTTTTGTATTAAAATTAAAAATATCTTCGTAATGACACGAAATAATTTAATGAAATCAACTAATTGTATAGTAATAGGTAAAATACGTATTTATTGCGTTGAGCTAAAAAAAAATAATAATAATCAAATAAAATGTGTAAAAATATAATTAAATATAACGATTTAATCAATATTGAAAATTTAAAAAAAGGTTTAGAAAGAACAAAAAGCAACGTAAACCCTGGTTTAGACGGAGAAATCAAATCCCAGATCACTGAAAATAGACTTAAGAAATTACATAATGAATTAGCTAGCCAAAAATATAAGCCAACACCATCTAAACGAGTAGGTATACCTCGTCCTGATGGGGGTACTCGTTATCTTGGTATCTCTTCACAGATTGATAAGGTTGTACAAGGCGCCATACTTAATAAATTAGAACCAATATTCGAGACCTTATTTTTAGATGTTTCTTTTGGTTCACGAAAGGGTTTAAATTGTCATAATGTTTTAAAAAAAATAAAATATGGATGGAAAGGGGTTACATGGATTATAAGTGTTGATGTCGAAAAATGTTTTGATCGCGTAAATCATGAAATATTACTAAAAAAATTAAGTTTACATTGTGATCAGTCCACATTAGAATTAATACGCAAGTTACTTAAAGTAGGTTATGTAGATGTGCACAATTTGAACGATCGAAGCAAATACAATGTTATAGGAACTCCTCAGGGAAGTCTAATTTCGCCAGTTATGAATAATATTATATTACACGAATTGGATGAATATGTGGTCAATGAAGTATTATCTGCTTTTAACAGGGGAAAATCTCGCAAAAAAAATGCGGAATATTCTAAAAGATATACTTTTAATGACTTCGACAAACAAATTGTTCAGCAATACCCCGGTTTAAACAAGGCGCTTTTGAGAGTTAAACATAACGAGTTTGCCAAAGGTGATAAGTTTACTGCCATGGATGGCTTTGATTCCGACTTTAGACGCTGTCATTACGTAAGATATGTAGATGACTTTTTAATTGGTTTTACGGGGCCTCGTGATGAGGCACAACAAATTTTTGAATTAGTTAGCAATAAATTAAAAGATCTAAAATTTGATGTAAGTCAAGAAAAATCCAAGATTTATCATAGCAATGAACGTAATATAAAATATTTAGGGGTTTACCTGCGGTATTTTAAGCATCATAAGCTAAAATTGAGGAAAGACGGAATCTCTACTGATGAAATCACAAACCAAGTTAATGCGTTACAAGCACAAGCTATTAATATTGTGCATTTTCGAGCTCCGATTAATGAAATGCTTTTAAAATTAGTCGATAAAGGGCTTGCGAAACGTAGAAAAGATTGCACAATTCGTGCGACTGGATATTTAAGATATAGTATGTTAGAAGACGAAAAAATTGTTAAAAGATTCTCTGCAATGATTAGAGGAACCCTAAATTATTATTCATGTATAAACAAACGATCGGATTTATGGAAAGTTTTTGCTGTATTAAGGAAATCATGTGCATTAACCCTAGCTCATAAACATAAATTAAATTCTGCAGCCCAAGTATACGCAAAGTTTGGCCCGAATTTAATTATACGTAAATTAGGTAAAGAAGTAGCTTGCTTGTTCTATCCAAAGTCGTTAAAAACTAAAATTGATTTTAAAATTCGAGAGAATAGTGATCTTCATCCTTCAATGTTAGAAATTGAAATTGATAAAATTCCAGCCTCTACTAAAACCAACTTGAAAATTGCAGATATTTGTGAGTATGAAGGTTGTAATGAAATGGAGCATTTAGAAGCACATCATCTAAACCCGATGTCTAATATTGCAAAAAGAGAAGATTTGTCAATGTTTGAAAAGGCTTTAATTCGTAGAAAAAGAAAAGTGGTTATGCTATGTAAAAAGCACCACAACTTGTTACACAGGAAAAGAATCTTTGAAAATAAAACTAAGAAAAACGAAGACATTTAGTCGAATTCTGAGAGGAATAAGACAACAATCTATACGAGTGCGAGCTTTGTACTTAGAACGGTATATGTACGCAAAGTTCTGATACGGGGGTAATTTCCTATGTATATCCTAAGGTAGCGAAACTCATTGGCGCATAATTGGCGTCCTGCATGAATGGCGTAACGACTGTCCTACTGTCTCCAACATAAACTCAGTGAAATTGAATTCTCCGTGAAGATGCGGAATACCTGTGGCTAGACGGAAAGACCCTTTGCACTTTTACTATATCTATGTATTGCACTACAAGTTTTGATGTGTAGAATACGTGGTAGTCGGCTCTGACTCATCAATGAGTAGGGTAGGCGTTCACGTCAGTGAATTGCTGAGACTTCTTTGAAATACCACTCTTTAAAGCTTTTAGCGCTAACTTTTTAAGACATTGCATGGTGGGTAGTTTGACTGGGGCGGTCGCCTCCTAAAGAGTAGCGGAGGCGCGCAATGGTGAGTTTAAGTTAATTAAAAATTAACTCTTAAGCGTAATAGTACATGCTCGCCTGACTGTAAGATTGACAAATCAAGCAGGGACGAAAGTCGGTTATAGTGATCCGATGATTCTGTGTGGAAATGGTCATCGCTCAACGAATAAAAAGTACGCTAGGGATGTGCGACAAGAAGTTGCACACACGAATGAGAGCGATGAGATCTCTCCTTCTCTACCTATTGAGTTGTTGCTACCTAATGGTGCTGCAAATATCGGGGTAATAACCGAGTGGTACTGAGCAATTAGGGACAAAGGGATAAATTGAGAGTAACGACCTCGACCTTCTCGAGCAAAGAAACCCACGGTAAACGTAAGTGAAGCATTGCCTGAGTTCCGGTAACGTAATACTTGATTTCCAACAGAAATCAGAGATCCCCCGTGCAAGCGGTGATGTTTGTCAATAAGTCCGTCTTTTCATCCCTATGGGGCGGAAATAGGTCTTAGACAAACTGGAAATAGATGCTACCTAAAGGTTTTACAAATGTTGTGTGTGTAGAACTTGGTAAGCCCAATATTCTCTTATTACACTAAATGACGAGTACTATGAGGCATACGAAGTAATTCTATGTATCGAATAGTGGGTAGACGAGATGTACTAAAAGCGAATGCCTTTCTGTAATGAAAAGGATATGTGGTTGCCCCACCATGGTGAAAGTCAGCAGACTAGTATGAAGCAAGTCGAGAACCCCTACAATTTTGTTCTAATGTATCTCTATTCTTTAGACAGGTCCTGTTAAGTCTGGGGTCTCAATAGACTCTAGAATTAAGACACTTAGACGCCATTTTAGATAAATAATCATGAAATTTAATAAAGTAAATTGGAAGTCGGCCTACGAATGGCTAAGCGAAAAACAAAATTTGTTAGTGGAAGTGTATAAAAGTGAAGATATTGTGAAAGTTCGTCATGTTTAAATTTCAATCTTAAAAAATTTTAGAACGACTGCAATTGCAGTTCGTCGAGTTAGAACTTCTTCAGGCTCGCGGACTTCTGGATTATATGGAATTATTGTAACGTTCATTCAAGAACGGAATGCATTTGCTTCTCAAGTGCATTCTATTGTTCGTAATCCAAGTATCTATGAACCCTCTGCAGTGAAACGTGTCTGGATTTCTAAAAAAGATGGTACTAAATGACCTCTTGGTGTTTCCACAATGGTAGATAGAGCGGTGCAAGCTATCTATCTTGAAGCTACTGATCCGTTAGTGGAATGTAACGCCTGCAAGAATAGTTATGGGTTCAGAAAATTTAGAAGTGCGCAAGACGCTGTTCTTGTTCTAAGGGGTAAACTTATTCATCCGAAGGCTTCTGAATGGATACTAAATGCAGATATTGCTAAGTGCTTTGATCGAATTAACCATGATTTCTTGCTACGGTCAGTTCCTATTTCTCAAAAACTCGACCGTAATGTGTTAAGGAGAATTTTGAAAGCAAAGGTAATAGACATGAATGTCATCATTGACTTAAGAATAGTTACTCAACAGGAAAGTGTTTTATCTCCTGTCTTGTGTAATGTTGCACTCAATGGATTAGAAGAAATGAGAAAAGTAAAAGCGAAAGAACTCTGTAAACCGATATTGGGATATAGGGGTAACTCGAAAGTCCATGTGGTCAAGTACGCAGACGATTTTATTATTGTTGGGCCTTCTAAGAAAATGCTCAAAGTTTTAAGACCGTATATTGAGATCTTTTTAGCTGAAAGAGGACTAGAGATCTTCAAAGCTAAAAGTTCTTTATTCAATACATGGGAACAAGGTTTCGAATTTTTAGGCTTCTCCTTTGACAAGAGAAGGTTTAATTATAAGGAACGTTTCGAAGTTTCTTGGATTAAGTCAATAAATAAGTCTACATCTCGCACTATTATTAGACTCTCTAAAGAAAATCTAAGAAAGTTCAGGAATAAAGTTCGTGATATAGTTAGGAGCCATACTAATTTATTCGCTTTTGTTTTAAAACTTAACAAGTAGTTGCGTTGTTGGGCAATGTATTTTGCCTTGACCGGTGACAGTGCTGAGCATGTTCGAAAAATGCATAAGTTTGTTTTTTGGCAATGTTGGAATAAAGTTGTGAAAACCTACCTACAAATACCCAGAAAACTAATCTGAAAGCGATTTTTTCCAAAACATAAATTTTACCAACTCGGACGTTATATTATACGTTCCTGGGTTTTTAGCGTTCCGACAAAATTGGAACGGCCCTCGATTAAAGATGCTATGATAAGACTCTTTAATTTAGATTTTATTCGGGCTCCTCGTAAAAAGACTACTCATACGGGACTAAACGCATACTAAAAAGCTGATCGCATCAAATTGGAAAATCGTATTATTTACACGAGTCTTCTTTTTGGTGCGGTTGAAAAAAGATGTAGACGTCAAAAATTCATTTGTCCTGCTCGTGGACAGAGTTCTGGTAATGGTGAGAATACAGAGGTTCACCATTTATCTAGCTTAAAAGATTTACGTTTACAGGCCACTCCAAATATGCGGGTGAAAATCGTGGCTCTTCGTAAGTTATGCCACTCTCAGATGCACAAAGAGTCTCGAAACAGTTCTAAAGTGTAAAATTCTTAAAAAATACCTCGGTTTGTGAGCTACGCGTTTACAACCGATCGGATGTTGGAGCCGTGTGAAGGGAAACTTTCACGCACGGTTCTCAGGGGGGTGTGACTCGAGAGAGTCTGCTCTATCCCACCGAACAGGCTAATCATTCCTTAGAGACCCTATCGACGGAATGGTTTGGCACCTCGATGTTGAATCGACTCATCCTGGGGCTGTAGGCGGTCCCAAGGGTTTGACTGTTCGTGTGCGACGTGTTTTTGTCTGAATTTGTAAATACTTAGAAGACAAAGATTATTCAATTTGAATAATTAACTGATAATAACATGCGGGTTTTAACCCCGCTCCTTCGAAAATGAGGTGAAAACAATACCCACACTTTGAGACTAGTCATCAATGGGTGAAGCTGGGTGTAAAGGAGAGACGGTTGGCAAGTAAAGACTAACTTACGAACTTCGAGTAAAAAGTCTAAGGTAACGTATAGGAATCTATTAAAAATGCCGTCAATCGAAAAGCAGGGTTGTAATTTTACCTGTGATTTAATCAGACCCCTGCATCTTAAATATAAGATTGGGATAATGTGGGCTATGTAGGACGAACGTATGTGGCTATTTTTCACGGTCCCCGGTGAAGTATAGATATCTAAGGACTTTGAGATGTGTTATCGGAACTCTGTAACTTTATTTTAGCTCTTTCGAGAAGGTACTAACCGTACGCTAAAATAGGAAGGGATTGGGCAAAAAGTTAATTTGGAACTGTAGTAGTTTTAAAAAAAAAACAGACGTGCTCACGTTCATTAAATTTTAATAAAAATAAATTATGAAAGCCAATATTAATTCAATCTCCAATTGGAATAAAATAAACTGGAAAAATATTGAAAAAGACGTTTTCAAATTACAATGTAAAATTTTTAAATATGCAAAAAAAAATAATAAAAAAGAAGTTCATTCGATTCAAATGCTGTTTATAAATTCTTTTAAGAGTAAGTTATTTGCGGTAAGAAAAGTGACACAAGATAATAAAGGTAAAAAGACAGCAGATATTGATGGGGTAAAAGAAGTTTCTGTAAAACAACGATTAGAGTTAGCTCGCTCATTAAAATTAGATGGGTTAGCAATGCCTATTCGACGAATCTACGTACTAAAAAAAGATGGAACAAAGAAACCGTTAGGTATCCCGACTCTTAAAGATAGGGCTAAACAAAGACTTGCCTTGCTTGCGCTAGAACCTGAATGGGAAGCAAAATTTGACTCAAATAGTTATGGTTTTAGACCTGGAAGATCTCCCCAAGATGCGGTAGAGGCTGTTTATAAATCTATAAACCGTTTACCTAAATATATATTAGACGCTGATATTCGTAAATGTTTTGATAAAATAGCTCATAAAGCATTACTGAAAAAGTTAGATACTTTCCCACTAATGTTAAAACAAATTCGTGGATGGTTAAAAGCAGGTATTCTTGAAAAAAATCCTTTTAACAGTTCAGAAACTATAATTAAAGAAAATTTAGAAGGTACACCTCAAAGAGGAGCTATTTCCCCACTCTTAGCAAATATTGCTTTGAATGGGATAGAAAAAACTCTCAAGGAGAAAGTAACTCAGGTATATGGTGTTAGAGTATGCAAAAGTCTTACAATAGTTAGATATGCAGATGATATAGTAATTTTGCATTCGAAACTAGATGTAATACGGTTTTGTAAAAAGGAGCTTTCAAAATTTTTATTTCTGTTGAACTTGACATTAAATAAAGTTAAAACCCAAATATCTCACACTCTTACCCAAGATTCAGCAACGAAGAAAAGAGGTTTTGAGTATTTAGGATTCCACATAGCTCATCAACCTATCGGCAAGTATAAACAAAAAAAAAGAGGTCGTTCTTATAGAACTCTAACCTTACCTAGTCGAATTTCAGTAACTAAATATATCACTAATTTAAAAAATACATTAAAAAGAACAGCAAAACGAGAAGTAATTATTTCGCGATTAAATCCGAAAATTGCTGGATGGGGTAATTACTTTCGAAGCGGGACTAGTACTAAAATATTTAATTATCTAGATCATCATATTCTAAAGCTTCTTCTTTCAAGATTAAAACAAATTCACAGCAAACGTAGTATGAGATGGATTTTTAAGCGTTATTTTAAACGAATTAATGGATACAAGTGGACATTTTATTGTTTAGCAAAAGACAATAAAGAAATTACACTAATTAGACATAGTAAGATAGGTATTTCGCGCCATGTTAAAGTAAAAGGTGACATGTCAATTTATGATGGTAATCTCATCTATTGGTCTAAGAGATTAAAACTAATGCCTGGATTCTCAGAATCAAAAAGAAAACTATTGACTAAATAGAAAAGTGTATGTCTTTTATGTTTAGGTACTTTTTGGTATGGTGATGAAATGGAAATCGATCACATTATTCCAACATTTAAAAGTGGTTAGCGAATATCTACAAACATTCAATTAGTGCACAAGCATTGCCACCATAGAAAGACAAGCAAAGATAAACTTGTTGATTGATATTAAGTTTAATAATGAGGAGCTGAGTGAAGAAAAATTTTCATGCTCAGTTTTGAATCAGGAGCAGTGTGTAAGAACAGCTGTTTACTATAACCAATTTTAAAGAGTCACGTGATTTGAGTTTAGAACGTCGTGAGACAGTTTGGTCCCGTGCGAAGTGTTGTATTTAAAGAGTCATCATGAAAAAAGGCTCGTAAAAATGCCTGTCGAAGAAGCTTGGGAACAACTTCTAAGGCAGAACTAAGTTTTGAATGTAGGCTAATAACCTGCCCGCTTATTAGTTGGCGGAAAGCATATAAAAATCCTACTTGATAGGATTGCCCGGAGAAAGAGTGTGGCAAACTTGACTATCTAAGCAGAGCATAAAAGCCGGTAAAGTGTTGATTATGGATGTGACATTTATAGAAGGCAAGCTTAATTGAATTAAGGGTAAAAACACTCCATGATTTTTAATCGACGAGCGCTGTTTTAAGCTGAAACCTATCTCGAAATAGGATGGAGAATTGAAGTAACCGTACGTATCGTTAATTGTTAGTAGTGGTATCCTAGCTTGTATGCTTGCTTACTTGCGTCTTTGACCACACTACGACTAAAAAATACTAGTCAGGTTTATTAAAGCGCGCCGAAGGAGACCGTCGGCAGCTAAACTAATTTGCTCAGACCCGGTATAAAGGTACACCCTAAGGTTCAAATATTTATAGCAAAACTTGGAACTCGATAACCTGAGCTTACTAGCCATAATATATTGAAATTATTTCAAACTTAAAATTTTTATCATTTAAGATGATTTTGCTCCGAAAACATTCTTGGCTGCCTGTAACTGACATAAATCATTTAAGATTATTAGATACTATGGTATATAATGAATAAACAAATAAAAAAATTTATTTTCTATTATTTCTATTTAATTTTATAAGCTCATATTTGTATCTTTTAATACTGTTTTTAACTATTGTATTGGCTTTAATTCTATCGCATTCTTTAAAAAGACATAAGATTAGAAATTATTTAAGTTTTTTCTTATTCATTTTTTGGCCGTGTTGCTTTTATATTTATCTTTATTGTTTCGTAAACGCTGTTACGAGTGATGGTAACATCCCTTTGCAAACTTATGAAAGTCCTTATTACATAAAGATGAGCATGGAATCATTTTGTTTTTGGGTTTTAAGATTCAGTGCAGCTTCTACCATACAATGTTCCCTTTTAGGTTTTGAATTAAATCCGGTTTATTTTAAACAATTATTATTTGACACTGATATGTGATGTGGCCGGTTTAAGCTTTAGCAGCAAAGTTTTATAATTATACAACGTTTGAACTATTGCAAGAAATGTTAAATAGCTTAGATTTTTTGCAGACGGCAATAGTAGTGTTACTACTAATGCTATTCCTCATCTAACAGAATCTAAGCAAGGAGTTTTAGGGATTTCTCCTTCAGGAAATGATACTGGTGCATCGGGGTCAAAACCCCCTAAAGGTGACAGTGAATTTTGCAAACGATTAACTGATCAAGTTATTGAAATGCAAAAAAACTCGACATTAAATCCTGTATCTACAATAAAACAGATAGATGACGAGGGTCGGAAGCATTTTGCAGCGGCTGGCGGTGTTAAAACACCTTTTGTGGTTGATAAAACTTTTAGCGGATGTTTTTCGTTTCCAGCGCCGTCACCGGCTCCTGGCAAGAAATAATTCACATGATACTACGGCAAGACTGCTAGTGGGGTGATCTAAAGCCTCTAAAGTTATGACTAAGAAATTCTTTGTAACTTTTCTGTCCAATTGAGGATGTGTAAGTTTGGGAGGGACGGTTTAAAAAGCTAATGTCCGTCTAGAATTAACTAGATTTGTGCTTGAAAAGAGTTAGGATGTAATGTCCGGAATATGCTGACGTAAATCGCAAGCAACATACTAGTATATGAAAAAATTAAAGAAAAGAAGTGCTAAATTTAATATTCGTATTAACAAGCATAAAAGACTTAGTTTGACGGTTCCAAAAAGTTTTGAAAGCTTTGTCATGATAGAAAGGTATAAAAAAGACTTTTTTCTAAATTGTGCAAAACGTAATCGTTTTTTTAGTATTGCTTGAGGAGCCGTGTGCGGTGAAAGCCGCATGCACGGTTTTGGGGAGAGTTTGGTTATTGTAAAACAGCCATTCGATTCTCTGCCTATCTACCACAGGTGTTAAAAATTGAGAGGATTAAACTCTAGTACGAGAGGACCGAGAAAAGCGAATCCCTGGTGCATCGATTGTCAGACCATTGGCACCGTCGAGTAGCTAAATTCGTAATAAATAATCGCTGAAAGCATCTAAGCGAGAAATTAGCCTTAAGATAAGTTTTTATAAAGTTGTAATAGATGATTACGTTGATAGGCCTAAAGTGTAAAAATTGTAAAATTTTTAGCTGATAAGTACTAAAACTATTGTATTCATATCTTTTTGATTGTTTGTATAAAATACAAAAATTAAGGAAACTCAGATTTTAGTTCAAGTTAATTTATTTTTATGTAAATATTATAAATTCTCATTGTATGAGTTTGATCCTGGCTCAGGGTGAACGCTAGTAGTATGCCTAATACATGCAAGTCGAACGGAAATTTTTTCGTGGCGAACGGGTGAGTAAAAGCAGAATGCTGCCTTTTAGCTCAGGACAAAAATATGTTTAACATTATTAAATACTGGATGCTTAATAAAGGTTTGTACTTTAATAGATACAATTCCGCTAAAAGATGGGTCTGTGTAAGATTAGGTAGTTGGTAAATTTAACAGCTTACCAAGCCATTGATCTTTAGTTGGTTTTAACGAATGATCAACCACACTGGAACTGGAATAAGGTTCAGGCTGAAGTGTCGGCCAGCAGTAAGGAATATTGGAGTGCGACCTGTTCAGAAGCGAAGGAATTTGTTTAAGTGCAGAAGCTTTTGGGTGCTGACATTCATGTCGTGCTAACTGAGAAATCTTGGAAACTATACGTTCTGCCTTTCGTAGGTAAAAAAAGGAAAAGCGTAACCCATATGTAGCGAATGGTTATCAAAGCATAAAGCTGGGTTAAATGAGGTGAAGGATTGAAAGAGACTCAATCTGATGAACTGCTAGCAAGTGTGTTAGAACATACTTATATGTATGTTATAGTTGACGCAAGAAAGTTGTATTAACGTGTCGTAATTCCTTATGCGGGGGGGTAATGTCTCTTACTCAATTTTTTTTGAGAAGTCCCTGCGGTCAGAATATTGACACGGGCTGAAAACGTATAAATGTCAAACCATTAGAGATTTATTACCTACACGCAGCTCCGGCATAGAGCAACCAACTACTAACACAAGAAGATTTCACGGAACAGGGTAAGTCTTAAGTTCTCTTTTGAATTAAAAGCAGGGTTACCAGCCTCATGGACTTAAAGATAAGGGATTTAATAAAAAGCGAATGCCTAATTTGATTAACAAATAACGCCTGAAAGAGATGGGTGTAATCTCCAGGATATGCCTACTTATTAACTAGTTTTGGATAAATAGTTGTTTTCTTTAATGGAAAATTTAATCTAGCCTATCGGCTAACATAAAAAATATTAAATAGAAACCCATAGAAATTTATGTTTTTAAGTTACAGAAAAAAATTTATCAAACATCAAAAAACAATAATACTTTAGAAATGACACGATTACAAAAAATTTTACTAAGCTTCAAATCAGCAGAATTAAAAGCTGTTCGTCGAGTTACGCAAGGTAACACAGGAAAAAAGACGGCGGGAATTGATGGAGTTAAAAGAATTTCTATAGCAAAAAATGGCAAACAAAACCGCCCTTTAGGAACACCTACTATAGAAGATCGAGTAAAACAGTATTTGGTACTTCTTGTTTTAGAGTCTCAATGGGAGGCTAACTTTGAAGCAAATAGTTACGGCTTCCGGCCTGGTAAATCTTGTCACGGCGCGATAGAAGCTATTTTCATAGCTATAAATCAAAAGCTAAAATATGTTTTGAACGTTGAGATTCAGAGTTGTTTCAACGAAATTAATCACAATGCTTTAGTAGTTAAATTGTTGACATCTCCTTTAATGAAGAAACAGATTAGAGCTTGGCTTAAAGCAGGACTGCTAGAAAATGAAGTTGAAAACTCGACAGATAAGGGTACACCCCAAGACAGATTAATATCTCTATTGCTTATGAGCATTATTCTTCACGGGATGGAAAATGGAATTATAGATTACATAAAAACATTTAAGACCAAAGGCTCAGACGAAAAATATTTTATTAAACGACGTAGGTCTAGCAGTGTAAGCACAATTCAGCACGCAGATGATTTTGTAATTTTGCCTGAAAATGAATTATTTCTCAAAAGTTGTACAGCATTTATAGAAAGTTTTCTTCTTGATTTAGGACTAAAGTTGAATGATGATAAAACTCAAATTAGGCATACTTTGTTTAGTTATGAGAACAAAAAGCCAGGCTTCGATTTTCTTGGTTTTTATATTCGACAGTACCCAATCGGTAAATATACTATTCGTAGAACTAATGCTGCCCTATCATTTAGAACTTTAATACAGCCAAGCAAGGCAAAAATACAAAAACACTTTGAAACTATGAAAAAAGTTACAATTAACACACGACAGACCGAAATGCTTTTGATGGAATTGAATCCTAAGATAATTGGTTGGGCGATATACTATCGCACTGTAGTTAGTTATAAAAGCTTTAAATGGTTAAATAGATTGTTATCTAGAGCTTTATTACGTTGGCAGTATAAAAAACATCTTACAAGATCTTGCAAATGGTTGAACAGTTGTTACTATTACGAAAAAGTACGTAGAAAATGAGTTTTGGGGTAAAGACAAATAATACAGAAGTCATTATGTTAAAACAATATACAGATATTCCTATTGAACGTTTTGTGAAAGTTAAAGGTGAAAAATCACTCTATGATGGAAACATATTATACTGGTCTACTAGATTGAATAATCATCTAACAATGTCGGGTAATCTCTTAAAATTATTAAAGAAATAAAAAGGTTGGTGTAATTTTTGCAAATTACCTTTTTTTCCAACGGACGCTATTGAACGAGACCATATTGTGTCTTTGTCAAAAAATGAAAGCAACAGTATGAGTAATATGCAACTTTTGCATGGTCATTGCTATAAAACAAAAATGTCAAATGATCAGAAACTGATGTAAAACTAGAGAAGCCGTATGATGGGAGACCATCACGTACGGTTTTGAATCAGAAGTGTTGTGGAGGCGCAACATTTACTGTAACCAATGAACGAAAGTTTGATCCAGCAATACTATCTGAATGAAGACGGCTAATTTTGGTTGTAAAGTTCTTTCGTTAACGGTGAGAATGCCATTAGTTAAAGAAGTAGTCCCGGCTAATACTCGTGCCAGCAGCCGCGGTAAAACGGGAGGGGCAAGCGTTATCCGGCATGACTAGGCGTAAAGGGTCCGTAGGCTGCATAATCAGTTCTTAGTTAAGCATTAAAGCCTAACTTTAAAACAGCTTCGAATACTGTTATGCTTGAGTTTTATACAGAAAATTAGAATTCTATACGTAAGGGTAAAATCTGTAAATATATAGAAGAATATCGATAGCGAAGGCAAGTTTTTAGTAAAAACTGACGTTGAGGGACGAAAGTATGGGTAGCAACCGGGATTAGATACCCCGTTAGTCCATACCGTAAACTCTGAGTGCTGGAATTTAATGTAAGTCACGAGAAATTGTTTTCATACTTATTTAGATTGTTAAGCTAACGCCATAAGCACTCCGCCTGAGAAGTACGATCGCAAGGTTGGAACTCAAAGGAATTGACGGGGGCTAGTACTAGCGGTGGAGCATGTGGTTTAATGCGATAATCCGCGCAAAACCTTACCAGTTCTTGACATAATTTTAGTATGCAATCTTACATTTTAGGTAAAAAACTGTATTAAAATTTACAGGTGTTGCACGACTGTCGTAAGCCCGTGTTGTGAAATGTTTGGTTAATTCCTTTAACGAGCGTAACTCTTGTTATTAATACATGGATTTCTTAGTAAAGAATGTTTACTTTGAAAAGTTTTAATGATACAGTCAATGATAAGTTGAAGGAAGGTGAGAACGAAGTCAAGTCAATGTGACCCTTATGAGCTGGGCTACACACGTGCTACAATGAAAACTACAAAAAGTAACCAAAATTCAATTTTTAGTTAATCTAAAAAAGTTTTCTCAGTTCGGATTGTAATCTGAAACTCGTTTACATGAAGTTGGAATCGCTAGTAATCGCAAATTAGAATGTTGCGGTGAACTGTTGTCTAGCCTTGTACACACCGCCCGTCACATGCAGAGAATTAGTTTTGCTTGAAGGTCTGTCTTTGGCAAGATCTATTGAAAAATTAGTAATTTGGATGAAGTCGTAACAAGGTAGCTGTACGGGAACGTGCAGCTGGAAAAGCAAAATTGCTTTAAAACCTTTGAGCCCGCCTACAAATAATTTTACCTGAAATCTTTCAGAACTCAAGTGTCTATTAAAAAATTTTTATAAAATACTGATACACCATTCGGGAAGCATTTAAGAAGTTTTTTGATTGTCAATTTTTAAATTTATGTTTACAAAAATTCATAAATTCATATATTTGCTTGCTATGTTAAGTGCAAATTTACTGTTTTACTTCTTTAGCTTTGTTCTATTATTTAGTGCAATAATGGTTATTGTTGCTTCTCATTCTGTGTTTTCTTTGCTTTTTTTGGTATTAAGTTTTGTAGTTTCAGCGTTTTTGTTATTTATGCTAGAGTGCGAATTTTTAGCATTAATTTTTGTTGTTGTTTACGTAGGGGCAATTGCGGTTTTATTCTTATTTGCAGTAATGATGTTAGATGCCAAAGCTTCTAATTTGTCCCGAAACCTTTTTCGTTATCTACCCGTAGGGCTTATCTTCGCTTTGAGCTTTTTAATATCAGTGTTGTACTCGATTGGGTTTAGTTGGGTGTCTAGTGAAAATACGCATACGCATAGTTTTCATGTAAATTGGTACGACTTAATAGATTCGGGGATAGATTTAGACGTTTACGGACAGGTTTTATATTCGTATTTTGTTTTACAATTTCTTGTCGTTGGTTTGATACTTCTTGTCGTTTTAATTGGAGTAGTTTACTTGACGAATACCTACACAAGCAATAAAACTGTTGACCAATCGTCGTTCAAACAGTTGTCTGCTAGTTCTAAATTCTTTTATTAGTAAATTAATTCGTAGTGGAAAAATGAGCTTTATTAATTTGGTAGAGTTAAAAAATTTTAATGTATTTCCTGAGTATTTCATAGGTATTAGTGCTTTATACATTCTTGTGATAGCTGTTTTGATCAGTTACAATGTGTACGGGCTTCTTATTCAAAAAGCTTTAAGCGAATGCGTAGGTTTGCTTTTACTTTTAGCTTGTTACTTGTTATTAAATGGCTATTTAGAGGTTAGTGGAGCTATTTCGGTGCCTTACTCAACTTTAGGTTTTAGTCGGTTTATGATTACAGATTATTTCGCTTTTTCTGCAAAGTTTGTAGTTTGTTTTTTTTCAGCTTTATATTTTTTTATTATAGCAGGTTTTTTAAAAGATTACAAATTAACGTCGTTTGAGTATTTATTTATAGGATTACTTGCAGTGCTAGGTTTAATGCTACTTTGTAGCAGTAACGATTTACTAACAGCTTATTTATCAATTGAACTTATTAGTCTTTCGTCGTATATTTTAGCCGCGTTTAAAAAAAATTCGGCGTATTCCGCGGAAGCTGGTATTAAATACTTGATAACGGGCGCAATCTCTTCTGCGTTCTTTTTGTTTGGTAGTTCTTTTATATACGCTTATAGTGGGACTGTAAATATAACTGATCTTTGGTTAATCACTTACCATGAAAACTGGTTAGTTAGTGGTGCAAAAAGTAATTTACTAGAGCCACTTTTAGAGATTGGGTTGGCTTTTGTTCTTTTCAGTTTATTTATAAAATTAGCATTGGCACCTTTTCATGTTTGGTCACTCGATGTCTATGAAGGGTCGCCAACAATTTCAACGTTTTTTTTCGCGGTTATCACTAAATTAAGTTTCTTCGTTTTTTTAACTCGTTTAACTTATATGGGTGCTTTCGGTTCTTTTGAAGTATGGCAGGGTTATGGTGTTGTTATCGCTCTATCAAGTGTATTCGTGGGTTCCTTTGGCGGTTTGTGCCAAAGGAAATTGAAAACTCTTTTAGCTTATAGTTCAGTCAGTCATATGGGTTATGCTTTACTGGCTTTTAGCGCGGGTAGTCGTTTTAGTGCGGAAATGCTATTTTTTTATCTGGTGATTTACATGCTGTCTGGTCTAGGGGTTTGGTTTATAGTCCTTGCAACTCAAGTAAAACAAAAACGTTACACAGACAAATTTAATAAAGAGCTAGGCGATTTGGTGTTACTTAGAAGGTCAAATCCTGCCTTAGCTATAGCTTTGATGTTGACGATGTTTTCAATAGCGGGAATTCCGCCTTTAATAGGCTTTTTTGCCAAAATGGGGGTTTTTTTATCTGTATTGCAGGCCAAAAACTATCTTGTAGCGATGCTAGCAATTCTTTGTAGTGTAGTATCAACATTTTATTACCTTCGAATTATTAAAGTTTTATTTTTTGAAAACCTTTTGGTTGGAAGGCTCTATCAACCTTTAACAAGTTTAAAAACATTTTTATTTAGTGCTTCAATTGTGTCTTTAATTTTCTTTTTTGTAAACCCAACTTTTTTATGCTTAATTATTTACAAAATTGTCTTGTGTAGTTTTGTTTAACATTTGTTAGGCGGAATAGTTCAGTTGGTTAGAACGTTGGAATCATAATCCAAATGTCAGGGGTTCGGATCCCCTTTCCACTAGCGTTCTTAGCTCAGTTGGATAGAGCAACAGTTTTCTAAACTGATGGTGATGGGTTCAAGTCCTATAGAACGTAAATTTGAAGATGTTATCTGTTGAAAATTTGTTGGTTTATATTTTAATGTTTCCAATTATTGGAATTTTGTTGTTATTAATTACTCCAGCGCGCGAAACCAGACTACTAAAATGTATCTCGTTAAATTTCGCATGCCTTTCTTTCATTGGAGCTTTAGTGTTGTGGGGTAGCTTTAATAGGTCAGTAGGCTTTTTTCAATTTTTAATCAAATTGAATTGGTTCCCATTGCTGACACTACATTTTACACTCGGTGTTGACGGGATTTCTCTTTTTTTTATTCTCTTAACAACCATATTGATTCCTATTTGTTTACTTGCAAGTTGGAACAGTATAGGGTATAATTTAAAAGAATTCTTGATAGCCTTTTTGTTTCTTGACTTTTTATTAATTGGAGTTTTTTGTGTTTTAGATGTTTTATTTTTTTATATCTTTTTTGAGAGTGTTTTGATACCTATGTTTTTAATCGTTGGTATTTGGGGTTCGCGAGACCGGAAAATCTTAGCTGCTTATTATTTTTTTCTATATACTCTATTGGGTTCTGTCTTGATGCTTATTGCAACCTTATATATTTTAGAGCAAGTGGGAACGACGGACTACGAAATTTTATTAACTTTTTCTTTCTCGGAGATAGAGCAAAAATTTCTTTGGTTTGCTTTTTTTTTATCCTTCGCCAGTAAGGTGCCCATGATACCTTTACATTTATGGTTACCAGAGGCTCACGTTGAAGCCCCTACGGCGGGGTCCGTAATTTTAGCAGGTGTTTTGTTGAAATTAGGAACATATGGATTCATTAGATTTTCATTGCCGTTGTTTCCACAAGCGTCTTTCTTTTTCACTCCTTTAGTTTATACGATGGCAGCAATTGGTGTTGTCTACGCTTCTTTTACAGCTATCCGGCAAACAGACTTTAAACGAATTATTGCTTATACGTCTGTAGCGCATATGAATTTTGTTATGTTAGGTATTTACAGCTTCAACACTATAGGTATCGAAGGGGCAATTTTTCAAAGTCTAAGTCACGGATTTGTCGCCAGTGCTTTGTTTCTTACAATTGGCGTTGTTTACGACAGATATCGAACAAGACTTGTTCAGTATTATGGTGGTCTAGCATCAACTATGCCAATCTATATATTTATCTTTTTATTTTTCACTATGGCCAACATAGGCCTTCCCGGGACAAGCAGTTTTATTGGAGAATTTTTGATATTGGTCGGTTCTTTCAAAGTAAATACAAGTATAACATTTCTTGGCGCGACAGGGATGATAATAGGAGGCGCTTACTCGTTGTGGCTGTTTAACAGAATAGCATATGGTAATTTAAAAATTCAATATGTAATTCAGTTCTTAGATGTCAGTTATCGTGAATTTTTAACTTTCTTACCCTTAATTATCGGTACATTGGCTACAGGTTTGTATCCAAATATCTTTCTCAGTTCTGTACATATGAGCGTTAACAATTTAATTGAATTATTATACTTTTAAAAATAAATGATTTACTTGTTCGAATCCGAATTACCCAAGAATAAACCACTGTTTTTGGCTTTATCCAGTATTTATGGTTTAAGCCGAACTACAGCTTTACTTACATGTAAAAAAGCAGGCTTTTCCAAAAACTTATACGTTAAAAGTCTTTCCAGAGAACAAATAGCTAAACTAATAAGAACTATAGAAAGTCTAAGTATAACGACTGGTAGTGATTTGTTAAAAATGCGATCTTTTAACCTTAAAAACTTAATTTCTATAAAATCTTACCGGGGTTTACGCCGTTACCAGGGGCTACCTGTTCGTGGGCAAAGAACGCATACAAATGCAAAAACGGCTCAAAAAAGACTAAGAAAACTTTAGAATAACAGTTAGTAAATAACCTGTTAAGAAGCTTTTAGTTCAAGGGAGTCGTAAAAGTTTTCGATTTTTTAATAAAAATTTAAGTGATAATTTAAACATTTTGGCAAAGAGCGGTTTATGTAAAGCTTATCGCCAATTCTTTTTTCTAAAAAAAAATATCACACATTCAAGACCTACTAATTCATGTTGCTTTTAAGGTCAATTATTTCTCTGGTTAAATTGAAGAAGATATTTAACTATTTTTGGATTTTTGTTCTTCACAAAATGTATTTATATAAATCATTTACGTATTTGAAAACAACTCATTCTTATCATTTAGTAGATCCAAGTCCTTGGCCCATAGTCGCAGCTTTTGCTGCATTTATGTTTACAACGGGTGGAGTGTGTTTCATGCAAGGTTTTATAGGAGGTTGGAGTCTTTTTTTTATCGGTTTTGCAGCTATCTTATATGTAATGTACACTTGGTGGAGGGATATCGTTCGAGAAGCGACGTTCGAAGACACTCATACAATGGTGGTGCAAAAAGGTTTACGGCTTGGAATGATTCTTTTTATCGTGTCAGAAATAATGTTTTTTTTTGCTTTTTTTTGGTCTTTTTTTCATAGCAGCGTTGCGCCGGTTTATAACTTAGGGGGTGTTTGGCCGCCTAAGGCTATAACTACGATTAATAGTTATACAGTGCCCTTAACAAATACCTTTTTGCTTTTAACGTCAGGAGCAACTGTAACTTGGTCTCATCATGCGATATTGGCCAGAGCAAAGAAGCATACTATTGTTTCGTTAATTTTTACGCTGATTCTGGCTATTCTTTTCACTGGTTTACAGGTCTTAGAGTACGTTAATGCGCCTTTTAACATTAGTGATGGGGTGTACGGGTCTTGTTTTTACATGGCCACAGGATTTCACGGCTTCCACGTTGTGCGGACGCAATGCCAACAAAAGGGAAAGGCTTTTAGCAGAAAAAGAATCGTAAGAAAGTTTTTTTTACTTTCGAAAAGCATCGATGTATTTGAGAAATTTAGATTTTAACTTAGAGAACGGAACCGTTCAAGGGCGTTTGTCAGACCCTTTGCGTCTACCCTGTAACCCAAAGACGTGGGTGAAAAGTGGCTCCATATCTTTTGAGGAGAGCATTGTAAATAGAGGTATTCTATTTAAAAAGTTAGATTGGAAAATTTCAGTATTCCTTTTGTTGGTGAGGCGTACAAGAGGTCTCATTCAATTATTTTTTTCTTTGAATGATGCTTCGGGGATGGGTTTGAGAACAGTTTCTTTTAGAAACTTAGGAATAAACCCTGTCTTTTCTCTTTATAGGTTCAGCAAGCGCAGTAATAGGGTATCATATTTTCGTCGATGTTTCTCATCGGCATCATTTTCTTTAAAAGCTAAATATGATAAGAAATCCCGTAAATTTAAAAATATTTTCCCGCTGATTTGGTCAGTGGAAAATCTTCAACAAGCATGGTTTGAAATAAAAAGTAAGCAAGGCAATATGACCCCTGATGGTGATGAAAAAGGTGAAATTTCAGATAGGCTTGAGCTTGATTGGTTTTATAAAATTTCTAAAAAGTTGAACTCTGGCGAATATAAATATAAACCAGCCCGACGCATTTTGATTGATAAACCGGGTAAGAAAAATAAAAGATCTTTAACTATCAGCAGCCCTCGTGATAAACTGGTTCAAAGAGCTATTCTTCGTATTATGCAACCAATTTACGAAGGAGTTAGTTATTGGGAACAGGTGGATTTTGATACTTTTAAAGAGTTCCATGAGCCCAATCGTTTGTCGCATGGGGTCAATTTTAAGCAGATTCGCTTAGAGAAAGGGTTTAAAATATATGAAGTTAGAAGGTGGATTTTAAACCCTATATTTCATGAAAACTCATATGGATTTAGACCTAATAGATCCCCTCATTCCGCTTTAGAAATAATAAAGAAAAAATGGGCTCCAGTTGTGTGGTTTTGGTCGGCTGATTTGGTAAGTGCGTTTGATAAAGTTAATCAAAACAGGTTAATCAGTGAAATTGAAAATACGATTGACGATCCTATGATTATTAACGAACTTCGTAAAATGTTTAATGTTAAAATAGTTAATATCAAACATATTAATTCTGAATCTATGTTAGGAACTCCCCAAGGTAGTGTTTTGTCTTCTTTTTTATTAAATATTTATCTGACTCCTTTGGATTATTTTATCAGTGAGTTAAAAACCAAACATGACAAAACTGGATCTTCCTTCCTCAATCCAGAATTCCGTAGTTTGACTCGTATTTACCACAAAAAATTTAAAGATTTAAGTTTTCGTGAGCGTATTAAACGTTCTAAATTAGAGCGTGATAAGGCAAAAGCTGCTGGTGTTGAGCGTACTGTTACTATTAGTAAACCAATTAAGATTAATTATGTAAGATATGCAGATGATATGCTGTTTGGGTTAAATATGGATAAACCTCTTGCAAAAAAAATTATTCAAACCATCCGCACATTTATTAAATCAAATTTGCATTTAGATTGTCACGTAGGTAGTAAAAAATCTAAGCTATCCCATGGCATTTCGGAGTTAATTACTTTTTTGGGTTTTAAAATAGGCTTGTATCCTAGTAATTATAGCAGTAAATCTAAACACCTTACCCGTTTTTATAAACTCAAAGCTAACATTCAAAGGAAAAAGATTATGGAATCTGAGGAATATTTTAAAATGCAAGAAAATATTTTTGCTAAACTTCACCGAAGTGTTGTTAACTCAATAGCTTTGACTGGTCAATCTCTCGTAAAGAAGTCCCAAATCAAAGATGCGTTTGATCATAGGGTTAAAGTTAAAGTTTTACTTTCTTTAAAAAATAGCTTATCTAACATTGAATCTGAAATACTTAGCTCTTCTCTTGTGTCTAATTTTTCAAAAAATTATATAAAAAACCCTGAAACCCCACTTTCTCTAGCAGAACAAAAAAGGTTAAATCTTTTAAAAACTACGGCTACAAAATGGATCCAAAGAGCTCAAGCTCTTGCTAATGAAGAAGATTTTAAGGAGCTTCAACTTGCTACTGGGAATTTTCTATCACCGGAATTTGTTAAAGCGAGAGAAGTCTACTTAAAAGAATTAAATCTTATATCTTCAAGAGATTTTAGTAAAAAAGTTATTGAAAACTTGCTTAGAAAAGCTAAATCTCCTCAAGCTAAAACTGCAACTCTTAACAGCGTTAAACCTAATCATCGTTCTATTAGAATTTTATTTCCTAAGGATGCATTTTTAAAAAAACTCAGATCTTTAGGTATTATTCATAAAGTTATTACTAGACCTACAGGAGTAGGATTTCTCACACCTTTGAAAGATCATAACATTATTAGCTGGTATTCGTTAAAAGCTAATGGTATTTGGAACTATTATTCTTGTGCTGACAATATTTGGGATCTTAAAAAAGTTCTTAATTGGATTCTTAGATATTCTCTTTTAGGCACCTTGGCTATGAAGCACAAGTCATCAATAAAAAGGATGATTCAAGAATACTCATTAGCTCCTTGTATTAATTATTCGTATACGAATAAAGAAGGTAAAGAGGTTGAGTCAGTTTTAGCTCAATATCCTACACAGGAATATTACAATAAAAAAGGGATTGAATTTAATAACAGTTCTCTTGCGCCTATGGAGTTAGAGAAATTACTTAAAATTAAAGTGAACACGTTAAATGCTATTTCTACTCTAAATTTTAAATGCGCTGTTAAAAATTGTGAAAACGATGCTGAAAAAATACACCATATTCGTAAAAGAGGTCATCGCCTTAGAAGTGGAGTTATTAGTTCATCAGGTTCACGTGTTATTCAAGGCTGGAAAGGTATTGAATCAGCTCTTAACGGTAAACAAGTTCCATTATGTAGAAGCTGCCACGATAAAATAGATTCGGGTGAACTAAGTGTAAATGATTTAGAGTCTTTGTTTATTTTTACTATTAAGAACGACATTTAATTTTAAGCTCTCTTTATTTACTTTTTTTTATTATTCAAGCCAATTCGTGTTTCATAAATTTCTAGTGAAACGACTCTTTATCTTAGGATATCCGAGTGACTAATTACGTGTTTTGATACAACCGTAGGGATTAGGGAGCCGTATGATGGGAAACGATCATGTACGGCTTTGAAGGAAGCTCCGGCTTACCGAACTTTGTAGGTACTATTGCTTTATTTATATCTCTTATTCGAGTGGTTCTAAATCACTTTACAAATAAGCATCATTTTGGCTTCGAGTCAGCCATTTGGTATTGGCATTTTGTAGACGGCCCGGGCGTTAAACATTTAACTTACCGGTAAGTATATGATATAGATGATTAATACAAAAAATATCGTATACACGCTCAAGGGACAGGTGCGGTACTTCGGTTCCGTGCCTGAAAGCTTCCTACGAGTAGTTTTCGACCTTATATACCAAGTTACTCTCTTAGCGCAGAAGGCTGCAGTAAGGTATTTTATTAGGAGCCACGTCACTCCGAAAAGAAATCTCATACGCTTACAAAATCAGACAATCGTCTCCCAGTTGAACACAGTTCTTTGCTGCGTGCAGACGCTTAAGCATACTGTGACAGATGGGTTTAAGGATCAGAGAGTCCGTATTAAGGCGGGAAACATGCCCGGTATTTTAGATACGCGCACAAGTCACATTTACTTTCCTGTGGCAGGGGAGACCCGAAAATACTTTTCAACCTTGTTAGGTGAATCGGAAAATGGGTCGGCCTCACTATCTAATGATATAAAAGATAATAAATATGAAAT
>ERZ1740068.112-NODE-112-length-50991-cov-27.213523_pt1 | contig 50991 bp, 45 predicted proteins | sample MGYA00581735_ERZ1740068 | MGnify/ENA primary metagenome ERZ1740068 (study PRJEB43018, sample SAMN04849740) | marine metagenome | isolation source: floating plastic debris | place: Pacific Ocean | collected 2008-08-30 | study: EMG produced TPA metagenomics...
CGAGGTTCCCGTACCTTACCGAAAAGCCATAACCTAGCTCTATCCACCAACGCCCCAAAATCTTCTCGAAATCGTCGAGCTGCTACGTTCGGGCTACGCCGAGATGCCGCCCGCGATCGAAGCTCGCCTCGACGAGCTGGAGCTGGACTATATCGAGGAAGACCTCCCGAAAACCCTCGCATCGATGCAGGTCGGCTCCGATCGCATCAGCGAAATCGTCACCTCTCTGCGCAACTTTTCCCGCATCGATGAAGCGGAGATTAAACCGGTCGATATTCACACCGGAATCGACAGCACGCTGCTGCTGTTGCAAAACCGCCTCAAACCCCAAGCGAAATCGCCGGGCATCAAGATCGTTAAGGAGTATGGCGATCTGCCTGAGGTCGAATGCCACGCCAGCCAGCTCAACCAGGTTTTTATGAACCTGCTGGCCAATGCGATCGATGCGCTGGACGAACAGATCGCCGAGCGCAGCACCGAAGACCTCAAAAACTGTCCGCCGACGATCGAGATTTGCAGCGTCCTCAAAGACGCCAATACCGTCACCATCTCGATCGCCGACAACGGCCCCGGCATCCCTCCAGAACTAAGTGCCAAGCTTTTCGATCCGTTCTTTACAACCAAACCTGTCGGCAAAGGCACCGGACTCGGTCTGTCAATCAGCCAGAAGATCGTCGGTGAGAACCACGGGGGCACGCTATCGTGCAGTACCCCCGGCAGCGAAGGCACGGAATTTATCATCGAGCTACCGTTGCACGCGACCCCAAAGCGAGCTAGAGAATTCGCACCAGAATCGCCAAAGTGAGACGCTCCGCCAGGTATTTCTTTACCTCAAGAAAAGCCGCAAGAAAAAACGCACGCGCCGCAGTCATTGCTGCCTCAGCTCGTGCGCGAACGCGTGTAGCGTAGCCGTCTTGAAACTTTAATAACGCTTGCGACCGGCCATCGCTTTTAGGCGCGGGGATGTCATTCTCCAGCAGCCATTCTCGTTCCCTTTGGCCGATTGGATATGTCGTGTACAGCACGCCTATTGTCTTTGCTCGAAACTGGCGAAATCAGCTCGCAAGTGAAGATTGCTCCTCAGCCGCGTGCTTCCCGGTTGGCCTGCATGATGCCTTGCGCAAACGCTTTGGGGTCTTCGCTGCCCGTGGGGAAGATGACCAGCGGAATCGAGCTCGTGTGGATCACCAAGAAGCGCTGGCGAATCACGAAGCCCAAGATAATGAAGACGACGCCGATCAGGATGGCGAGCGTCACGACGCCCAGCCACACTAGCCACCAGGTGCAGCCGCGCCCCGTCTCGACGGATTCAACTTCTTCGATCGGGACGAGCGCCTCGACCGTCTCGAGACCGAACAAGCGCTTTTGGTACACGCGAATCGTATCGCCGGAGAACTCGATCGTACTCGAACCACCCGTCTTCACAACCGCATTACCGAAGGCCGATCCAGGGCTGCCGACAATTTTCAGATCGTGCATGGTGCGCGCATCCTGCCCGGCTACGGGCGTTTTCCAGAACTACCGGATACGATACCGGCCATTATTCTGAGGCATCGAAACTAGCGACTGCATTTTTTTATTTGTTTAGCTGACTTCACTCAGCGTCACAAGACATAAAATCGCACTTACAAAAACATACGATTGACCGCGCCTTTGGCTCTGCTGCAGTTCGATCGCCACATCAGCCTGCAAACCGACTCGAGCGGGCAGACATCTCCGTCAGCCGCCGATCGCCGACCGGGGCTCGATAAAAAGTATTCGCAAAAGCGTCGGAACCGCCTGGCATGCCATCTTCTCAATATGCCGAGCCCACTCGCGCGGCCCAAGGCACGAAAAGCACGAGCCAGCGATGTAGCTCGCCTCGCCCCGTGCGCTTTGGAAATTGCTAGATCTGCGTACTGCCGCCAGCCGGAGGCTTAGCGGCGCTTGCGAGCCGCCATCAGGCCGACCAGACCGAGCGCCAGTGCCGAAGCCGGTTCGGGCACTTCCGTCTCGCCGCCGCCACCTTCGCCTTCTACCAACTTAATTTGGTAAGCGAGGTTCGAGTTTTTGGGCTTGGTTTCACCCCAGGTCATCGTCGATTGGCCGGTCAGCGTGAAGTTTCCGACGATGTCTTTGATGTGCAGGTAGTCCGCGTCAGCATAGCCGCAGCCGACGCCATCGGAGCAGCTCGCGCTGGAAGTATCGCCGATCGCGCCGGACATCGACTCATCGGTGAGGAAGAGGTTATCGACCACCATGCTCGTCCCATCTTTGCGAGCCGAAGTGCGGATGTAGATATCCGAGAAGTTTTCCTCGAAGATTTCAGTCTTGCTGAGGAGGATGCCATCAACAATGTAGGTCAGCGTGTTGGCATCGCTATCGAAAACGAGCGAGAAATCAACCGCTTCGCCACTGACCCATTGGTCGTAGTTCGCTTGCTCGCGGTTCGAGGCGCTGTTAGTGATGTCGTGGATGTTCAGCTCGTGGTCGCCGACGCGGCCAATGCGGCTCTCGGCTGCCCAGGGTACTTCGAGGCCGAGTGCGTCGAACTCAGTGCCGTTGTAGTGTCCGCCCACCGAAAAAGCATTGGCCTGCGGTGCGACTAAACCGGCGATCGCGCTCAGGCCGAGAGTGGTTGCGGCGATGGCGGCGGAAGAACGGTTGAAGATCATGACGATTGCTGCTCTCTCTTCTTATCTCACTTTTGACAGTAGCGAGTTGTGGGTGGGGCCGCCTCGATCGATCGACCGGATTCACACAATCTTCATCGTATGCGGAGCTTTTGTGAAGCCAACGTAAACGGCTCGGGAGAAACGCCATGCTGAAGTGCCGTTCGCAATGGGAAACCACCCACAGTTCGTCACCGCGCGATCGCGGACAACCGAGTAAATACACCTAAGCAAAAACCCCCGCTTTTTACAGCCAAGGGCGTCGTCTCGTACCAACTTTTACGAGCTAGAGGACGCGAACAAACTGCCTTAACAAATATCGAGCGACTGTTGTTCTTCGCGTGGCGCACGGTTTATTAACGCAGGTTAAGGAATGCTTTGTTTCTTGCAGTATTTTGGAACTTTTTCAAGTGTAGTGCGACTGTAATTATAGGGACTCGGCTCTGCAACAGAACTGCTTGCAAGAGCGGAAACGCATGAGATTGCGATGCTTTCAGGAATTCTCAGGATCTTTTCTGGTTCTAGAAAAGCGAGAGTTAACGAGGTCGGCGTCGTGCCGTCTTGACTGACTCGAGTTCGCCGAGCTGTCGCGCCGAAAAGTTTTGTTTGTGATCTCGATCGCGTCGAGAGACATAGCAATATCACGTAGGCTGCACGCCTCGATCGCGATAACCGAACGAGCGAGTCACTGAGGTTCTATTGCGATTGCGGGATACTACAGATCGGTAGAGCAAAAGAGATATCAGAGACCGAGTCGCCAGCACAACAGGGGAGATTAGCCACCATGAAAAACCAATTTATCGCAACTGTTTCCCGTCTCCTCAACGGCACTCGCTCGGCTTTCCTGTCAGTCTCGACGCTCGCTCTGGTCGGCCTGTCGGTGACCGCCGCAGTTAATGCCGAAGAACTGACGCAGGACGGTCTTTACGTTCGCGGCTCCCACCCGGACGCCGACATTCTGGGCGAGTCTTACATGGTCTTCACCGTGCAGAACGGCAGCGTCGTTGGCGGCTTCTATCAACTCCAATCGAGCTTCGACTGCTTCCACGGCTCGCTCGGTCGCGACCTGATGCCGCTGACGGTCATCGATAGCTACAGCGGCGAGTCCGTGCAGTACGCGATGAACCTATCGGAAGACACGATCGTCGCCAACACCAGCCAGTCTGCTGTCGTTCCCCGCGACCCGGTCGGCGCGTACCCCGTCGCCGATATCACTGAAGTTGCCCGTGGTGTGCTGGCCACTTGCCAAAACTCTCTCGAAGGCGCGAGCCAAATCTAGGACTGATTTTGGGCGCGGTTGCGCCTTTGGCACAGAACAACTCGCAAGCGTTTGCAGAATGGGAGACACGCCACGTGCCTCCTTTTTTGTCGGCTTATGGTGGATGGTCTTCGATCGGAGTCGTATTACCGACGAAAACTTGACGTGCGGCGATCGGCCCTCTTGCCGCCAGGGGTTGCCGGAACGAATTCGAGGCCACTATTCGGACGGGCATTCCAGCAGGCATCTCCGACCAAAACTCGCCTCTGGCGGGTGCGGAACACCGCCCTTCTTCGCCCTCGAACCGCCACGGCACATCGATCCCAACCACGTTAAGATGTCTTGAAACGTCCAGCCCGTGCTGCCGTCTGTCGGTTGAGCCACAAGGTCGCGAAGCCTCAGGCCGAATTCCGGTGGGTCGAACTGTCGAACCTAACGCGACGCTGTCCATTGCGATTCTCAGAAGCGAAATGAAGTTACCGATTCAAGCTGTTCAGTCTCCCTACTATGGCGGTGGGGCGCAAAACCGGACGCCGCCGCCAGATTTGCCCTCAATGCTGCTCAAGGAGCGCATCGTCTACCTCGGTCTACCGCTCGTGCCGCAAGTGACCGAGTTGATCGTCGCGCAACTACTCTTCCTGCAATACGACGATCCCGAGAAGCCCATCAAGATCTACATCAACTCAACTGGAACCTCGGACTACGGCGGCAACCCGGTCGGATTTGAGACCGAAGCATTCGCGGTCTGCGACACCTTGCGCTACATCAAGCCGCCGATCCACACGATTTGCCTCGGTACGGCAATGGGTACGGCGGCGATGCTGCTCGCGTCGGGTACGAAGGGCTGCCGCGCTAGCCTGCCCCACGCCAGCATCGTGCTCCAGCAACCGAAGAGCTTCGCCCAAGGTCAAGCGACGGATATTCAGATTCGCGCCAAGGAAGTGATCGCCAACAAAGAGACGATGCTTGACATTTTCTCGCGGGCGACGGGTCAGACGACCGAGAAGCTGACGAAGGATATGGATCGCCTGCTGTACATGACGCCGGAAGACGCTCTCGAGTACGGCATCATCGACAAAATCCTCACCAGCAGCAACATCCCCGATAAGACGCTGGCAACGGCTTAGGCCAGTCAGACTGCAACGTAACTATCACTAACGGCCACCACAGGAGCCAAAGGAGACCTCAGCCATGCCGATCGGAGTTCCAAAAGTCCCTTACCAGATGCCTGGGGACACCTACACCCAGTGGATCAACATCTACGATCGCCTCTACCGCGAGCGCATTATTTTCATCGGTCGCGAGATCGACGACGAGCTGGCGAACGAAGTGATCGCCATCATGCTTTATCTGGCCTCGGAAGACGCCGATAAGGACATCATGCTCTACATCAATTCGCCCGGTGGCTCGGTCACGTCGGGTCTGGCGATTTACGACACGATGCAGCACATCAAAGCCGACGTGGTGACGATCTGCGTCGGTCTGGCCGCATCGATGGGGTCGTTCCTGTTGGCGGCGGGTACGCCCGGTAAGCGTCTGGCGCTGCCCCACTCGCGGATTATGATTCACCAGCCGTCGGGCGGCACGCGCGGTCAGGCCAGCGATATTCAGATCGAAGCGAACGAGATCTTGCGGGTGCGTCGCCAGCTCAACCAGATCTATGCGGACAACACCGGCAAGGCGCTGGAGAAGATCGAGAAGGACATGGATCGCGACTACTTTATGTCGCCGGACGAGGCGCTGGAGTATGGTCTGGTCGATAAAGTCATCGAAGATCGCGACCTGAAGGCGTAGCCTTTGAGCGAAGCCGCGCGATCGAAGCGGCTGTGACTCGAGTCCGTGGGAGCACTGCCGCTTCTGCGGACTTCGTTTTGTAAGCTAGTTTCAGCACCTACTCGCTGTCCGATCGCAAGTCCGCCGCCGCCTACACAGAAACACGACCCCATGAACGTCGGAGATTGCTACCGACTGCTCGAACTCGATCGCAGTGCCACACTCGCAGATATCAAAGCCTCGTACCGGCGGCTGGCGCGGGAATATCACCCCGACCTGAACGACTGCGACGGCGCGCACGATCGCTTTATCGAGCTGCAAGACGCCTACGAAAAGCTCTGCGCGATCGCGCCACTCGAACCGAGCGAGGTTGCCGAGATGGCCGAACGGCGTCGCGGAGCAGCTTGCGCAACCCAACGGCCCGAAACCGCGCCGCCTCGGGCAACCTCGCCCCCGGAAGCCCCGCCTCAGTCGGAGGCGAGCGCCGAGCCGCTACCGGAACTCGATCGCCAGCTTAAATACGACGCCTACGAGAAGCTGGGCACGCTGCTCTCGGAAGAACGCTTCCCGCGTGCTGTCGCCCTTGTTGAAGGCTTAGCCGAACGCTTACCAGGCGACCCTGAGGTGCGCCAGTGGCAGGCTGTGACTTATCAGTGCTGCGGGCGCTACCACCTCGATCGCGATCGGCTCGCAAAAGCCCGCACCTACCTGACGAAGGCGTACCGCACCGACCCCCACAACCGCGAGCTGCTCGGCGTCGTTGCCCAAGATTTGCGTCGCCTCGAGCGGCTCTACCAGCAAAAGCGCCAGAAACAGGGCGGCGGGCGCACCGTGGCAATCCCCGACTTTTTTAAAACGAAGCACGATCCCGAGCATCCAACCGTGCGACCGACGCCCGCGAAACGGAAGCGATCGGGCAGAAAGTCCAAGTCCAGCGGCAAATCCGGCGGCAAGTCCGGCAGCAAGCGCGCGCCGCGCGGACTCTTTAGGCGCAAGAAGTAGTGTTGGCTGGTGCTTGCTCTGACCTTGCGCGAAAGCGAGCGATCGGGGCAGGATAAAACCGCAGGACGCGGGCGATGGCAGCGGAGGCTTCCCAGATGCCGACCGTACCTCCATCGATCGCGCCCGTCTGACGATCTCACAACCTTGCCGAAACTATGCTCGACCTCGCCGCCAAGAAAACGCTCCTTCGTAAAATTCCCCACGCTCTCTACGTTTGCGGCGTGCGAGACGCAGGCAGCACGGACTTTAACGGCTTCACGGCAAGCTGGGTGATGCAGGCTTCGTTCGAGCCGCCGCTGGTGGTCACCTGCGTCAAAAACGACAGTGGCTCCCACGCCATGATTCAAGACACCAGCGTCTTCGCACTCAGCTTCCTGGAGCTGGGACAAAAAGACATGGCCGCGAAGTTCTTCAAGCCCCAGCGCCGCGTCGCCGACAAGTTCGAGGACGTGGAGTCCTATCTCGGCGAGGAGACGAACTGCCCGATCGTCAAAGACTCGCTGGGCTACGTGGAGTGCAAAGTCGTTGGCACGGTCGCCCACGGCGACCACACGGTCTTCGTCGGCGAAGTGGTCGGCGCGGGCATCCACCGCGAAGGCGAGATCCTCGATCTGGCCAGCACCGGCTGGAACTACGGCGGTTAGGGTCAGCGAGAAGTCATCCCGGTGCGGCATGCGTTACCGTGAACGCGGTGGCTAAAAATTTCAGGGATGCCGCCCGACTCGCGCTCCGGTCGTTTCTTTCGCGATCGCTATGCCTAAATGGACGCTCACGACGGAATTCACGTTCGATAGCGCGCATTCGATCCGCGATTATGACGGCCCCTGCGGTCGCATTCACGGCCACACGTATCGGGTGCGCGTCACCGCCAGCTCGCGCAAGCTCAACTCGTCGGAATATTGTCCGCACGCGGTGATGGTGGCGGACTTTCGGACGTTACGCTGGGCGAAGCGAGACTCGACCAAGGGCGGGCTCGACCACGGTTTTTTGAACGATTTGCTACCGGAAAAGTACGAGACGACGGCAGAGTGCATCGCTCAGTACATTTACGAGGAGACGGCGCGACGCGTTCCAGAGGGCGTGGAGCTGAAAGTAGCGGTGTCGGAGACGCCAAATTCTTGGGTGGAGTACGAGCCGGATTGACCCAATGAGCGGGGACGTTTGCGCGATTTCTGTCTAGAGTGGCGGTAGAGATCTTTGGGGTGAAGCCATGCTCGAATTTAGCTTGCCGGTGGAGCGCGTTGCGGATGGAGATACGCTAATCGTGGCCTGGAGCCATGAGGCGGTGGCGCAGGTGGAGCGGGAGTTCGATCGCCGGGTCGATCGCGATCCGTCGCGGGGGCTGGCGGTGCGGCTGTTCGCGCTCGATGCACCGGAGATGGGGCAAGAGCCCTGGGGGCAGAAGGTGAAAGACCGACTGATCGAACTCGTAGAGCCCTACGATCGCGTGACGCTCCAGGTGCGCGACCTCGATCCGTATTCGCGGCTGGTGGCGGAGGTGTTCGTGGACGGGTTTTCGGTGAACGTGCAGCTAATCGCGGAGGGCTGGTGTTTGGCGTTTTTCCGCTGGCTGAAGGGGACGGATCGCTGGGAAGAGTTTGCGACGGCGCACGATCGGGCGAAGGAGCAGAAGCTGAATTTTTGGGGCGCGCCGGATTTTATGCCGCCGGGAGAGTGGCGGCAGCGGAATCGGGATTCTAAGCGCCGCTGAGTTGTGAGGTTTCTCTTTCCGTTGCGTAACCAAACCGTCGCATCCAGCCGCCGCAGGCCGCTTCAATTTCGCGAATCTCCTCAGCAGAAAAATCTCGACGATAGCGCCCGATACTGGCATCAGAGATGCGATCGCCATAGCCCTGCCCCGACCACCACGATCGATAACGCTCGGGCAACTGCTGAAAGTCAATCGCGCTGCGCTGCCAAGGCCGAGCGGGGTCGCAGCTCAGATCGAGACCCGTGAATGCCTGCAACTGCGCGATCGCTGCCTGCGGGCGCTCCACCAATGCCTCGTAGCGCACGAACCGCAGCCGCGCCCACACCGCCGCATCGCGACAGGCCAACACCGTCGCGTAGTGCTGACAGAAATGCTGCGCGAGCCGATCGCTGGGCTGGCGAGCGAGGCGCTGCTCGATCGTTAGCGGCTCATTCTCACTCAGGCTCACCTCCGCTTTGAGGCCGATCGCGCGCAGCGACGCCGCCCCGTCGCGCGGATCGCGTACCGCCACCACCGCCCGCGAGTTCGGAACCAGCTCCAGCAGGTCGGGCAGATGCGGCGTCAGGCCGGGAGACTTGAGAACCAGGCAGCGCGGGCGATCGGTGCGCCGCCAAACGCGATCGAGCGGAATCGCGATCGCCTGTCGATAGAAGTTGCGCAAATCTTCGAGGTCGGCGAAATAGTCGTCCGTCTCGCCGAGCTGATGCACGTCGCGGCTGTTGCCATAGGCTGCAACTAGGTGCGCGAGGTGGATGGCCTCGCCGATTAGTGGGTTCGTGTCCGGGCTGCTGCACAGGAGCGCCTGCAACAGGGTCGTGCCCGATCGCGGTGCGCCGCAAACGAACAGCACGGGCGGCAGTTGCGTGGGGTTCGCGAACATCGCTAGTTGTCGGCTTCGGGTTCGCCAGACGCTTCTCCCGACGCCTCATCCGCCGGGGGCAGCGGCGCATCCGATCGCCGGAAGGTCAGCCAGTGCAGCGCGATCGGCGGCGTCTCCAGCGCGAACACCTGGCGGCCACTCGCCCAGTTAACGTACTCCGGCTCTGGCGGTGGCGCGGAATCGGCGCGGTGTTCGTTTTCGTAGTTCAGAGCGTGGGTCAGCTCGATCGCCTCGAACGGCAGATCGGCGAAGGCGGCGGAAATGGCGGCGCGGGTAAAGATCGTCGAGCTGGCGGCGCGGGCGGCCTCGGTGGCGATCGCGTCCGGCTCGTAGCCGTCTGCCGCCACGAAAATCTCGATCGCGCCGATGCCGCCCACCTTCATCGTCGGGGCGAGCTTGCTGAGAAACACGCGCAAAAGCTGCACGTCCTGCATCCGCGTCGTGAAGTTGTGGGCGATCGCCACGTCGCAAATATCGGGCTTCAGCGTCAGCTCGGGATTGAAAAAGTTGGCGCTCGTCGCCGTAATCTCACCGCCGCGCACCAGCGCCAAATCTTGCAGCCGCTCGGCAAACGGAGCCGCCAAATCGAGCGCCGTCACTTCCCAGCCGTCCGCCAGCAGGGGCAGCGCGTACTGCGCCGTCGCCACGCCCAGCACCAGCGCCTCGCCATCGCCCGACGGCTCGTGCGCGGCCAGCAGGTCGGTGACTTTCGCTTGGGGCGTCAGGGATTCGAGGTAGTCCGACTGCGCTTCGAGGATGGCTTCGGCGCGGGCGGCGAGGCTGATGCGGGTCGGTTCGACTTTGCAGGCAACGCGCTTGTCCGGCGGCGGTGTCGATTCGTAGCGGATCGCGACGCGGGTTTGGGGGGTGGCGGCGTGGGCGGTCTGGAGCGCTTCGGCGAAGCGCTGGCGCAGGGCTTCGGCTTCGGCGGGCTTGGACGGACGATCGAGAATCGCGAGCAGCGCTACCAGCCGCTGGCAAAAGCCATCACCGAGACTGGGAATCGCGGGAATGGCAATCGTGCCGTTGAAGGCGACGTTGTCGATACGCGCGCTGGAGGTGACGACGCGATAGCGCAGACCGTGGCCTTCCGTGCCGTAGACGATCGCGAGGCTGTTGATGTTCTCGTCGGTTTCGCTCCGGGCGAGGGTTGCCGAGAGCTTGTCGCGCAGCATCGCCACGTCACTCTTGGCGAACGGGTGTCCCAGCAGCCGGAACACCTTCGCGAAGCCCGCCACGTTCGCCTCGATCGCCTCGGGCTTACAGGGCAGCGCGATCTGGCCGCGCAACCCCAGGTCGCGATCGATTTGCTGCGAAATCGCCAGGTGGAGCCTGCGCGTCTGTTGCGATCGCGGGTCGGGCGTAGCGGGGGCGGGGGACGGCGAACTCACGGAATTCTCTAACCTCTAACGACACATCGGCTGGCAATGTGCTGAAAATACATTGGCGCGCGGGGCGATCCTGCCGTAACCGGCAGACGATCCTCGACTCACAGAATACAGGCAAAACACAAGCAAAAACCCGCCTCAAACGGGAGAGGCGGGTTCTCGGAAGCGGGTCGATCGAGCCGCGATCGCGACCTAATGACGACCTACTTGCTGCCGGTGAAGCCCACGTCGGGGAAGCGGCGTTGCGCTTGCGCCATCGACTTCCGCTGGCCTTCTTCTTGCCAGTAGTTAATGACTTCTGTGGCCTTGTTAAGCAGCTCGACGCGCTCGACTTCTGTTATCCAGTGCTTGGATTCCAGCTCGGTTTTCAGCTCTTCCCAGGCGTCGGTGCGCGGCCAGAAAAAGTAGGTGGTCAGCGGGCTGCTGCCTTTGCCGACGATTTGATCCACGGCCAGGGCGACATTCGCGCCGAGCCAGAGGACTTTCAGCATAAAGCGACCGTCTTGTTCGATGACGGCTTCCATCGCGAGGGTCAGTGCCGATTTCTTCTCGACGGGGACGGGGACGGTAGTGGTGGTGTTCTCAGACAAGTTGAGTCAGGCTCCTAGTAAAAACGGTTGGGGGTTGCCCTATGGAGGTTCCGGATGGAGTCTGGAACGGGTCTCCGGGCAGACGGGCTCGGCGCGAATTTACTCGGACAGACGGCAAACCGACGCTCGAACAGTTTGTGACAATGTCGTAGCAATTTACCATCATATATCGCCAGCCGATCGCCGCAACGTATGCAACTTTCTAAAACAGGGCAAACGCGTACTGATTTTTCGATAGCCCCAAAACGAGATTTCGAGCACTGAGCGCAGCCGCTGGCGTCGCCCTCGCGAGGCGAATAGTGCGGCCACTTTTCGCGAAAAACCCAGGCTATCGGCAAGGCGATGCTATGCGAACGACTCCGCTCGGCCTTCGACTGACGGCCTCGGATATGGGAAATCAGGAGTATGCGTTTGTCCTGCTTTCCAGAAGTGCGAGGACGATCGCAACCTCGGTGATGGGCGTGCCAGAGGAGCAGATAGAGCTCTTGCACGAATCCCGGCTCGATCGGCCGGAATCTTGTCTGCGTTTGCCCTGCCCTCGCCGCCTCAGACAGCCCGCTCTCCCCGCAGAACCCGATCTCGACGTGATATCTTTAAGCGGTCTGATAGTACGACTTTAGAGCCCTCCCATCGCGCTTCACGTTTCCCTTCGATCAGCTCCGCTCTTTCCATAATCACACTGCCCCAATCCGCCCGTGGCACACGCTTCCCATTCCTGGCAACAGACGCTCCTCTACACCCTCGAACGGATCCTTTTGCCTCGTGCGGAGGCGCGGGGAAACAAGGGCGGACGGAAATACCGCACGCGCAGCCGCGACCTCAAGCAGGCTGTGTTCGCATCGGGCGGCTGGTGGCTGGCGCTGGCGTTTGCGCTAGTGCTGATGATGTGGCATCCGACGCTGCTGCTGGCGGTGCTGGCCGGAGCGGGCACGATGGCCGGAGTCTACATGGCCGCAACGTCGGGCAAAAAAATTGACTGGGTGGCGGTGTCACGGCTGGGCGATCGCCTGCGCCAGCCGGTGCTGCTGGCGATCGGGTCGGGCGCAGCGGTGTCGCTGCTGGTGTATTTGAGCGTTGCGATCTGGAACTCGACGGCGAACCATTGGATGGCGAGCGGCTTTATCGCCCAAGGCGTAGCGACGCTGGCGGTGCTGGTGCTGCTGGTTTGGCAAACGCTGGTGCGGCTGACGGGGCGCGATCGTGTCGAGCTGACGCCGATTTTGCTGCAAATTGCCGATGAGAACGAGCTGAAGCGGGCGATCGCAATTCAGCAGATCGGTCAGTGGATCGAACAGCGACGCCTCGATCGCGCCGAGCGCAAGTCCGTTTCGGCCTGTCTGCAGTATCTCCTGACTCGCGAAACCGACGAGGCGATCCGCGATGCGGCGCTCGACGTTCTCGGAGCGATTCAGCTCCAGGACGGCAAGCACTACGCCCTCGGAGCGGCCTCCGGAAATGCGCTGGGCATCCACTTCGCGCGCAAGCAGGTCGATCGCGTTTCGCGCTAGCATTCGTCGAGATTTGTCCGCCATCCGCTCTGGAGATCTCGACCTGCGATGACAGCCCTGCCGATTGACGTTTTCGATCGCGACCTCTCCGATGAGGCGTTCGCCCGCTACCGCGCCGCCAGCGACCTCGCCGTCGATACGGAAACGATGGGCCTGAACCCACATCGCGATCGGCTTTGCCTGGTGCAAATCTGCGACCCGGACGGCTACACCACCGCCATTCGCATAGAGCGCGGCCAAACCGAAGCGCCCAACCTCAAAGCGCTGCTCGAAGACGCCAACAGCATCAAGATTTTCCACTTTGCCCGCTTCGACCTGGCGACGCTGCGCCACCATCTGGGCATTCACGTCGCGCCGTTTTTCTGCACGAAGATCGCCAGCAAACTGGCGCGGACGTATACCGATCGCCACGGCCTTAAGGGACTAGTCGCCGAACTCACCGGCGTCGAGCTAGACAAAAGCGCCCAAAGTTCCGACTGGGGAAACGCCCAGGCCCTGAGCGACGACCAGCTCAGCTACGCCGCCAACGACGTGCGCTACCTCATCCGAGTGAAGGCCACGCTCGTAAATATGCTGGAGCGCGAAGAGCGCCGCGCGCTGGCCGACGAGTGCTTCGGCACCGTTCCGACACTTGTGACACTCGATCTACTGCAATACGCCAACCTATTCGCGCACTGATTCGGCCATACCTTGAATTGAGCGATTTTTGGGTAGTGTCACGCACTGCGCCCCCGCGAACCGGTTCGGTACAATCCCTTCGATACGTAAACTTTTGTTCGCGTTTTCGCATTTCTGGCTGTGCCGCCCGCGTCGTTCCTATCCGATCGGCGCTTTTCGCACCTGCCCCGTTTTCTTCTCGACTATGGCTTCTCTCGCGCGCAAAAATCTGCTCGAAGATATCCCGCGATTTCTCGTTGCCCAGGCGGGCATTATGTTTGCCGTGGTGCTCGTGACAGTGCAGCTTGGAATCTATCGCGGGTTTCTCAAGTCTACGGCGCTGATTGTCGATGAAGCCGAAGCCGACCTCTGGGTTTCGTCGGAGGACATGGTCTACTTCGAGCTGACGCCGTCGCTGGCCGCCGAGAATTTGTTTGAGATTCAGGGGCTAGACGGCGTCGAGCTGGCCGAACCGCTGCTGTTGCCGTCGGCGCAGTGGCACAGCCAATCGGGTCAGCTCTCGACGATGAAGGTCATTGGCTTCGACCCGGATGGCGAGCTGTTTCAGCCCTGGAACATTATTGAAGGCAATCCGGAACAGCTCGACGAACCTTTTTCGATTTTGATCGATCGCACCAACCTCCGACCGCTCGATATCGGCGGCGTCGGCGAGGTGGCCGATATCAACTCGATCCCGTCTACCGTTGTCGGCCTCACCGAGGGAACCCAGTCGATCGCCTCCAGCGCCTTTGCGTTCACTTCGCTCGAGTCCGCCCTAGCCTACAGCACCACGGCGTTCAGCACCTCGCTATCTTGCCAGTCCGATGCCGACGGCAACCTAAGTTGCGATCGCGTCGCGCGCCGCGTTCCCCAGGAAAACTGGGCGGATAACCGCCAGGAAGCCCGGACGCTACAAGCCTCCGACACGGTGACGCACGTACTCGTCCGTATCGAAAACAGCGCCAATCTCGAGGAGGTGCGCGCGGCGATCGAGTCGGCAATCCCCGGCGCGCGGGCGCTAACGGGCGAGCAGGTGGCCGAGCGCACGCGTCTCTACTGGCGCGATCGCACCGGCATCGGCTTCACGCTGGGCATGGGCGCAGCACTGGGTGTGGTTGTCGGGGTCGTTATCGTCAGTCAGATCCTCTACTCGTCAGTCTCCGACCACATCAAAGAGTTCGGCACGCTCAAAGCGATGGGCGCATCCGACTGGACGCTCTACGGTGTCGTTATCGAGCAGGCGATGTGGATGGCGGTGACAGGCTATGCGCCGGGGACGGCACTGTGCTGGTTTATCGCTCAGTGGACGGCATCGTCGATGGGCATCGTGGTGTTAATCACGCCGCTCAGTTCGGTCGCCGTCTTCGGCATCACGCTGGCGATGTGCGTCGGCTCGGCGTTTTTCGCTATCCAAAAGGTGACGCGCGTCGATCCGGCGATCGTCTTCAAAGCTTGAGGCGTATGCCGCCGGAGCTACCGGCTATCCGCTTCCCGCTCGATTTCAAAACGACTCATAATTAACGTATTGCGGTGCACCGCCTCCGGTCTGCCGACTTTGCTTCCCGGTCTCGCTTCCCGGTCTCGCTTCCCGGTCTCGCTTCCCTGCCGTCTACCTGTTTCTCTACCCCATTGGTCGTGACTCTACTTAACGTGCCCCCCACTCGGAATGCGACCCCCGCGCGGCTCAATTGCCCGGAAGATTGCCGGACGATCGTCGCGCGCGATATTGGCATGTCCTACAAACTCGGCGATCGCCGCGTGCCCGTCCTGCGTGATATCGACCTGAGCGTGCGCAGCGGCAACGTCAAGCTACTAATGGGGCCGTCCGGGTCGGGAAAAACGACCCTGCTGTCGATCTTGGCAGGGCTGTTGTCGCCGACCCAGGGGCGCGTCGAGCTGCTCGGTGAAAACATTACGGCGCTCTCAAAAGCCCAGCTCTCGCGCTTTCGTCTCGAAAACATCGGCTTTATTTTTCAAGGGTTTAACCTCTTTCCGGCGCTGACGGCGCTGGAGAATGTGGAGCTGGCGCTCGATCTGCGCGGCATTCGCGGTAAAGAAGCCCGCGATCGCGCCCAGGCGATGCTCGAACAGGTCGGCCTCGGCGACAAAGCAAGCAACCAGCCCCGCGACCTGTCCGGCGGCCAGAAGCAGCGCGTCGCGATCGCCCGCGCTCTGGTCGCCCGCCCGAAGATCGTGATGGCCGACGAGCCCACTGCCGCCCTCGACTCCCACAGCGGCCACGCGGTGATGGAGCTGCTCCGCAAGCTGGCGAAGGAAGAGGGCGTGACGGTACTGATGGTTACCCACGATCCGCGCATCGTCGATATCGCCGACAGCATCATTCATCTCGAAGACGGTATCATTCAAGGCTCGTAAGAATCTGAGGCAAGCACCTTCTTCGCTGGAGAAAGGTACACATGTTTAAAGCGATCGCAGTTTATTTTGAGCTTGCTTGAGATGACGGACTTCAACCAAAAACTTCACCAAGCATTTAGCTTGCTAAGAGGCAACCCCCTAACAAAGCAAAGTGCTCGACAAAGCGTCGATATTTGTAACGAAGCGTTGTCGATACTACCTGGTCATCCAGCTTTTCTGTGGGTTCTTTCTGACGCAGTTAAAGTCTTCGGTGACTATGGGCGCTCGGAGTTACTGAAGCGGCAAGCGATGGCGATAGATGCGCAGATACCTCAAAAGCTCGGCATCAGTTATGACTACCTTCCACATGGATATGCAACACCGAACCTGATGCAGTGCCCTGGGTGGAATGCTGATTCCGTTGCTGATAGCACCGTTACGGACGACACTCTAGATCGGCTTCACCAGCTCCACTGCGAGCCCAACATACTAGGTTTCGATCGTCCGAATGAAACGCGAGAACTGTTCGCGATGAGTCCCAAGATGTATGGCCAGTTCGCACTCCTTGCATTTGGTTATGTTTTTTCGAGGTGCTTGCTTACGCTCGAGAAAGATACAATCTCATTCCTAGATTGGGGAGGTGGTGCCGGACAGTATTACCAGCACATTCGAGAGTTGTTTCCGGATTTAGATATTGACTATCACTGCAAAGATGTTCCTAAGCTTGTCGCGAGGGGAGCTGCACTGAACGCAAGTGCAAGCTTTTATGAAGATGACGATATATGCTTTCAGCGTGACTATGACTTTATTCTAATCAGTGGAGCACTACAGTATGTCAAAGACTGGAAAGAGCCATTAAGAAAGGCGGTTTCGAGTGGGTGTAAGAACATATTCATTACCCGTTTAACGGCAACAGATACAGGCTCATTTTGGATGCGCCAGTATGCCTATGACAGCTTTTGGATGACTGAGATTATCAATATCAACGAACTGATCTCGTTGATGAAAGATCTAGGCTATGAATTGAAGCGTGAGTTTGTACTCGAATCTTGCATATACATGGTGGGAGCACCTGCTTGGTGGGTCTCAGGACTATGGTTTCAGGCGGCTCCCGAAACGGTCTCTCTTTTTAATGAAGCTTTGAGCGAGCTTTTTTGACGGTGAGTCATCACACGAGCACATCGTGAGCCACGCAGTGGATGCTCTACGAGCGGCAGGGCGTGCGGGGAATATTGGACGATCGATACGCAGAGTCGATCGCCAACGGCATTTTCGATCGCCGATGGTCGCAACGGCGTGATTACGACGTCGGAAGTTTTGCCGGGGCTGGCTCTGGCGATCGTAGAAGAAGCTCTACGGCGCACGGACGACAACGACGACGCGGCGATTACGCGCTGGCTCATCGAGAGACGTTTAGCGGCAGGTCGTAGGCGAGTGGTAATGCAGCGTAATGCTCCCTGACTGCTGAAACCGTTGCGATTCGGCAACTCAAGCAGGGAATACCATTACGGTTGCAGCATCACTACCCGTAGGCGAACTAGCGACGCATCTCGCGGCTGACGGCGTCGATTTGGAACTGGAAATAGGCCGTACGGCTCTGGAGCTGCTGCGCCACTTCGAGGCCGCGCTGGTAGGCGTCAAGGGCTTGGGCAAAGGCGTTGAGGCGCTGGTAGAGCTGCCCGATCGCGTCGTAGGTCACCATCAGGCCGTAGCGATCGTTGGAGATATTGTCCACATCGATCGCGGTGCGGTAGGTGTTGAGGGCGTCTTCGTAGCGGCCCTCGCGTTCGTAGAGTGCCGCGAGCTGCGCGATCGCCTCGCCTGCTCGGTAGAACTGCTCGGCTTCCCAGGACAGCGTATAGGCGGACATATAGCTATTTTCCGCGCCGCCAATGTCGCCCGTCGCGGCCAGGTCGTCGCCGATTTCGATGTAGAGCGCCGTCGCGCGCGGGATGTCGGCGATCGACTGATAGTGGGCGATTAGCGTCTGTTTGATGCGCCGCGCGTCATCGGGACGCTGGAGCTGGTCGTACATGAACGCCAACCGTTCTAGGTAAAAAACGCGCGACTCGGTGTCGCCGCGTGCTGCGGCCAGCTCGACGAGTTCTTCATAGTCGGCGACGGCTTCTTCGTAGTTGAGGTCGCCGTAGTTCAGCTCGCCGATCGTCCGTAGCGTCTCTTCTTCCGTGAGACGATCGCCGCGATCGCGCGCGTCTTCCAGCAGATACTCATAGGCTTCGACGGCTAGGCCCCGCGCCCGCACCGCAGCGTAAGCATCACCCAACTGGCGCAGCGTCAGCAGATCGGGCGGCGGCGGCAGCTCGTCCGGGTCGTCCTCAAACGGGTCGCCGAGAAGGTCGAGCTGGATGTCGCGCAGCCGCCGGGTAATCACCTGCAGTTGGTAGAACTCTTCCTCTTCCCAAGCGATTTCGCCGACGCGCGCCAGGGCGAGTAGCTCTTCGCTAACGCCCAGCAGGCGGCGCAACCGCAGCTCCCGGTTCCACTGCTCGAAGGCGGCGGCGGGTTGGGCGGCGGCCAGGGACGCAGCAGCACTGGCGTTGAGGCCGTCGAGCCGATCGCGAAGCACCTGCCGATCGCGCTCGGTCAGCGGGATGGTCTCGTCCGGCCACCAGGGGTCGGGGTCGGCATTTTCCAGCGGGCTGGGCGGGTAGATTTCCGGGCGATCGCGGCGGGCGATTTCGAGCGTGTCAGCAGCGCTTGAAACTGGGCTGGCCGTGCTGGTATTGGCGGGCGCGACGACCAGACCGATCGCGACGAGCGCCGGGAGCAGGTGCAGGGATTGAGCGGACAGCTTCATGGGTGGGAAAGGCAATCGGAGAGAGGCGAAACGAAAACCGCAAGACGGGCGTACGGCGATCGCGAAGACCGTCTCGCTGTACGTTATACCAATACGTAAGATTCGGTGGGGTGCGATCTAGAGATGCTGACGCCCGACGCGCGATCGGCGTTCCGCTGCCGCCACTCCCGTACACCGACCGTCCGCAGTTTCCCCGCTTTTTCCGCACGACGATGCCTGATTCTCCCAAGCCTGCCAAATCGACGAAGCCCACCAAATCGACAGAACCAACTGATGAAGTTTTCGACCCGATGCAGCGCATCCTGCGCGGCCTGACGGGGACGCTGGTGGCGGCGACGATCGCCTCGTTTCTCTACGGCGTTACGGGTCGCATTATCGTCAAATTTGCCAGCAGCCCGGTGACGTCGGATAACGTCACGGTCAAAAATCTCTCGGCGGCGGTACGGACGCTGGTGATCGGGATGTCGGCGCTCGGGACGTTTATCTTTGCATTTGCGGCGACGGGGTTGCTGCTGCTGTCGGTAAAGACGGCGATCGACCTGCTCGGGCGCGAGCCTTCGGAGTCGTAGCGTTGCGCTCGGTTGAGAGTTCCCGCACGAGTTTCACGAGAACCCAATAAAAAGAACCCGATTTTCAGCGGGTTCAACAAGGGTCGCACGGGGCGATCGAAAGCATTGATTGTGAAGGGCAGGCGTGAGGCACGATCGGGACTTAGCGGAAGCCGACCGATGCTTGCCACACGAAAGCGAGAAGTAGGAAAAAGACCGGAATAATCGGCAAAACGTCAACGAGAGGGTTGAAGACTTGATACGCTTCCGGCAGTTTTGCGAAGAGCAGAGCTGCTTCCATGATGATTGAAATCCTTTTTTTCGAGGCTTTTCTTAGAGTTCCGAAATACTATCACGAACTCAGAAGCTCGACCGGGAGGGCCGCCGCTACGCCGTACAGTAGCTGACGTTCGTGCCGCCGAGGCCGCAGTAGCCGCCTGGGTTTTTGGCCAGGTACTGCTGGTGGTAGTCCTCGGCGTAGTAGAACTCGGGCGCGTCGAGGATTTCGGTGGTGATGTCGCCGTAGTTGGCGTCTTTTAGCGCGGGCTGGAAGCGATCGCGTGCCGCTTCAGCGAGCTGCTTCTGCTCGGCGCTGTAGGTGTAGATTCCGGAGCGATACTGGGTTCCGGCGTCGTTGCCCTGGCGCATTCCTTGAGTGGGGTCGTGGCTCTCCCAGAAGACTTTCAGCAGGTCTTCATAGCTAATTTGCTTCGGGTCGTAGGCGACCAGCACCACCTCGTTGTGGCCGGTCATGCCGGAGCAGACTTCTTTGTAGGTGGGGTTGGGCGTGGTGCCCGCCGCGTAGCCCACCGCCGTGCTGAAGACACCCTCGACTTGCCAGAACTTGCGCTCGGCTCCCCAGAAGCAGCCCAGGCCGAACATGGCCAGCTCGATGCCGTCGGGGAAGGGGCCGACGATCGGGTTGCCGTTGACGAAGTGCTTGGCGGGGACGGGCATTTTTTCCGCGCGACCGGGCAGGGCTTCTTCCGGCTTGGGCAGTTGGAGCTTTTTATTGAGGCCGAATAGGGAAAACATAGTTTTGTGCGGAGAGATTAAGAAGCGCGTGGGTCGTGCCGTTCGGACGCGCTCGGTTTTCCAGATTTTAGAGAAGTTTCCCCGAGTTCGCCTGCCGGTTTCCCGGACGTGATGACTCGCGATCGCCGCCGGTCGTGTTCGAGATCTCGCGCGGGGCTCGGGCCTATAGCAGCCCTTCTAGGCGGCGGCGGAAGTCATCGAGTTCGCTGGAGACGGTATTATCGGCGGCGTTGTCGGCTGGGGCTGCGCCCGATGCGGCAGGACGATCGCGCGGATCGTCGTCTTCCGACCAGTCGGGATTCTCGGCGTTACGCTCTGGCGGCGCGAGGAAAACGCGATCCTCGGCGGATTTAGGCGTGAAGCCTCTGGGGATTAGCTTGGCTTCGTAGCGGGCACCTTCGCAGAATTCTTCGATATCCTCCGCCGGGAATTCCTCGACCGTCGGCACTTGGAAATCCTGCGCTTCGAGGAGTAGGGCATAGCGTTCGGCGTCGTCGGCAGACTCGAACATCATGACAACGTTGTGCTCGCGCCCATCCGAGCCGAGCAGCCGGATCGAGTGGATGCCTTCGTTATCAGTTCCGGCGTTGAATAACAAAACGAACACCTGCATTGTGGTTCTCCTGACGTTGGGGGCGGTGCTGCGATCGGGCGATTCAATGGGGCGATCGATGCGAAACGTTCTCACTCTACACCGCGTCTTTGCTCTCGTTGGTGGGCGAACGAACGTGCAAATAGACAAGCGGACGGGTGGCCGAACGAGCGCGACGATCGCGAACTTGATATTCTTTGAACACCAACCCGACCCCGAGCGCAGATCGCAGCCCACCCGACGCCCGCTCTGCCCGACCCGAATGCGGTTCTGCCGCTTGACTAGATGACCGACGCGCCGCCGCCGCCCTCCCCCGAGCCGACTCCCGAACCGACGCCCGAGCCGACTCCGAGGCCGGAAGAGTCCCCTAAGTTTTCTCGCCCGCCGAAATGGGCGATCGCGATCGGGTCGGTGGCGGCAGTGGCAGCGGTGGGAACCGTGGCCGGAACGAATTATTTCGTGCGGACGCAGCTCTCGCCGATCGTGGAGCGGGCGCTGACGAATCTGCTCGATCGACCGGTGGAGATGGGTGCGGTGACGGGCTTCGGGATGACGTCGGTGACGTTCGACGCGACGGAGATCCCGGCGACGAGCGGCGATCGCAGCTTCGCGCAGGTTCCATCGGTGACGGCGAATTTCAATCCGCTCCAGGCGATCGGCGGTCAGCTCGATCTGAACGTGACGCTGAACCGTCCGACGCTGTCGCTGATCCAGGCCGATGACGGGCAGTGGCTCGATATCGCGATCGTCGCCGAGCCGTCGGAGGGGTTTAGCGTCCAGCTCGATCGGCTCAATATTGAGGCGGGGACGGTGCGGCTGTTGCCCGCGCAGTTTCCGGAGCCTGCCGAACCTGCCGAACCGAGCGAGCCCGCCGTGCCCGATGCGGCTGCTCCGACTGCGCCCGCCGAACCTGACGAAGCGATCGTGCCAGAAGCTGACAGCGACGCCGATCGCCCGTCGATCGCGCCATCGGAGAGCCTTGCCGACCTCAGCGACAGCGAGCTAGATGCAGGAGAGCTGCTGGTGCCGGAGCTGCCCGATTTGGAGCCGATCGCGCCCGGTGACGCAGCCTCTAACTCTGACGCAGACAGCGACGACACGGGCGGCGGGCGAAGTCCGGAAACGCCCGTGGAGTTCGATGCCGAACCCGCCGAAGTTCCGCCCGGTGAAATCGCACCAGCTAATATCGCGCAACCCGAAGTCGAGATCGTCACGGCTCCTGGCGCGATCGAGCTGCCGACTCTTGAGGAAATCCCCGAACCACCGACAGCGCTGCGCGTTTTCGACCTAAACGGCGAAGTGGATGTCGAAGATGGGGGCGATCGCGTCGCCTTCGAGGCCGTTGGGAAAAACGGCCAGTTCGGTCGGCTGGACGTACGCGGCGAGATGGAAACCCAGAGCGGTGCGATCGCGATGGATGTGGCGGCACTGAACGTTTCCGGCGAGGCGCTGACCACGGCACTGCCCCTGCCGTTCGATCTGCACGGCGGGCGACTGTTCGCCAACCTGAGGCTCGGCCTCGATGCCAACAACCTGGAGGCGATTCCGCTGATGCAGGGCACGGCACGGGCGACGGACGTGTTGGCGACGATCGACAACGCGCCGCAGCCGATTTTTATCGAATCGACGCAGCTCGCCTTCCAGGAGCGGCAAATCGCCATTGAGAACACCACGGCGCAGTACGGCCCGCTGCCGGTGGCGATCGAGCGGGGCTTGCTCGACCTGGAGCGCGGCTACGAAATCCCGATCGCCGTACCACCGGTGGACTGGCGCGTGGCGCGACAGGCGGTGTTACCGGACTTCGCGATCGGTGGCCTGGGCGAGCTCGCGGCGCAGTTAATTTTGCGCGGCGAGCTAGAGCAGCCGATCCTGATCGGGGAGGCGCGGAGTACGTCGCCGCTCGAGATCGACAAGCTGGCACTCAGCGAGCTGAACGCGCGCTTTGCCTACTCGATCGCCACCAACGAATTTGTCATCGAGCAGGCTAACGCTGTTCCGGCCAGCGGCGGCACGATCCAGGCGGCGATGCAGCTGGCGCTTCCGGCCAACGAGGCCGAGCAGCCCGAAGCGCTGGTGGAGTTCGCGCTGGCGGATATCAACGCCGATGCGATCGCCTTCGATTACGGGGCGTCGCTGCCGATTGATCGGGTCAGCGCGCGCGGCCAGGTGCAGGCGCAAAACGGTGCGTATCGTATCTCCCTACCGCAAATTCAGGTCGGCAACGGCGCGGCACAGGCAATCGCGCTGGTGCAAGGCGATCGCTGGCAGGCGGAGGTCGCCGCCAACGGGGTTCGCCTCGACCCCACCATTGCGCCCGTCGCCCTCGGGCCTCTCGGTGCGCGCGCCCAGCTTGCCGGAACTCTCGACTTTTTCAGCAGTCCCGATCTCGCGACGATCGCCGCCCAGGGCCAGGGTGCAACCACCGTCAACGGTCAGCCCACCAGCTTCGGATTCCAGCTCGATCGCGGGCGGTGGCGCGCCGAATCTCAGCTCGATAATTTCCCTGTGGCGTCCCTGGTGGCGCTGCCCGCACCGCTGAATCAACTCGATATCGGTGGACTCAGTGGCGCGGCGGTGGCAGAGGGCGTGGCGCGCGGCCTTCAGGTGATTCCAACGAATATCGGTGGCAGCGGCCAGCTCGCGGTGGAAGGCGGTACGGTGGCGGGCAACCTGACGCTGACGGGTAGCCGCTGGCAAGGGCAGGTGGGCGTGTCCAACGTCGGTCTTGCGAAACTGCTGCCGGATAACTTGCCGCTACGATCGCCACGACTCAATGCGCCACAGCTCGCGATCGCTGGGACGACGGCCTTCGATCTGGGGTCGCTCTCGGCACTTGGAGACTTTGCGATCTCGGCGGAAAACGGTGGACTCGGCGGCGCGCTGGAGGTGGCAAACAGCGCCTGGAATGTCAATCTCGCGCAGTTTGCGCTGCCCGTGCCCGAGCCTTGGGGCGATCTGTTTCCGGCGGCGGTCAGCACCGGCCAGCCGTCGCAGCTTTCCGGCGCGCTAACGGATTTTTCGCCCGGCGCGATCGCGGGACAAATCGCTGCCGTCCTGCCGAGTAACGAACTCGACCCCGAATCCGGCCTGCCCACCGGCGGCATCGGCGTCAATCTGGAGCTGGCCTACGATCGCTGGCGGGCCAATGTAGACCTGCCGCCGCAGGCGCTGGAGGCGCTGATTCCAGAAGGGTCGATCGAGCGCTTCACCAATGGCACGGCGCGCGCCGATATCGGCGGACTGGTGGCGGCAAATCTGGCGGTGACGGGCGGCTGGGCGGGCGCGATTCCCGCGGATATCGAGATCGAAGACGGCGCGCTTCAGCTTGAAAATCTGACGCTAAACGGCGAACCGGTGAGCGATCGTCTTGCCGGTGGCATCTTGCGCGGCGAACCGGCAGGCGCAGATCCCGCCGAGCAGTTTCCGCTGGTGGCCACGCGCTACGGCGCGCCCGCTGCAGCCAATCTCGACGATCTGACGCTGGTGTTGACCGAGCCGATCGATGCCGCCGAGCCGGTGTTGGCCAGCGAGGTCGATCGCGTGCTGGTGCGGCTGGCGGGTGACCTGACGCCGAAGCTCTTTGAGGCGCAACTGGGCGAGTTCCAGGCGGCGGGGCGCTGCGTCGGCGAGCACTGCGATATCACCGCCGATCGCGTGCCGCTGCACTGGCTGGCGCTTCAGCCCGTCCCCGGACGCGGTCAGGTGGGCGGCTTTATGGGCTTTGACGGTCAGGTAGTGCCGGGAAGCGGCGTGGTGGCGGGGACGGTGAACTGGCTCGAACCTCAGTGGGGCACGGTGCGTGCCGACGCGCTGATGGGCGATTTTGCCTGGAACGATCGCCGTCTGGACTTCGAGGCGCTGACGCTGATTCGCAACGAAACGCGCTACCAGTTCGACGGCGCGATCGACGTTCTCGACGATCCGGCACTGGGGCTGAAAGTTAGCGTCCGCAACGGCGACCTGAAAGACCTGCTCGAGCTGTTGCAGTGGTCGGATGTGGGCGACCTTTCGCGCGGCTTTACGCCACCAGAGCTGGGTACGGTGGCCGATCTCGACTTGACGGCGGTGGGCGACCTGGAACTGCCGATCCTCGATCGCGTGCGGCGCTTGGTGGAAATCGAGCTGCTGCGCGAGCGTCAGGGCGAACAGACGATCGGACGCGCCGTCGTACCCAACCTGCGCGACCTCAGTGGCCGCTTTAACGCCGAAATCGACGTGGGCGGCACGCTTTCGAGCCCGAACCTGGACTTCGCCGCCAACGGGCGCGGCTGGGAATGGTCGCCCTACGTTTTTCCCGAGCTGGAGGTCAGCGGGCGCTATCGCAATGGGGAACTCGACCTCGATCCGTCTTGGCTGACGGCAATCCTGGAGCCGGACGTGGTGACGCGCGTCGATCTGAGCGGCACGCTAACGCCCGATCGCCAAGCGGCAGAAGCCAGCCTGCAAAACCTGCCGCTGTCGTTTGTCGGCGAAGCGGCCAACCTGCCGGAGCAGTTCCGCACCACCGGGCGGCTCGATTTGGTGGCGATGCTGGCGGGCAGCCAGGCCGACCCGCGCATCAACGGCGAAGTCAACCTCACGGGCGGCAGCCTCAACGGCCAGCCCGTCAACCTCGATCGCGGCGGATTTAGCTACGAACGCGGGCGGCTGAACTTCGGCGGCGAGCTGCTGACCGAAGCGCCGATCGGCAGCGTGGCGGAGGACATCAACAATACCGGCAGCGATCGCAGCACCGCCGTCAGCGTCAGCGGCTCGGTTCCGGTCGTCGTTCCCGGCGCGACGGCGATCGACCCCGACGACAGCTTCGCAATAACGCTCGACACCCGCGACGACGGCATGGCATTCCTAAACGCGCTCACCGACAGCGTCGCGTGGCTGGGCGGCAAGGGCCGCGCCAACGTGACCCTCCTCGGTCGCCGCAAGGACGGCATCTTCGAGGTGGAGCAAACCCTGGGCGCGGCGCGGATCGACGGCGCGATCTTGGCCTCGCCGCAGCTTCCCGAACCGCTAACTGACGTGCGCGGCGCGATCGAGCTGGCCGACGATCGCATCACCGTCACCGACCTGGTGGGCAACTTCGAGCAGGGCGCGGTCAAGGCCACGGGCAGCCTGGCGCTGTTTAACCCGTTCGATCCCGAAAGTAAGTTGACGGTGGTGCTCGATCGCGTCGAGCTCAATCTCAAACGTCTCTACAGCGGCGGCATCGACGGACGCATCGACATCACCGGCTCGGCTTTCCTACCCAGCCTCGGCGGCTATATGACCCTGACCGACGGTCTGGTCTTCTTGCCCGACCCGAACGCGCCCGCCGCCGCGCAGCCTTTCGAGAACGGCCAGATAATCCGCTACGACAACCTACAAATCCAGCTCGATCGCAACATCCGCCTCGTCAGCCCACCGACCCTGGACTTTATCGCCGACGGACGCCTGATCGTCAACGGCCTGTTCGATACCCCCAGTCCCGCCGGGAAGATCTTTCTGCGCGACGGGCGCGTCAACCTCTTTACCACCGCCTTCACGCTCGATCGCAGCCGCTTTAACACCGCCATCTTCGACCCCCAGTTCGGCACCGACCCGATCCTGGACGTACGGATGCGAACCGCCGTCGCCGAGACCACCCGCAACCGCATCGTCAGCAACATCGACGCCACGGACAACTCCCGCGCCCGCGAACTCCAGGACACCGCTGTCGAACGCGGTGGCGTCGAGACCGTCCGCATCACCGCCAGCGTTCGGGGCCGCGCCAGCCAGCTCTTCGATCGCCTCGAACTCAGTAGCACCCCCGCCCGCCCCGAACTGGAGCTGTACGCCCTGATCGGCGGCGGCATCTCCGAAACCACCGAGGGCGGCGGCACGGTGGCGCTGGCCAGCTCGGCGCTGCTGACCCAGGTGCAGGCGATCGTCGGGCGGGCGCTGGGCTTGCGCGACTTCCGGCTGTTCCCGGCCTTCGATCCCGACACCTCGGCGCTGGGTCTGGGCGCAGAGGTCGGCGTCCGACTCAACGATCGCCTCTCAACCTCGTTCCAGGCCATACTCGAGCGCGACACCCGCTTCCGCTTCGGCGCGCGCTACCGCATCAACGACAGCGTCACCCTCGGCGGCTCGACGGACTTCCAAGGCGACGATCGCGGCACGGTCGAGTTTCAGTTTCGGTTTTAGGGCTGTAATCTCAGCAGCGGGCAGTGGGGCCTGCGAAACGCTGTAGTAGGCTGCTGTGGTGTAGATCTCGCAACGCCCGACTCGGGCAAAACTCAAACATGGCGAAAGACTCGACCCAAACCGGCGCAGAAGCCGTGGACGCCGCGATCGCCGCAGGCGTCGATCTCGACGGTTCGCCGATCCCCCCGGCCAAGCTGGAGCTGTACGAAACCGTGATGGCAAAGGAAGCCGATCGCCAGCGCAGCGGCGTCACGAACTCAATGCGATCGCGCATCGTCCGCATCGGCGTCAAGCACTTCGATCGCGAGACCCTCGACAAAATGCTGGCCGAAGCGGAGTTCCCGCTGCTAAAAGAAAAGGAAGTCGTCTTTTATTACGGCGGTAAGTAGGGCGATCGCCCACTCTGCGAGAAGCCGGGTTTACGAGCTTCTGGCACGAACCGCCACCGAATCGCAAAAACCCGGTTTCTAATCGACCGCTTATACTGTAATCGTACGGATTTCAGAGTCGGCCAATGACCCACGTAAAAGTCCCGCCAGTCCTGAGCCAGTTCGCCGACGCGCTGATCGCCAAGCAAAGACCGTTCGTCCGGATCGAGGCGACGCCGCTAGATGCGCCACTCGATCGCGACCCCCTCGAACTCCACCAAAGCAAATTTCTCGGCAGCCCTTTCATCCCCGAAGATGCCGAGTACCCAAAAGACACCGACGGCAATCCGCTGATCCTCCTCGTCCAAATCAACTTCGCGGAAGCCCCCGACCTCGACGGCTTCCCCAGCGAAGGGATGCTTCAGGTCTTCTTCAATCCCAACGAGTGGTCGGAAAGCGTCGTCGGCTGGGACAGCCGCTCGAACGCAGGCAAGATCGTCTATCTCAGCGCCGCAGACCTCCAAAAAACGCCGCGCACCACCTTCCCGGTCATCGACCCCGAAGCCTACGCCGAGCTGCCGATCGAAAGCATTCACAGCCTGACCTTCGAGAAGTCTATCGACACGGGCAACAGCGAAGATTTCCAATTTGCATTCGACTTCGGCGAGTTGGACTACTGGGAATTTGAAGAAAGCCTCAGCGAAGCGGACGGCAAAGCGTTTAAAAGCTACTTTTCCCGCGATGACGGACACAAGCTCGGCGGTTACGCGTACTTCACCCAAGGCGATATCCGCGAGTACGAAGGCCAGGAAGATTACGACCTCGTCCGCCAGAATGACGTGCAGCTACTCCAGCTCGACAGCGACGAAGAAATGATGTTCGGCGACAGCGGCGTCGGGCACGTTTTTATCTCGCCCGAGGCCCTGGCCGATCGCGACTTTAGCAAGGCTTACTTTTACTGGGACTGTTGCTAAAAGCATCGTGCGACCCGACTCACGAAAGGCTTACTTCTCCCAAGCATTAGCCGAGCTTAACTTTCGTCGGCGATTCGCAGCGCAAATCGCATCTTGGCCGATCGCGCGCGCGGGTTGCGATCGCACTCTTCGCGTCCGGCGACGATCGGCTTTTTGGTCAGAACTTTCAAGGCGTCCGAGGCACGAAAGCGGTGCTTGACGATGCGATCTTCCAGGCTGTGGAACGAAATCGCGCCGATGCGGCCTGCGGGCTCGAGCGCGATCGGGGCGCGATCGATCCAGGTCTCCAGGCTGTCGAGTTCGCCGTTGACCGCGATCCGCAGCGCCTGGAACGTGCGCGTCGCCGGGTGGATGCGCCCGTAACGATAGGACTTGGGTACCGATCGTGCGATCGTCTCGGCAAGCTGGGTCGTGGACTGGAGCGGGCGCTTGGCGACGATTTCGCGGGCGATGCGGCGCGAAAGGCGCTCCTCGCCGTACTCGTAGATCGCGTTGGCCAGGTCGGTCTCGTTCCAGTGATTGACGATATCTTCGGCGCTGAATTCCTGCGATCGATCCATCCGCATATCCAGCGGCGCTTCGCTGCGGAAGCTAAACCCGCGCTCGACGAGATCGAGCTGGCCGGAGCTAACGCCCAAGTCGGCAAAAATCCCCGCGAACTCCCCAGCGCGATCGGCGTAGGGAAAGTCCGCGAAATTGCCCTGCCAGTAAGCGACGCGATCGCCGAATTCCGTCAGATTTGCCCGCGCGGTGGCCAGAGCCTGGGCATCGCGATCGATCGCCGTCACCCGCGCCTCCGGGTCGGCCTCCAGGATGCGCCGCGAGTGGCCGCCCGCCCCTGCCGTGCAGTCCAGGTAGTGTCCGCCGGGGTGCGCCTCGCGATCGACCAGTCCCGCGATCGCCTCGTCGGGCAGCACGGAAACATGCTCGATCGGCACGAAGTTGACGGGCGCACCATCGGCGGGCGCACTATCGGCGGGCACGATATCGGCAGGTGTCAGATCTCGCGGATCTGCCGGATCTAAAGAGTCGGTCACAGCGTATAGAAGACAGCAGCAAAGCGGACGAGAGGTGGGCGTTCGCAGCCCAATGACTTTACTTTTTTCTTGCTAATAAAGAAGTCATCCTCGTTCCGCTTCTACAATATGAGCAGAGCTGTCTGTTGCAAAGTCTGCTGCAAAGCTTGTTGCCCAGCCCAAGGCCCAGCCCATTGCAAGGCATCTCCAGTCATCGCAGCAGTTCGAGCGGGGCCGAAAGCAGGCTCGGCTTCGCCGGTCGGCCGGTCGCATCTCGTTCGCACAAGGCCACTAACATGCGCCAAAATGCAACGAACCCCTGACATTATCTGAAGTCGTCAATCCCCTAACCTCTGGAATTATACGTAAACTGCTACGATTTCTCCATCATTTGACACGGCATCCATCAGGGTTTCTACCGATCTCTCGATTGCAGATAAACTAAGTTCCCGGGAAATGCGTCTACCCATTTCAGAGTGGGAAATATGGGTGAGCGTCTATGAGTTGTTCCACGAGACTTTAATCACAAAGTTTTATGCCGGATCGTCGCAATCAGCAAAAAAAACTATTCGCCGTCCGCAATCACCCTGAAGCGCTTCTCAGGCGGCAAACACAGGAGGTTGTCTTCGGATACCTGCTCAAGCTCGTTCGAGAGTCGTCGGGCGAGGACGCGATCGCCGAGTTTCGCAGTCTATTTATCGAGCTGCGAGCGATGCCGGAGTCGAGCGCGAGCCAGGACGCTCTCAAGGCCATCTCGGGAGTCATCGCCGAAAACCAGCCCGAAGAGTTTTATTTCACGCTCAAGCGATCGTGCTACATCCTGTTCAACAACTGGGAGACCCAGCGCCAGCCGCAATTTATCCCGCAGCTCCTGTCGGTGTTTCAGGACGCCTCGATCCGGCAGAGAGCGATTTCGCCGCAGCTCCAGCGCCTGCGGGCGTGGCTGAATATTTTCGTTGAAGCCAGCGACTATAAAGACCTCCAGGTCTTTACGGCTAAATATCAGTCGGACTTTAGCAGCGCCCCAGCAGTGAAATGGAGCGATCGCTACACGGCCTACCTGCTCGTGCCCCAGTTCGTCGATCCGAACAACCCCAACGAGCAGCGCGAAGTCGCCCGCGCCGTCTCCCAGCGCCTTAAAGATTGCTTTACGCTAGACCTGGCGCTCTATACGACGCGATCGCAGCTCGCGAAAAATCGCCCGACGGACATCCCCAATCCGACGATCTTCGGCGACGACACCCTGCGCGTAATCGCCACCCTAGTTAGCTCCCGCAGCCGCCACAGCCACGCGAACCTGGCGACGACCTTTCTGCGCCAGATGCAAGACTCGCCCTACGTCGGCTTCAAAAACGGTCTGCTGAAATATCTGAGCTTCTCTTGGTCGAGGAGCGACCTGAGCCGCAACCTCAAAAAGCGTCTGGGCGCGAGGCTGTCGATGCTCTATCGGCGCAACGACGAAGACCCGCTCGACGACGCGCTGCTGCTGCGCACCTGCAACCGGACGATCGACTTTTTTACGATGGAAACCGATAGCGAGCCCGCGCCGCTGTTCGTCTGGATGATGTCGAGCAGCAACCCGCTGCGGCTGGCGCTGGCTTTAATCAAGATCGCAGCCATCAGCCCCAACTCGCGCCTGCACTTGGAAACGCGCGTCGCCCAGCTTATTCGCTACTACCAAGATCTCGATGAGGAGCGCTGCCAGTGGGTGATCCAGTTCTTCGAGCTGTTCAAGATCGCCAGCGCCATCCACTCGAAAGACGTCGAATACAGCCTCGTAGAAGTCGAGAACACCGAAATTGCCCCGGCGGAGTCAGAATCGTCGGCAGGTCTCCTCAGCGGGGTACGTATCTTCGCGCAGGTGCGCTTCGATCGCCAGCGCCTGAACGAGCTGGCGCGCGACGACACCCGCAGCGAAACCTTCCAGGCCGGAGCGTAGAGGCCAGAGTGTAGACCGCAAATCAGAGCGCCGACGCAGGGGGCTCGCTTCCTGGCCGATCGCTGCGAGATGGGGGTAAGCTAGACACGCAATCCCAGTCAATTATCCCAGTCAGTCGGGTCGTTATCCCGCCAACGCTTTTAAGGAGTTTGTTGTGGCAAGTCACAAAATCTTGGTTATCGACGATAGCCGTGTGATTCAGAAAACCGTTAAAGACATGCTGCCTCCCGGTAACTTCGATGTTGTTGAAGCGAAAGACGGGGAAGCAGGGTTTAACAAGATTCGCTCGGAGAAGCCGAGCCTGATCATGCTCGATTTCCTGCTGCCGAAGAAGAGCGGCTGGGAAGTATTCCAGGAGATTCAGGCCGACGCGGATTTGATCAAGATCCCGCTGGTGCTGATGTCTGGCCGTCGCGAAGAGGTCACGGAGAAGATCCCCGAGCCGTTTGAATATTTCGAGTTCATCGAAAAGCCCTTCGAGAAGAAGCAGCTAATCGGTGCGATCAAGGCGGCGATGTCCAAGGCTAAGAAGCCCCGCAAGGCGGCGGCAAAGGCGGCTACGCCCGCAGCAGCAGGCGCGTCCGGCGGCGCAGATGTAGCCGCACTGGCGGCGAAGGTGGCCAAGCTCGAAGCCGAGGTCGTAGCGCTCAAGAAGCAAAACGCAAAGATTCTGACGTTTATCAAGCAGAAGCTGAAGTAAGTTTCCGGGTAGTAATGCAGCGTAATGCCCCCTGACTGCTGAAACCGTTGCGATTCGGCAATTCAAGCCGGGAATACCATTACGGTTGCATCACTACCGGTTTCCGCACGTCCGAAATGTCAAGAAGCGCCCTGTTCTGCTCTTATCGGCAGCGGGGCGCTTTTACATGAAATCGAACAAGCCGGAGAAAGGTTCTGTAGGGACGCATGGCAATGCGTCCGGGATCGGTGAGAACCGCGCAAGATCGCGGGCGCACTGCCGTGACGCCCCTACTGGAGGTCAGGTTTTACGTCGTCGATCCGCTCCTAGAGGCCGCTGCTGTCGAGGAGCTGCATGAGGCGATCGACAAACGACTCGCCCCACTTCAGCGACAGCGCGCCGCACAAAAGACACAGGCCGAACTCCAGCCCGACGGCTAGCGGGCTATTGGGCAGAAAGTCGCTGTAGGTCAGCGGCACGGCTAGCAGCAGCGCTCCGGCGATCGCGCCGCCCGCAAACCGTAGCACCGGAATACGCTGCACTCCAGTGGATTCAGGATGTTGGAACTGGGACATATCGGCTCCAGAAAAAACGTAAACGACCTTGGGAGATGCCATACCTGACGGGTTCGTGACGGAGAGTGTTGCCGAACGCTTCTAGAAACGCCTGCCGCCTCAGAAGTCCGGCTTTTTGGAAAGGTCGAACTTCTCGGTGACTGCGAAGTGTTGCACCTAAAGCCAGCTGCCGATCGTGATAAATGGCGACCATACCGCCGGGTGCTCGTAGGCGAAGTCGTTGATGGCGTTAACCTGGGCGCGGCGCAGGGCTTCGGCCTTGGAGACGCCCGGTTTCGACAGCTCGGTGTAGAAGGTGTCGATGAGCGCCACGGTCGAGGCATCGTTGATAAACCAGAGGCTGGCCAGGGCACTCTTGGCTCCGGCGCGGACGGCGACCCCGGCGATGCCCAGGGCAGCGCGGTTGTCTCCGGCGGCGGTCTGGCAAGCGCTCAGGGTCAACAGCTCGATCGGCTGGCGGCGGGCGCTGCCGGTGCGTACGGTGCGCGATCGCAGCAGCGAGTCGATCGTGTCGATCGTGATCTCCTTGTCGTAGGCCAGCAGGAAAGTCGTGTCCGAATCGACGCCAAAGCGTCCGTGGGTGGCCATATGCACCACGGAGTAAGCATCGTCGCCGAGAGCGTCCTCGAAGTTCTGGAGCGTGAACTCGCGATCGAGCAGGATACGTCCGTCGAGGCGCGCGGCGACCTGCTCGACTTCGTCAGCGACGCTTTCCAAGGCCGCAAAGGGCGGGCGCGCGACAGTTAAGCCCAGCACGAGCGCTTTGATATCTTCTTTGTCTAGGTTCGACTGGCTGGTGAGCTGGAGACTCGGGGTCGTGGCGATCGCGTAGTCTTCAATCAAGAATCGCTCGCCATCGTGCAGCGCCGACATCGGGATTTTACGTAAAACGCTGTCTTGAATAAACACTAGCGTTTGCGGGTTGGCGGCCTGGATATCGGGCAGGATCGGCGAAATCAGGCTGCGGTAGAGCGACTGGGCGCGAATCAGGTATTCGTTCGTGCCGCGCTTTTCGAGCAGGCGGCGAAACTCATCGACTTCAGTATTGAGCTGCTGACGATCGAGGTTGGCCGTGCGCTGTGCCAGCGTGCTGTCGGCGAACCGAACGATCAGCTCGGTGCGATCTTCGAGGCTGATGCTGTAGATAACGGCGGCGTTGGGGTCGGTGAGCTGGCCGTTTTCCTCGACGATCGACTTGGCCACCTCGACGCAGTCATCGCCGAAGAAGTTTTGCAGCTCGGCGATTTTCAGCAGTTCCAGAACGTCGAGCACTTCGCGCAGGTTGGCCTGCTTTTGGGCCGGGTCGGCCTCTGCGCTCAGAAGCTGGGAAATCAGCTCCCGATAGACCGGCTCGACGGTGTCGCGGAAGTCGAACTGGATGTCTTTATTGGCCGCGACGATATCGCCGCGAATGCTTTGCAGCGAGCCGATCGCCGCGCGGTAGGACGCGATCGCGCCGTCTCGATCGCCGGTGGCTCGCCGCAGCCGTCCGGCCTGCCACTGCCAACGGTAGAGGCTGTCGGTCGCGTTGACTTCCTGGGCGGCGACTTGCGCCTGCTGGGTCAGGGTGGCGGCGTCGCGGTAGGCGCGGTTGCGCTCGTACACCGTGCCCAGCGTCCCCAGTGCAAAGGACTCGGCGCGGCGATCGTCGATGGCGCGGGCCACTTCGATCGCATCGCGCAGCAGCATGGCCTTACGCTGGCGATCGCGGATATCGTCGTAGCCCATCGCGGCATTGATCAGCGCGAAGGCTTTGTTGCGCGAATCCGGCTCGCCCTCGAGCAGCACGATCGCCCGGTCGCGATTGACCGCGATCGCCTCGCGGTCGAGGGTGTCGTCGTCCAGGACCAGGATGCGGTTGAGGTTGAGCAGGGCGCGCGCCTCGACGATGCCGCCGATCTGCTGGCTGGCAGCGACGCTGCGACGGGCGACATCGATCGCGTTGGCCACCGCGCGGGTCAGGTTCGAGCGGAAGCGGGCGGCGTCTTGAATTTCGCCCTCGGCTTCGGCGACACCGAGCTGATAGCGAAAGCGCTGCACTTGGCTTTCGTAGACGTTGCCGAGATTGTTGTAGGCGATCGCCGCGAACAGCACGTTACCGTCCGCCCGCGCGATTTCGAGGCTTTCGCGGTGAGCATCGACCGCGTCCAGATAGCGACCCGAGGCCCACAGCGCGTTCCCCAGCGCGCCCTGGGCGGCGGCGAGGGTGTTGCGATCGTCGGCCTCGCGGGCGATCGCGATCGCCCCTTCCAGCAACCGCACCGCACGGTTGTGCTGTCCCATCACGTCAAAGGACTGCGCCTGCTCGATCGACAGTTGCGCCACGGTGAGCTGGCCATCGGGCTGGGTTTCGTAATAGTCGATGGCGCTTTCCCAGGCGATCGCCGCGCGCTCCGGCTGGCCGATCGCCTGATAGGCCGCCGCCAAGTTACTTTCGATGGTTGCCGCATCGGCTTCGCTGGGCGAGGCGTCGAGAGCCTGCTGCCACGCTACGATCGCCGCCATAAAGTCACCGCGTTCGTAAGCCGCTAGCCCGCCATCAACGAGCGAACTGGCTCGCACCTCCTCGGGAACCATCGAGTTCTCGAAGGTCGTCGGCGGCGCACCGACCGCGCGATCGCCCGGAGACACGATCGAAAGGCCGCTGACAACGACCGCCACGAGAGCAACCGCAAAGCGTAGAACAAAGCGTAGGCCGGAGCGCAGAACGAACAGCCGACCTCGGCGAATGGGGGACAGAGCAGGCATATGCGACGGGGCGGGAAGAACTGAAAGGGCTAGAGCAGAATACGGCGTTGGGCGGACGCAACCGGCGGATTTATATCGGATCTACGCTTTCGATCGCGCGGTTGGATTTCCGTCGGATTTCGGTTGGATTTATCGTCGAGTGGATCGACCGATACGACCGAGGTCGCGACAACCAGCACGGCGAACCGCCGCTCGAGCTATGGTCGGGGACGCGATCGCCCGCGATCGCCAGAGGCTCGAATTGATGCGGGCCCAGCCACCGTCTCACCGGCGCTTTCGCTCGCCCGACGACCTATGAACGCCGCCACCGCTACAATTCTACTCTCCTGCCCGGATACGCCGGGGCTCGTCGCCAAGCTCGCCAACTTCATCCACTCCAACGGCGGCAATATCATTCACGCCGACCACCACACCGATCTGTCGGCGGGGCTGTTCCTGAGCCGTATCGAATGGCAGCTCGAAGGCTTTAACCTGCCGCGCGAAATCGTCGCCCCCGCCTTCGCCGCGATCGCCGATCCCCTCAATGCCTACTGGGAGCTGCACTTTTCCGATCGCGTACCGCGCCTTTCGCTGTGGGTCACGAAGCAAGACCACTGCCTGCTCGATTTGCTCTGGCGAACGCGATCGGGCGAACTCAACGCCGAAGTGCCGCTGATCGTCAGCAACCACCGCGACCTGGAGCCGATCGCCGCGCAGTACGGCATCGACTTCCACCATTTCCCCATCACCGCCGACACCAAGCCCGAACGCGAAGCCGAGGAGCTGGCGCTGCTCGATCGCTACGATATCGACCTGGCCGTCCTGGCAAAATACATGCAGGTACTCAGCTCGGATTTCGTCGAAAAGTTTCCAAAAATCCTCAATATTCACCACTCGTTTCTGCCCGCCTTCGCCGGGGCCAAGCCCTACCATCGGGCATACGCGCGCGGTGTCAAAATCGTCGGCGCGACTTCGCACTACGTCACCGCCGACCTGGATGAAGGGCCGATCGTCGAGCAGGATGTGGTGCGCGTCAGTCACCGTGACGAGGTGGCCGATCTGATTCGCAAGGGCAAAGATCTAGAGCGAATCGTCCTCGCCCGCGCCGTCCGCGCCCACCTAGAACACCGCGTTTTGGTTTACGGCAAGCGCACCGTGGTCTTCGGATAGGGAACCCAAAGCGGAATTTGGAAACGGCATGACGAGCGATCGAGATCTCGAGCAGCTAGCAAAACAAGAGTTAGAGGCCAATGGGTTTGAGTCGTGTGTGCGATTCCTCAGGGATCGAGGCGTCGGCAAATACAGAACTGGAACGATTATGGCGTCGGTTTTAGAGGAGCATACCCAAGCCGTCAGGGCGATGGTGCACTGGAGCAAAACCTGGGAAGACGTGCGGTACTACGACGCCTTATTTGAGGATGGCAAGTACTCACGCTTGCCAAAGAATAACGAAGATGAAGTGGATTAAGTAGCCCAAGTCAATCTTTGAGGTTATACCGTGGACGGGCAGTGCCAAAATCCGCGCTCTACCGTAGTTCTCGACTCGTAAAACCTCATTTTCTTGCTTGGGCTACTTAGGGGTGCGCTTATCCTGAAAGCTAGCGAAGACGAGGTCGAAGTTTCGATCCTGTCACGCCTGCCAATCGAAGCCGGGTATCTCTCGCGCGAAGAGCGAGAAGACCTACGCGTCTCGCTAGAAAAGCCAAGAGCACTCCACAAATATATTTGTCCAGAAGCCGCCAATGAAGGCTGAGCTTGTCGAAGCCTGGGGGTGACGCACTTCGACAAGCTCAGTGCTCGAATCCTGAATACTGGACATTTATTTCCGCGGAGTACTCTAAGTCGATGAAATCGAGCTGAGAAGCCGGGCTTCTGGAACTCGATCGCCGCTGCGCGAGCCAGGGGAAACCCGGCTGTTAGGGTCGGCGATTGACGAGTGGTGTCGCTAAGCGTCGAAATATTTGACGATCGCGTCGGCAAACTCCGAACACTTCAGCGGTTCGACCGGCGGCTCCATCAGGCGCGCTAAATCGTAGGTTACTTCGCCCTTCGAGATCGCCGCACCCAGACCGTTTTTAATCAGGTCTGCCGCCTCCTGCCAGCCCATGTACTCCAGCATCATCACGCTGGAGAGAATGACCGAACCGGGGTTGATGCGATCGAGGCCCGCGTGTTTCGGAGCCGTGCCGTGGGTCGCCTCGAAAATCGCGCAGGTGTCGCCGATATTTGCACCCGGCCCCATGCCCAGGCCGCCGACGATCGCCGCCGCCGCATCGGACAGATAGTCGCCGTTGAGGTTCATCGTCGCCAGGATCGAATACTCCGCCGGACGGGTTTGGATCTGCTGGAAGATGCTGTCCGCGATGCGATCGTTGACCATCACCATATCTTTCCACTTGCCGTCGCCGTGGCTGTCCCAGATGGCGGCCAGGATATCTTCGACTTCCTTACAAATTTCCGCCTGCTTGTCAGGCGTCAGCGAGTCGTAGCCCGGATCGATCTTGCGCGCGTTTTCCTCGATCGTGATGTCGGGATTGTCTTCTTTATTACCGAGAATCCAGGACTCTCGCTCGGTGATGCACTGGCCGCGAAACTCTTCCGTCGCGACTTCGTAACCCCAGACGCGGAACGCGCCCTCGGTGTACTTCATGATGTTGCCCTTGTGGACGAGCGTCACCATTTGCTTGTCCTCGGGCAGACGCAGGGCGTGCTGGATGGCGCGACGTACCAGGCGCTTCGTGCCGTTGATGCTGATCGGCTTGATGCCAATGCCCGAATCGAGGGGGATCTGCTTTTTGCCGTGTTCCGGCGTGTTCGGGATCAGGTCGGTGTTCAGCAGCTCGATCAGCTTCTTGCCCGTGTCGCTGCCTTCCGCCCACTCGATGCCGAGGTAGATATCTTCCGTGTTTTCGCGGTAGACGATGATGTCGAGCTTCTCGGGGGTGCGGTGAGGCGAGGGGGTTCCGGCGTAGTACTTACAGGGACGAACGCAGGCGTACAGCTCGTTGATTTGGCGCAGCGCCACATTGAGCGATCGGATGCCGCCACCGACCGGCGTGGTCAGCGGGCCTTTGATGGCGATGCCGAATTCCTCGATCGCTTTAAGCGTGTCGTCGGGCAGATATTGGAACGTGCCGTACTGCTCGCAGGCTTCGTCTCCGGCGTAAACCTTAAACCAGACGATTTCTTTCTTGCCGCCGTAGGCTTTGGCGACTGCTGCGTTGACGACTTTTTCGGTAGCAGGCCAGATATCGACGCCCGTGCCATCGCCGCGAATAAACGGAATAACCGGATTGTCGGGGACGATCGGCTCCCCATTCTCGAATTTGACCTTTTGGCCGACGGTGGGCGGCGTAATTTTCTCGTACGTCATGGATTGTTCCCCGATCGATTCGACAGCGAGAGCCTACCAGGCTACCAGCGTTCGCGGTCGTTTGCGCCTACACAATATCGCCTTTTCAGGGCGACAACACTGATGTGGCCCGCAAAAACCACGAGATCCCACAAGGGTTATATCGCTGAGCGTCTGGGCCTACCACCAACGCCCATCAGCAAGGCGTTGAAGCTTTTCAACAGACGTGTCGCGGTTGACGGGCAAACGCGACAGACGGTAGCGATCGCGCCAGGGGAACGATCGCAGCATTCGACTGTCGTACAGGTAGCCCGACAGGTGGTAGCGCCGCGCGTACTTGATGGCCACTTCGTCTACCGCGCCAAACGGGTAGGCCACGTGCTTGGCGACGGTGCGGCGCTTATCGCGATCTCCCAGGCAATTGGCGAGCTGATCGCGGGCTTGCTTGAACTCGATGCGGACGGCGTCGGGCTCCAGAGTTGTTAGATCTTGGTGATTGGCGGTGTGGGACTGCACGTCGTAAAAGCCCGCCTCGAAGCCCGCCTTTAAGTCCTCGCAGGTCATGCGCGGCAGCTCGGTGTCGGTGCGCCCGAGGAAAGCGGGATTGACGAACCAGATAATCTCGATCGTCTTACCGGTGCGTTTTTGGATGGCCTCGGCGGCGCGCATGATGTGGGCGTGGGCGCTGGCGTAGCCATCGTCGATCGAGAGGGCTACACGCGGGCGATTGCGAAACTCTTCGGGAATCGGATCGGGATTGGGCTTCACGAAGTGGTCGTACAGCTCATCAGCGCTGAGGAACCAGTAGTTGTTCTCAACGAGATAGGCTAAAAAACGCTCGAAGTCTTGGCGCGTATAGTCCGAATCGACGGGGGCGCGCTGGGGCGGCTGCTCTTCGGGGCGGTTTGGGTCGATGATGTCGTGGAAGCCGAGTACGGCGACTCGCTCGACGTTGGCTTCGATCGCACCGATAATCGCCACCACGCCGATGGTGAGTATGCTCCCGAGCTTCAGTGCGGCTCCGGCCCGACGACGCGTCAGCCCGCGTTTTCGCAGGCCCCGCCCCATGCGAGAGCGAGCGATGCCGTTCAGCCAGCGCGAGCAGCGCCGCCGTAGCGAAGGGGTCGGGTTCCGAGAAGCCAGCAGCACGGGCGATAGAACGTTCTACAAACGTCGGTGAGACGAAAAACCACAATATCGCAAGCTGTGGGGCCGTGGTTGTCTGTCTGCTGTTTGCAGACTGTGCGGCACGCCCTTACGCTTCGGCTTCCATCCAGTGGAGGCAGCGCGCCATCTGCGATCGCGTCTCCGCATAGGAGCCGTGGTAGCGCCGCCCGTGCCCTGGCAGAACCCACTCGAAGTCGTAGGCTGCCAAGCGCCGCATCGACTCGAGCTGGATCTCCCAGTCGTACCAGCAGAAATTGCGAAAGGCGTAGAGGTGGCCGACGCGCGGCGAAAAAGCCAGGTGGTCGCCACTAAACAGAAAGCGATCGCGGTACAGCCCGACGGTGTGACCCCGCGTATGGCCGGGGACGGCCAGGATCGTAAAGTCGTCGGTCAGCGCGAACGGCTCCAAGCCCGTGGGTTGGATTTCGACGTCGGCGGTTTTCGCGGTGATATCGTCGGCGTGTAGGACGCGATCGCAGTTGAAGTGCGCCTGCCATTTGGCACAATCGGCCACATCATCGCGGTGGGTCAGGAACAAGTAGCGTATGCCGCCCAGCGCTTCGATTCGCTTTACCAGCGGCGGCGCGAATCGGGGCGAGTCGATCGAGATATTGCCTTCGGGGCGCTGAATCAGGTAGCTGGCCGCACCGTAGGATTTTTCCGAGTGGTAGCCGCAGTGATAGACATTTTCAGCGATCGCGATCGGGAAGCTCTCCTGGACTTGCTTGATGTCTTTAGGACGCTCTTCGGTGCCGATCGAAGCCGTCGGGCAGGAGAGCAGCGCCTGCAAGGCCCGCTCGCGCTCGCCTTCGGTTTCTGGCTGATGGAATACAACAGACATATCGCCCTCGCGCCGGAAGATCTCGGGAGCCATCCAGCGACAGGTGTCGCAGTCGACGCAGCTGCGATCGACGAACATATCTCCTGCAATATTTTCCGGTCGTCGCTGGGTAAGGCTGGCCATCGTCAACAATCCTCCGAGAATTTCCGAGCCGCTGGCCCGGTCACGGATCTTTAGCGGTGTCTCGAGTGTGGCGCGATCGGTGCGATCCCCCAAACGGCGAGCTTTTCGGTCATCGCGACTGGTGGCTTTCGCCCGCGTTTCGTCGCCCGCAGAAAAAATTTCGACCGAAGTATTGACATTGCTAAACCGTACTGTCAGTATAGTTGGGCGCTAGCAAAGAAAGCGCATACAACTGAATTAAGCGGGTGTAGCTCAGTGGTAGAGCGTCACCTTGCCAAGGTGAATGTCGCGCGTTCGAATCGCGTCACCCGCTTCCAAAAAAGAGCCGAATACCGTAAGGTATTTGGCTCTTTTGCTATCTTTGCCTGGATACTTCCCTACGAGCAGAGGGTGGAGAGAAAGCAGTCATAAGCCGGGTTCTGTTCCGCATCGCCGCGCCAGCCGGAGCCAGAGCCGCGATCGGGGCAGTTATCTATCTGGGACGCACGTTACCGCACGCCTCGAGCGGTACACCAAACTGGGACCGGTAAAAGACCAACCGTCGTTCCGCGACCTTGCACCCAACCGGGGTTTACCGAGCCAGCACCTCTCGATACTGCTGGTGCGCTCTTACCGCACCTTTGCACCCTTACCATTTTGGATTCCGACAAAGCGAAACCCAGCGTGGCGGTATGTTTCTGTGGCACTTTCCTCACGATCGCTCGCACTGGGAATTACCCAGCAAGTCTGGTCTTTCGGGTGCCCGGACTTTCCTCAGAGCGCTGCGCCCAGACGCGGCGTTCGTCGGGCAAGCCCACGCGAACCAACCCCGCCATCGCAACACTCCGCAACTGCCTCACCTACTTTCCCTCCGGCCACTACTCTGGCAGGGTTGGCGGCGCGATGACAAGTCCGCGCGTCGAGCTTCGCGACAGGTTGAGGCTCGACAATCCTGCTGGCGAGGACTCAGGGGTTCTGCACGTGTGGCTGTGGCAACGCTTCGATCGCCGGTGAAGCAGGCGGCAGCGGGCTCGGAGCCAGGAAGATTTTTCGGATGCTGTCCTCTTGCACCTGAAGCTGGCGCGCGCGCACCAGTCGCAACCAGAGCCGCCATGCCGTCGGTGAAAAGATCGCCGGAACCGCCATACAAACTGCCATCAGCCAGTAGCCCTGCCGAAAGGCGGCGATCGCGCAGCGGATGCGTAAGTAGCGCCGCAGTACGGGCAGCTTGGTCAGCAGCGAGCTATTTTTGCGGTTGGCGATGCGCTTGAGAATATCGATCGCCATTTCGGCATGGTGGTGCGAGCTGGCGGCAATCGGAATTTTCGCGATCGGCGGCGTTGCCGGGTAGAGCTTCACCAGCCCCCGCTGGGCGTACTCGGAAAAAATCGGACCGGACAAGCGAAGCGCCAGCCGCAGCTTTCCCAGCAGCAGCATCTGCCAAAAGTTACGAATGCGGATGCCGTGGCGCAGGGTTCGGGTCTTGTGGCCGTGGTGGCGGGTGCGCGGTTTGGCGACGCGAGACAAGCGGGCCGCGTCGGCTTCGGCGGGCGGTACCGCAGGGGCGATCGCCGCAGGGCCTTCCCGTCGGGCCGGGTCACGCCAGGACGGCGAATAGGGCGAGGAGAATTTAACCGACGTCGAGCGATCGGGAGGTCCGGGTTGGGGCGCTGCCGATCGCAGGCCGCGCGACGCATTTTGCCGCACCGAAACGTGGGTTTGATTGATCAGCCAGGGGCTTTGGCGAAAGACGATCGCTCGCACCAGCAGCAACCAGGCCGTTGGGGACACACCCACCGAGAACATCATCGACGCGCCGGTCAACAGATGCCCCGCCCACAGCGCCACCAGGCCCCAGTGCAAACTCAGATAGCGCTCGACCTCGGCGATATCGGGAAGATAGTCTCGATACTTCGGGTGGACGAGGGCGTAGATCTTGCGCTTCATTTGGATATTGGTTTGCAGGCGGCGCGCGATCGCGAACTTTTGGTTGTACGACCCCGGCCAAACCGTGCGATACACCAGACATTGATTGAGAAACACCGCGTCGCCAAACTGCGCGATCCGCGTCCACGAGTCAATATCGTCGCAGTTCCCGTCGAATTCCGAGTCCCAGCCGCCAGACCTGAGAAAGGCGCTTTTTTTTGCAGCCACCTGCACCGGCGTCCCGAAAGGAACGACCTCGAGCAGCATGCCGTAGTGGATATCTTCTTGGGGGATATAAAAAGCCCGCCCCGGCCCAGTAGACGGAGATCGCTCGATTTCCCGTTCCTGTTCGTCTACCTGGGAGGCCTGGCAGGAACAAAGCACGGCATTCGGATGGGTTGCGATCGCCTTCGCCATCGCCGACAAACACTGAAGCCCCAAGTAGTCGTCGTCGTCGAGAAACTTAATCCAGTCGCTCGTCGCCAGCTCGACGCCGCGATTGACGCTCTGCGAGTGGCCGAGATTGGTTTCATTGCGGTGATAGACCAAACGGCGATCGCCCACCTCGTGCAGCTGCGCCTGAAGCTGAGCGACGTACTCGTCCGTTCCGTCGGAAGAGGCATCGTCAACCACGATCGCCTCCGCCGTCAGCGGCTGCGCCAGCGCCGAACGAATGGCGCGGTCGAGCAGCGCTCGCCGGTTATGAGTCGTAATAACAACGCTAAATCGCATGAACTAAATACTCACTGACTGCTCGCAGGGAATGCTTCTGAAGCCAAAAGACGGACGCTTGCTACACCATTCGAGGATAGCGACTGTCTTTCCGGTGCGAGCGCGAAGTTCGCGCGGCGCGGAAGCAGCTCGCCTTCTCCTTCGTGGGGAAAGCAGTCGTGCCGTCTCAAAAATTCCCTATCTAGCGAGATGCATCCCAGACAGGATCGATGTTCTTGCGCATCACATCCCATGATGCAACATATTGCCGAGCAGCGCGCGATCGACCCGATCGCGCAACAATCATCAAGAGACCATCCGGCGTGCGAAAGAGAAAGCGGTACGAATTTCTAAAAGGTTTGAATTCAGATAGATTCTTCGCTTGAAATTAAGATGAGATCGCGTGCTTGTATATTTCGTTCGTATTTCATTTCGCTCGCGATTGCGACAAAATCTTTATATCAAAACGAATCTAAAGCTCGCTTCCACCCAGCTTTAGGCTCCACAATCCTTTTCTCTGTCAATCGCAGCGCCCCGCGCGGAGTCGCTATCCCACAAGAACGCGATCGACCGCCTCTAAGGCTCTAAACGCCTGGTGAACTGGGTCATTTGGGAAGGAAGGTCTCGCCCCCCAGCACCGACATGCCTCCAACTTATCGCCGATCTGAAGGCGGTTTTACGCTGCACGCGACGCTTTCTATTGCGCGATCTCGACCGAAGTGAACGATGCTCGCACCCACCTCGCCCATACTTCAAAGCACTTCAAAATGACGGAGAACCTGCTGTAATCCGCAAAAATTAAAAAAATATAAAACCCGCAAAAACTTCCTCCAGTCCTGCGTTTCGAGGTTTGAAGTGTTGGCTGAAGTATTAGAGAAAGTGCTGCTCGGGCGAGTTTTCGCTAAGATAAGAGCGTCGCATCATTCATGTCGTCACCGTCCCCGCGCAAACGCATCACCAAATGTCGCACCGCATTCAACACGCACGGTAAACCGATCTGATTAGGTTAAGACTTACATGTTTTTCTCGGTAATGGCCGCTCCAGCCCTACCCGCCAAGCGATCGATCGGCAGGATTAGCTTTGCATCTACCCTCTACCTGTGTCCCGTCCTCGACCTTCTGTTGACAGAGGTTCCCGAAGCGCTACACGCAGAACTCCGGCTCGGGCTCCAGGAAGCTCTCGTCAATGCCGCGAAGCACGGCAACAAATTAGACCCGGGCAAGACAGTTGCCGTCGAATACGCTCCCGATGGCGATCTGTATTGGTGGACGATATCCGATCAAGGCTCATCGACAGCAAAGGACTGCTGTTGTCCGCCGGAGTCTGAGAATCACCTGCCGGAAGAAACATCCGAGTGCGGTCGCGGTTTGTTCATTTTGAAGCAAATATTTGACACGGTTGAGTGGTGTCCGGACGATCGCAAAATACGCCTAGGCAAGAACCTCAAGGCGCGGGCGACTGTCGTTTAGAGACCCGCGCAGGTCGCTTCCCTTTTCAAGCCCGGTCGCAATCGTAGGAAAGGCGAGCGAACGGAGTTAGGCCGATTGCCTTCCAGTGCATTGTCGGCGCTCAGCCCTTGCGGTCTGAAGTATTTTCGATTTGCCGCGATCGCCGCCGAAGAATTGCATACGGCGCTGAACCGCGTTCGCAGAGTCCGAACGCTCGCTTTGACGTGATGCTATTTGGATTGGCTTGTCGGTCGATCTGCCGACGAACCTGCGCTCGATCGACGCTCGCGATCGGGGCATGGGGGCGCTTTGACGCGACGCTCGACCCAATCGAGGGCTAGAGATAAGCGGGCGGCAGCTTCTTCAGAGTTATCGGCAAGCAAGAAGACGAGCGCGGCGGCGGTTTGTTCCCGAGCGCGGATGAGTCGGTTACCTTTCTGGCGATGCCAGTCGCGCTCGTCGATGCTGAGGCGCTCGAGTAGCGCGCGGGCAAGGTCGCGCGGCGAGTAGTCGGCCAGGGCGCTGAGCGTCGGGTCTTGGAGCTTTGTTTGCCAGAGCGGACTTGTGCCCGTCGCTCGCGGGCCGCTCGGGCTGGCGGCGGGTACGGTTGAAGCGTCAGAGTCGTGGGGCATGGGCTCGGGCCGCAAAATCGCGGCGGGGGGATCTAATCTCGTCGATCGAGGCTGCGGGCGCTCGCCAGGGGCAACGCTACTCGCGATAAGCGGGCTGGGGCTCGAGCTGTCCGAGGCGCTTGGGCGGCCAGAAGCGGACGATCGCCTTACCGACGATCAGCTCGTGGGGGACGAAGCCCCAATAGTGGCTGTCGTAGCTGTTATTGCGGTTGTCTCCGAGCACTAAGTAGTGACCGTCGGGGACGACCTCGGGGCCGTAGACGTACTCCGGCTCGGCGGCGATGTAGTTCTCCGTCAGCGGGTCGCCGTTCACGAAAACCATGCCGCGCCGCACTTCTACGGTGTCTCCCGGCAGGCCGATTACGCGTTTGATGAAGGCGTCTTTAAACTTTTGTCGCAGCACTTCAGTGGGATTGAAGACGACGATATCGCCGCGCTCGACTTCGTTGAAGTGGTAGCTGACTTTGTCGATAATTAGCCGATCGTTGATTTGCAACGTCGGCAGCATCGAGCCGGAGGGGATGTAGCGCGCTTCAGCGACGAAAGTCCGGATCCCGAGAGCGAGGATGGCGCTCAAACCAAAGGTTTTGAGGGTCTCGAGCCAGGGATTTTCTTCGTGGTGAGCTTGCTCTTCTACCGAGCGATTGGTGGCGTCTTGAGGGCGTTCGGGCATTGAAGAATCAGCAACGCAAAAACTGGAAACCAGAAAGTCCCACTCGCCAGTCGAGGTTCGCAGCGCGATCGGGCTGGGGGTCGCAATCGATGCGGATACGATGCGCGCAGTCGCGAGTGGAACGCTCTTTCGTTTATTAGTATACCCGCACCAGTTCGGAGCGGACGGGTTGAGGCGAAGTGCCCGAAGCCTGGTTCGATCGCCCTCGGGAAATAGTACGGTGGCCCTGCATGCAACTCCAGAGGTTGGTTCTTCCGCAGGCGCACTCCGGTCAGTCTTTGCACCGAACCGATCTGATGAGGCGCGCGCACGAGAGGCGGGACTGGGCGGAATTGAACCACCGACCCAGCGCTTAGGAGGCGCTCGCTCTATCCAACTGAGCTACAGTCCCACGAGCTCGAGATTAAACAGATTGAATAATAGTGGGCCGCTGACTCACCGACAACGGCAAAAATAACCGACTTGCCGAACGGATAGGTTGTGGGCGTGTGTGGTGGATGCGTAGATTTGCAAGGCTTGCGTAAGTGATTGTCGAGAGCCCAGAGGACTGAGCCACTATTCAGTCACTATTGGGCGGAGATAGCTCGGTGGAGATAGCTCGTTCGGGGCGGGTTGGGAGCCTTTTTGGGCGTCTCATATCAAGCCCAAACAGTAAGCCACAGATAGGCAACCTCGATCGTCAGCTAAGCTTCAGCTCTAGATTCACTCTGTGACCAGACTTTGAGAAATTAGTATCAAGGGGTGACGGGCGGCGCACTCAAGAGCCCGATCGCATGGGGGATCGGGCGCGCGGTCGCGTCGCTCGAGGTCAGGAGCGTTCGGCCTAAGGCGATCGATTGGGTCGAACCGCCGCCATCGAGCATAACGGTCGCGAGCGCGCCAAATCGACCGAGGATGGCGATCGCGTCGCGTTGACTGGCGTGGCTGGCCGTCAGGAACAGTAAAGTTTCCGGGTGGCCGTCGGCATCGCGATCGGCAACGCCCGCAAAGGTGCGGCCGACTGCGCGATCGCGTCCTTTTTCGGCGCAGGGATGCAAACCGACGATCGCGTCGGGAACCTCTGAGAACAGCGGATTTTCCGGGTAGCCCACCTCAGGGAAAGGCAAAATCGTGGCGCGATCGCCGTCGATCGCCAGCATCAACTTTTCGCCGTCGTACTCGTCTCGACCGGCATAACCGCCGCTGACGATAACGCCGTCAGCCTTCAGCGGGAAGGCCAGCCGCACTGGAGTCGCGCCGAAAAACTGGCCGTTGATCGCCGCAAAGGCGCGATCGCCAAACGCTGCCGAGACCGCTTCCCAGTGGCGATCGAGCGGGCGCGGCGGCAAGTGGGGATCGCGCCCGGTGTCGTAGGCCGCGCTGGCGTGGCGCGTGTCGTCGTCGCTGAGGTCGAGGCCACCCGTCAAGGCAACCCGCGCTCCACGACTGAGATCGAGGCGATAGACTATCGCGGTGGTGGCGCTGCCCGCGAGGCTGCCGCGAAAGCGCATTGCGTCGATCCCCGCTGCTTTGTGGATGGGCTCGATGTCAGGCTCGTACTGGGTGGGCCAGCTCGGGTTCGTGCCGTCGTGGAGCCGCTCGAGTTGGGCGTGGCACGTGCGTTCGGCTTCGTCGGTGGGGGCGGGTTCGCCTGCAAGTGCCCGAGCTACGGAGCCCACCGGTGACGTGGTTGTTTTTACAGGCAAAGCCAGCGCGGCGCGATCGGGTAAAAATTCTGAGCTTGGCAAAAGTGCGCTGGGAGGCGGGGCGCTCGCGCCGAGCATGGCGGCCCCGAGCCCCAGGAAGCCAAGCGGCAAGTGCAGTCCCACGGCAGTAACCTTCTAGAATGTGTCTGGCGATCGCTATTTTCGGCGATCGAGCGGCAGACGATCGCGCCGCGACCCGACTTAATGGAGAAGACCGTGAAAAAAACGAGCGGGCTGAATCAATCCGACTCGGCGCGACTGCGAGCAACGGTGGAAGAGATTCCCGAGGCGCTGCGCGATACGCCCATCGAGTCCAGCTCGTCTTCGCCGTCTCCCCTGTCTCGGCTGCTGGCGGCGCTGGCGATTTTCTTCGGGGTCAGCGCGCTGGGGCTGGTGGCGGTGCTGGCCTGGATGTGGGTTTCGCCCACCGCTGCCAATCGCGAGCCCCGTTCGCCGAGCGCCGCCGAGAGCAGCGACCTGCCGGTGAGCCCCGCAGGCTCGGACTCGCTCGAGGCGAATGCGCCCGAGGCCAGCAGCACGACCGCCGCGCCCGCCGCGCCTGCCGACCCCGAAGCGATCGACCTGCTCGGCCACCTGCCTTACGACGAAGCGCCCTTGGAGGATCTCGTTCCAGTCACCGCCGACGGCTACTGGGAGCTGCGATCGGCGGCGGCCAATAGCTTTCTGGAGATGCAGGCAGCGGCGCGAGCCGAGGGCTTCGATCTGAGCGTGCTGTCGGCCTACCGCACGATCGAAGAGCAGCAGTCTCTATTTTTTGACATCAAAGCCCAGCGCGGACAGGTGGCCTCCGAGCGCGCCGAGGTCAGCGCCCCGCCGGGATACAGCGAGCATCACACCGGCTACGCGATCGATATCGGCGACGTCACCGCACCGGAGACCGATTTCTCCGAAGAATTCGAGCGGACACCAGGGTTTGCGTGGCTGGCCGAAAATGCCGCCTACTATAGCTTCGAGCTGTCGTTCCCGCGCGGCAACGAGCAGGGCATCGCCTACGAGCCCTGGCACTGGCGCTTTGTGGGCGATCGCGACAGCCTCGAAACGTTCTACCGCGCTCGTACGGGCGAAGACCGACCGCAGGGCAGCGCGGGGCGCGAGGGCAAAACCCAGCGCGGCATCGACGATCGCTCCTAACGAAGCGGCTTGCCACAGCCGTCGATGGCAACAACCCACGGCAACAGAGCGCACGGGCGGGGCGCATCGAGCGGGCGCATCGACAGGGCCGATCACGCTGGAGCCGACGGCTCGATTTTTGGAATTATTTAGTTTTGGGGGAAATGCCCCATGCCTCCAAGTTCGACGTTGTCGTAACCTCTACACGAGTAGAAGTCGATTCGTCGAGCAGCGAACTCGGCGGCGACGAAAAGGCCAGAACGACCGCGATCGGAATGCCGAGCGTGCAGGCGGCTAAAATTGCGCCGAGGAGCTGTGACCCGCCACCCAGGGGGCGATCGGGGCTGGGAAACCTGCCAGATTCCATAGATAAAGCTTGATTTTCGGAGAAAAGAGCCGAGGGAGTCATCGAGAGCGATGACGAAATGCGACCCGGAAGCGAGAGCTCCAGGCCGGTGAGGAACGAAGCGAGTTGTCTTAAAAGTTTTATTTAATTATCGAGAAAGTCGGGGATGACCCACTTTGGCTCTTCCGTGGCGGCGGCGATTCGCTTTTTGCGTAGGGCCTCTTCCGCGATCGCGTGCATGGTGTCCAGGGAGACGTTGCTGATAAATTCGCTGGCGCTTGCAGCATATTCGTGGTTAGGACAATCGTCGCTATGAGCGGATTCGTCCATGCACTGGTTGTCGCGATTCACAGAGGGTTCCATCTGTTGGATTGGGAAGGCCAGGATGTGTGTTCGATACACGTTCACTGTAGCATTCACTTCTGGGAGAGCGGGCGGTGAATTTTCATGCAATCCCGAGGGCTTGAGGCGGCTTTTCCGAACGCGAAGTTCGCGGGGATCGCCCCTTGCCGATCGCGGCTCGACCGCCCGCTGCGTTGGAAGCCGAAACTTGCTAGGCTCCGATCGCCACGAGAACTGTCACAACGGCCCGCCCTCAGAGCGCTTTTCCCATGACCCAAGCAACGATCGGCATCATCGGCGGCAGCGGCCTCTACAAAATGGACGCGCTGGAAAATGTCGAGGAGTACCGCACCACGACGCCCTTTGGCGAGCCGTCCGACGCGATCGCCTTGGGGTCGCTGGATGGGGCGCGGGTGGCGTTTCTGGCGCGGCACGGGCGCGGCCACCATTTGCTGCCGTCGGAGCTGCCGTTTCGCGCCAATATCTACGCCATGAAGCAGCTCGGCGTGAAATACATCGTCTCGGCTTCGGCCGTGGGCTCGCTGCAAGAGGGCGTCAAGCCACTGGATATCGTCGTGCCCGATCAATTTATCGATCGCACGAAATCCCGCGTCTCGTCCTTTTTCGGCAAAGGCATCGTCGCCCACGTCAGCTTTGCCGACCCGGTCTGCTCGCAGCTCGCGGGGGTTATTGTCGACTCGGCAAAGAGCCTGGATTTACCGGAGATTGCGATTCACGATCGCGGCACGTATGTCTGCATGGAAGGCCCCGCCTTTTCGACACGCGCCGAGTCGCACTTGTACCGCAGCTGGAACGCGACGATTATCGGCATGACAAACCTCACGGAGGCGAAGCTGGCGCGCGAGGCGGAGATTGCCTACGCGACGATGGCGCTGGTGACGGATTACGACTGCTGGCGCGAAGAGGATGAGGCGGTGAGCGTCGAGATGGTAATCGAGAATTTGCAGAAGAATGCGACGAACGCGCGGATGGTGGTGCGCGAGGCGGTGCGGCGCTTGCAGGCCGAGCCGTTCGAGTCGATCGCCCATTCGGCGCTGAAGACGGCGCTGTTTACGCGGCTGGATGTCGCGCCGCCGGAGACGGTCGCGTCGCTGAAGGCAATCCTCGAGCCGTATTTATAAAAAACTCACGCCTAATGTGTAACTAGCTGAGAGGCTTTTTGAGTAAGGCTTATAGGGTTTTGCAGGAACGAGGTTTTCTTGACGATCTACAGAATGCCAACGGTTTCAGCGATCGATACACATTAGACGTAACTCTGGTAGCGGCGCACTGCTGTGCGCCGTTCTTGTAAAAATAAGCCCGATTTCTGGTGGTGGGCGAGTCAATCGGCGATCGCGTGCAATCCCTCGGGCGCATGGGCACTGGTCGCTTAAGGAGGTAAGTCATGCAAGCCCCTCAGTGAGAGCATTT
>ERZ1740068.113-NODE-113-length-50576-cov-7.949942_pt1 | contig 50576 bp, 38 predicted proteins | sample MGYA00581735_ERZ1740068 | MGnify/ENA primary metagenome ERZ1740068 (study PRJEB43018, sample SAMN04849740) | marine metagenome | isolation source: floating plastic debris | place: Pacific Ocean | collected 2008-08-30 | study: EMG produced TPA metagenomics assembly...
CATCGCATTTGGTTATTTTTTTCTATTGCGAAAGGTGATGCGGAAACGGGGATAAGAGTAGGTTTTCAACATAGAGAGAAATATGCTTGATCCAAAAAAACGGGCCCACCTATCAATGAAATAAGCAGACCCGCATAAGTGTTTACATATAAGTTTAGTCAGCTAAGCTTCATAGACATTGATATTATCTGTTTCTCCATGTCTCGGTTATTTAGAGGTTAGGCCAGTTAGCTTAAGCTTCTATGAATTTAATCATACTAACTGAAAACATCCTCCTCTGCTGATTCAATGGAAGGTTCAAACTTGTAAGTGGGAAGAATAGCTTTGTAAGTGGGTAAATTTTTATCAATCTACTTCAACTACTCATATTTTCTGAGGTATTTACTTCGATTCCTGAACGGAGATCAACACCTTTTCATTGTAATTGACCACCCATACGTTCTTCTCAGGGTATTTGGTACGTGCGCGTGTATAATCGCCTTTTTGATACGGAGCGATCAGTTTGTACTGATCATTGGCCTTGATCATTTCAATCTCAAACCCAACTAACCTTTCCATCTCAGCTACCGCATTTTTGTATTTTCTATACGCTCCAAACTGGATAAACTTTCCGGAAACGAGCTTTTCACTTTCAGAATACTGCTTTTTGTCAGTTTCCACATAATCCACCGCCGTAGTCCATTTGAGTCGGTGGTTGGTGGCTCTGTTAAAGACGAATGACTCCAGCTTGAGTACCTTTTCACCGTCCAGCGCTACATACTCATAGGACTGAATAGCAATGCTGTCATAGCCTTCCATAAAGCTGGCCGCAGTACCGGTCACCTGCTTGGTAGTTGTTTCAAATTTGAATTCAAAATTGACCTCTTCGGAGGCACCCTTCCCTGTCACCTCCAGCAGCGCAAGACGCTCATAGTCGCTCCCACTTTGCGCAGTAAGTTGCTGGCATATAAAGACCAAAAAAACAAATGAAAGAATCTGGAATCGTCTAAGCATCACACCATATTGTATTGAAACAAGTTCTTTATGTATTCTCCAAAGATATAATGAAATTCATTATCATCCGCAATGATCGCATGACACATTGCAATCTCCCCGTTATTTGTGATAGAAAAAGAGCCTGGTTTTCCAATATTTTTTAGTGGCAATGAGAATTTTCGTGCTTTCTACGCGTTTCTTATCCAATGAAATCAGATAACTTTGACCTTGTGAAAAAGCATAGTGTAGGTCTGATCGCCATATTGTTAACCATCCTCGTTGTCTGGGCATGCAACGACGAGATGGTGATAGAGGAAGAGATTGAAACGAATATCTCCATTGAGACCCGATACATCAACAATGACAGCATCAGTACGCTGGATGCCATGATCGCTACTTTCACAACCGAAATTGAAACCCTTACAGCCACCATCGCCACACAGCAGGCAGACCTGGATACGCTCAACATGCTCATTGAAGAGAATCCTGAGGACGAAAACCTTGCAGACTGGCAGGAGCAAGTAGCCAAAATCACCGCCAATCTGGAAACAAATCAATCTGCAGTGAATACGGCACAGTCTGCCAGCAGCGCTTTGTCCTCCAAAAGGGATTCCCTGGATGACGGCTATTCTTTCCTGACCTCAGTAACCAACTTAAATAACGGTGCCGCAGATGAGGTCGATTCGCTGTTGACCGCTTACCCGCTCATATTGGACTTCAATACTGATGCAGTTGCCTATCGCATTGTAGTAGGTGACACCACAGCAGACATTGCACTTTCTTACTCATTACTGGAAGAAATAGACATCGAAGGCCGTGTAAGCCTGGTACTGGACACCCTGGAAGTGACCGAAAACAACTTTGATTCCTTAACTTTAACCGATGAAGGCATCTATATTTTTTATTATTAGCATGCTGCTGCACATCGCAGCACTGGGACAAGAAACAGATGCTGTCGCCGATACCGTGAAGGCTCCGGCGAAGTTCTTTAGTGGCGTTTCTGTCACTGCAGATATTGGGAAACCAGGACTTGCTCAGATTGCCGGCTTTGAAGACAAGCTGGCTTTTAGCGCTCATTTGGAATTTATGGGTTATCTACAGCTTTCCGCAGAATATGGGCGGGCGACCATGGTACCTGAAGAGCCTTTTCAGAACGTGGCTTACCGTGTAGAGGGCGATTACATAGGCCTGGGCGTCGATTACGTCACACAAATCAAAACCAAGAACTTCCTGTCAGTAGGCATCAGGCGTATGACGGGCAACTACAGCGACCTGGGTACGGTCACCATTGAAAGCAATTCCATGCTTTCTGATGACTACCAACGCACCTTTGCCAGGAACGACCTGTCTGCCAATTGGTGGGAATTTGTGGTTTCTTCTGAAACCAAGCTTATCGAAGACTTCACGGGCAAAAGAGACGAAATGAACACCATTCATAAAGTGCTTGACAATTTCTATTTTGGACTCCACTTCCGACTGCGGTTTGCCCTTGATTATGTCGCACAGGAAGGAATTGACACCTATACCATTCCCGGGTATGGCCGTACTTTTGACAACAGTGTCCCCGCTGTGAATCTTTATCTGCGCTACCGTTTGGGCTTCTAAAAAAGTTGGCGGAGCACTCCCCTTTTAGTTCGCACCCCGCCTTTCTACTACTCACAAAAATCTTAAAACAGAACCAAACGGCTCAAAACTCCAGCCTGTAACTGAGGTTTGGAAACAGTGCCAGCTGTGTCTCGGACAGCACACTGTTGAATTCATTGCTGTAGAACCTGCCAGCTTCATTTTCCCTGCTGGTGATATTCTGCACATTCAGTGCGATAATGGAGGTGGTCCTGGGTCTGTTTTTGATATACCTGATACCAAAATCAACGCGCATGTAATCATCAAGGCTTGCATCAAAAATCCTGGTATTATCCAATACTTCTTCACCGGCAGCTTGCGACCGTGTCAGATCGATGGGTGTAAATCGGTTATTCCCCGAAATGATCAGTCGGGTGTTGACACTGATGATATTCTGCTTCCCCTTGCCTACTTTCCACTCCTTCCCGGTGATGGTATTGAACAGGTAATTGGCATTGAATCTCGTATTGCGCTCCACACCATCTGCTCCCGTGTATTTGGATTGAAAGACCGAACCAGTCAGCAACATGTAAAATCCACCTTGCAGTGTTCGCTCCGCTGTTAGTTCAACACCATAATTTCTACCGGTACCGTCATTGCCCAGCTCACCAGTCACAATCCCCTGACTCACATTGAGCAAACTAAAAGCACCGACAGAAGACGCATCCTCGGCAGCCGGGTCATAGAAAGCACTGACAGGCACATCATATAAGTGCTGATAATAGACTTCCGTTTTGAGTTTCCACTTCGCTCCTATCGGACGTTGATAGCCCGCTACGAAATGCGCAGCCTTCATCAAACCCAGGTCTTTATTGGGCTGATTCAGACTGCCATTGGCCTGTTCTATGGTGCCCAGGTAGATGCTGGGTGTTTCCATACGACTGTGGATGCCCATCCCAAAAGATAGCGTCTGCGAATTGGGAAGTTGATAGCTTAAACCAAGCCTCGGTTCCAATGAGGAATTGTTGTTCAGCAATAGCTGCGAATAATGTAACCCTGCATTCACCGTAAGTTGCTCTGAGGCCCGGTGTTGCCATTGGCCATATGCCTGTAAAAACTGTGTACTACCGGTTTCATTCACATTGGTCCCCAGTCTGCCCAGTTCCTCTTCAAAAGTCTGAGAAAACAAATCAAAACCGAGGTGACTGTAAATTGCTCCGGTTCTGATGGTATTGCGGGCATTGAGTTTCTTATTGAGCATGGTAGAAAGCCTGATGGTATTTTCCGAGAAATCCTCTTTCCATTCCTCCTTCACCCTCAAAGAATCAGCATCGTATTCCGTGATGCGGGTACTGGCGGTCAGCGTAGACTCCAGGTAGGTATCCCGGTTGAGGTACACCAGGTGATTGAGCCCCAGGATGCCCAGTTTATTATGCGACCGCTCATTGTAAGGCTCGTCATTTTCCGGAATAGCTCCAATATCATCGGTACTGCTGCCACCCAAGCCCCACAGTGAGATGGAACCTGCTTTTTTCGTGGGGAAATGCAGTTTAAAGGAAAGGTCTGAGAAAGTAATCTCCTCATTCTCACCCGTGATATTAATCCCCATGTCATCAAACAATGCCAGCGTAGAATAGCGGTAATTGATGAGGTAAGAAGCATTGCTGTTGGCAGAGAAAGGACCTTCTGCAGCGGCGGCCAGTCCCAGAAATCCAGCCTGAAAGGCATATTCCCGTTCCTGATTGTTGCCATTGCGAAGCTGGATGTCAAACACACCGGAGAAAGCATTCCCATATTCGGCGGGAAAAGCACCGGTAAAGAAATCAGAATTGGACATCACGTTGTTGCTCAGCATGTTGATCCCTCCCGCAGAGCCACCTACATCAGAAAAGTGGTTGGGATTGGGGATCTCTACCCCCTCAATGCGCCACAACAGTCCCTTGGGCGAGTTCCCCCTGATCACGATCTCATTGAGTACATCATCTCCACCGGTAGATACACCAGCATAGGACAGGGCAGCCCGCGCAGGATCATTGAACGTGGCGGCGTACCGGCTAGTTTGTTCTACACTGAAGGATTTGGCACTGACCGTCGCCATCTCATTCAGGGGCCGGTCCTTGTACTTCTCCGAAGCAATCACGACCAGTTCCTTCATTTCTGTGAGCGATTCTTTCATCTTGATGGTGACATAAGTCTGTTTGCCGGAACCCACCAGCTGGCCACTCAGAAAAGTCTCTTCGTAGCCAATAAAAGTCACTTTGAAGTCATGCCTGCCTATTGGCACGTTGGTAATGACAAACTCCCCGTTGACATCAGTCACCCCACCAACAAGTGGGTCACTGGCAACCACCACGACTGTGGCTCCTATCAATGGAGACTCCGACTGACTATCGATGATTTTACCGCGTACAGTCTGCGTAAGCGGTTGTGCATAGGCAAGTGTGGCCACCAACAGGCAGGCCACCAAATGGATTAACCTTTTCATAAAAGTATGATCTGCTAAGTAAATATTGAGTTTAGATATCAATCCCGGATCATGCGTAGAACACCTATCACATCATCAGGCTAAAAAGTTGCCTCTCTAAAGATTTAAGAGGCCGATCTATCAGAAGCTGCATTTGCATGCACTATGCCGCTTTCCGATAAACCTTATCTACAAGACTTGTTACAATGAAAAGACATGGGTTACTCATAAAGGTTGCTATCCGCGGACAGATTAATTTATTTATTTTCAACCCGGATTGTGCAATAGAAACTCGTTATGAGGGTTTAAATTACAATAAATCAGGAACTTAAGTTCATGAGTCATAGCACCGCTATGGTGATTGAAGTTAAGTTAGCTTTGCGACTGATTTGCAGAAATTTAAGGCCGTAATAGATTAGCTATTGCATATTCTGGGTTTCATAAAAATGCCATTGCCGCAAGCCCACCTCGCAACAATGGCGTCACTATTCAAAGCCGCTGGTCAACAACAACCTGAATGTTCTCAAAATATTTTACTGAAAAGGACCTGCTTTCTCTCTATCCTAATAGTGTTCAGCGAGACGCTCTGAGCTTGATGGGTCTCAGCGTACGGGCGTCGCGGACTACGCGTCGCGGACTACGCGTCCCGGACTACGCGTCACGGACTCAACGACCAGATCGCGTTATGATGCACTCCCCGAAAGTCTAAAGTCTAATCCTACTCTGTCAAGAATGCCCTTGTTGCCATTGCCGCGTGTTTTCACCGGCAACCTTATCGAGTTCCTGTTGGTGAAAACACACAACAGGAGCGCAGTTAAAATCCTTGCTGACAAAGTAGGAAAAATATCTAGCGTCTAGTATCTAAAATCTAGCGTCTGGCGCATCACTCCTTCCCCGCTTTCAGGTTAAACACCCTGGAGATATTGAAACCGAAGTGAATATCTCCATCAAAGAAGTTGCCACTGGTCTCAGTAAGGAAGCCTTTTTCGATCATCTGTACCGCATTGGAAAAAATCAGCTGGAAGACATGTCCTCCTGTCTCTATTTCCACACCGACCGCCAACGCATTCTCTATGTTCTCTGGCAGGTCGCGCATCTGGTGATAGTATTCCACATCCACAGCTACCCTATTGGAGGCCTTGAAGCGCGCGCCTGCGCCCAATAGAAACACATCATTGTCTTCGCTGCCCGGGGCCAGGTTACGGTGTACCAGCGTAGGCATTAATTGTACAGAAACTTCGCTATTGATTTTTCTGGCCAGCAACATCTGATAGGTATAGTCTATCCTGAAATTGAATTCATCTGACTCCGGTGTACCATCGGGAAACTCTCTTGTATCTATGGCGATCGTGGTCAACCCAGTGAGCGTCACCGGCATGCTGTTGGACTGCTTCAGGATCTTATATTTCGCAAAACTGTCCAGTACCTTCCCAAATGACGAACGACCCAATCCCACATTGAGACGATCGGTGACACCGTATTCCAGTGCAAACCGCACAAAAGCCTGGTCAAGCCCGTAGAGTTGGGAAATACCATCATTGATCCTGCCAAATCTGTGACCGATCACAAACTCAAGTGTTCCATTGGTACGTGTTTCTATGCTGTGCCCGTTGAGCAACCGCGTACTTTTAAAAGTAGCAGTCACCACCCCTTCATCCGGTTCTTCGGTACTGCTCAGCAGGTCCATCAACTCAGATTGGGCAAAGGTTTGGTTGAAAGCCATCAAGGTAACGACGGCCAATAAGGTGATTATCTTTTTCATAAAGGTTTGTATTCAAATGCTACCGTAACATCTACTACTTCTGCGATATTGTAGAACACGATCTTGGGAATTTTCACTTTGTAATCTTTCAATGCTACGGGAAATTTAGCAGAAACTTTCACTAAATCATCCTGGTAGGAAATATTACCTTCTAACTCCACCTTCTTAGTGACCCCGTGGATTGTCAATTCACCGGCTACCTTCACCGTTTGCTCACCCTTCTCTCCGTTCCAGTCTACAATCTTGGCACTCAGCGTGCTCTTGGGGTACTTTTCTGATTCCAGGTAGTTCTCATTGAAGTGCTCCTGCATCAGTGACTTTTCAAATTGAAAATCTGTAATGGTCACCGAATATACCAGTTCTCCGGTTTCCATGTCAATGATGCTACGGGCGGTTTCATTCTCGGCTGTGATGTCTTCCAGCTTCGCTTCAGAAAAGAATTTCACATAGCCATTGTTAGACTGATATTTTTGCGCCGTCGCGGTAAAACTCAATCCCAATAATACGAGTATCAATAAATACTTATTCATAATTCCAGTGTTGTTTTTTTTAAAAGAAGTCGAAAAAATTAGTTGTTAGTAGCGCCATCTTCTACCCAGCAAAGAATATCCTGAATCTGCTGATCGCTCAATGGGCTTCTGCTTGCAGGAGGCATGGTTCTGGCCGATGTCCTGGCCTGAATCCTCGCAGCAGCGGCAATGATGTCCTGGGTAGAGTTTAACCGGGGAGAAACCGCATTTCCATGACATCCTGTAATACCACAGTTGGCACTGATAATAGGCATGATATTGCCGGAAAGGGTCACATCAGAAGTGATCTGTACCGTACGCGTAGCCTCGCAGTCTCCCGACCGGACAGTTACGGTATATTCTCCTGAAGCCAAATCCGTAAATATGTTGTTCGCAGTAAAATTACTACCGTCGATACTGTACTCAAAAGAACCATCGGCTCCCGATCCTGTAGCGGTCACTGTTCCATTTTCTTCACCACAACCAGTGTTGGTAGACGCTACTTCCAGTGATACGCTGCCAGCCGCCGCTTCAACAGTAGCAGCAATGCTCACCTGACAACCATTCGCGTCCATGGCAGTGATTTGATAGCTACCGGCACTCAGGTCGGAAAAAGTACTACTGGCACTAAAAGTGGTGCCATCAATGCTGTACTCAATCGTGCCTTCGCCTCCGGAACCTACTACTGTGATGCTGCCGCTCACGTTGCAGCCCGCTTCTGTGGTACTGCTCACCTCTAAGGTCAGCGTACTGTTGGAGCAATCTGAGGCAAGCCCGTCTTCGGTTTCATTGGTACATGATGCCAAGAAGACCAATGCTCCCAAAAAAGAAACTGCTACTAAAAATCTAAATCTTTCTAAAATCACAATCTTTCTAAGTTAGTTACTGTTTCCTCAACGGCACTAACATTCGAAATGGTTGGCTGGACGACAAAAAAAAGACAACAAAAATATTTGTTGTCTTAGTGTGTTACCCAAGATTTCTATTGCTAACCATTGAAAATCAAACCTTTACTACGAGGCCTTCGGTCTCAGATACCGTTGAATTTCTCGTGGGTTGACTCGTATTCGACCAATTTGCTTGGGATACAATTGGTGAAATTTCTTTGTTTCTACTCTGCAATGTCCGGGACGGTCTGCCATCACCGAAATCTGTAAGGTTTCCGGCCTTTGCGGAAATTCACTCGGGTAATGCAGGTAATGCACAAACCCTTTCTTGGAAAGTGCCAGTACCTTTATGACATGAAATCTGCCATTTTTCTCTTTGGTAGTATACACACCTCCCGAAACAGGAAATACCCGCTCATTCTTCCTTTTCTGCACAATCACGAACACTGCGATCAGTATCGCGACGATTCCTGCTGTAATAAAAATACCCATAGCTGTAAATTGTGAAACAAATGTGGGGTATTTAAGTGATAGTATGAGACCTTATTAGATGAACCAAGGAGAACTTTAGATCAATTGGAATAAAAGAAGGATCAACCATTTATCACCATTCTCAAAACCACCCTGGCTTCAAGGAATCGCACTTTATTGTAAAATGCTGTAAGTATTTCTCTTTATCAACCGATATTGCGTAATGCGTTCATCAGCGTTTCCCGCTTTCTGACAGCCAAGGGTATCTCACTGTCATCTTTCATCACAATGTAGCCACCTTCTTTTTTGCTGTACTGCTTCAGGAAATTTAAGTTGATCAGGTGGGACTGGTGCGTCCGGAAAAAAACATCGCCGGAGAGTAGCTCATCATACTCCTTCAGCGTACGGGAAATGAGCAGTTCTCTGCCATCGGCCAAAAAAAAGTGCGTGTAATTACCCTCAGACTGACAGCGAACGATCTCATTGGTTTCCACCAAATAAAGGTTATCAGCATCTGAGAGCACAATTTTAGATGGCAACTGATCCGCAGCACGTTTTTCTAACAGCGCTTGCCATTTGAGTTGCTGCGTGGGTCTGCTCCTGTTTTTTCGTAGTCTGTCGAGTGCGTTGATCAAGTCTTCCGGGTCCAGTGGCTTCAGCAAATAGTCCACCGCACTGAACTTGAAAGCTTTGATGGCATAGTCATTATGACCCGTAATGAAAATCACTTCAAAAGTAACTTCACTGAACTTACTGAGCAGGTCAAATCCTGTACCGTCAGGCATCTCGATATCCAGCAAGACCAGATCGGGGCGTTGCCTGCAGATGGCTTCGTATCCCTCTGCTACGCTGCTACATTCTTCCAGTACTTCGATATCTTTGGCGTACAGTTCAAGAAATATTCTGGTAGTTTCCCTTACCGCATCCTCATCATCAACAATGATTGCTCTCATAGGATTGGCTCGCAAATGATTGCTTGTAGATTAAATTATGGCGCTTTGACTTCCTCAAAATCCTGTCCCGGGCTCTCAAGGACCTCCCAGGTATGGTCTGATAGTAAATGAACTTTGGCAATGTAAGCATTGAAAGGAAACCTTCTACCCCACTCGTCAGGAGATACCATAGACAACAGGTCTTCCCCGTTTTTCCGCTCATACAGATAGTATAAGTGATTGATGACCGGCTCAAAACTCATCTTGGCCTGATAAATACGCTCAGAAATGTCGACCCTGTTTTGCAATGAACGCGCCTGATCTACCAGATTCTGCATTTGTTCATAAAGCTGTCTGAACTGACGATGCGTCTGATCATGCATGGCCGCAACCGCTTTACCTTTGATTTTACCTCTGTCAATGGGCTTTACCAGGGCACCTCCCACTGTATGAGCAAATTCGATCAAACCGGGATCTGCCGTGGTCAGCTCCTTCATCTTGTCAAGGTCTACCTGACTTAAATCTATCTCTTTTCCCCTCTCGTCACTCATTTTCAACTTTATCTTCTATTCTCTCTTGTAAATTCTTCTTAGCACCGGGCCAAGTGGTCCGTCTGGAAATGTCGTAGCCTATCACGACCATGATCACTAAAAATATCAGTACTAAAAAGAAAAATATTTTTTTCGATCGATTCATCTGCATAAAAAACGATTTACAACTCTGTAATGTTTTTCAAATATATTAGCTCTCACAAAAAAGAGTAGCCAAATCAGGAAAATAATACATATCGACATGGATGCCTTCTTCGCATCGGTAGAACAGCGGGACTTTCCTGAGCTAAGGGGAAAGCCCATTGCCGTGGGTGGTAGCAGCGACAGAGGTGTGGTAGCAGCAGCAAGTTACGAAGCCCGTAAGTTTGGCGTGAAGTCTGCCATGTCTTCTATGATCGCCAAAAAAAGGTGCCCTGACCTCATCTTTGTAAAACATCGGTTCGCCGTTTACAAAGAGGCATCTGCACAAATCAGAGAAATATTCCATCAATATACAGACCTGGTTGAACCGTTGTCTTTGGATGAAGCCTACCTTGATGTCACCGAAAATAAAATTGGGCTGCCGTCTGCCACGCTCATCGCCCGGGAAATCAAGGAAAAAATCAGAGAAAAAACAGAGCTGACTGCCTCTGCCGGCATTTCCTTCAACAAATTTCTGGCAAAAACAGCTTCAGACATGGACAAGCCCAATGGCCTCTATGTCATCCTACCAGATGACGCAGATGAGTTCACCAAAAAGCTGGCGGTGCACAAATTCCATGGAATCGGGAAGAAAACGGCTGAGAAGATGAACAAGATGGGCATTTTCACCGGCAGCGATCTCAGAAAAAAATCGCTGGATTACCTCACCTACTATTTTGGTAAGTCGGCCGGCTATTACTATCACATTTGCAGAGGCATCGATCACCGGTCTGTCAACCCTGACCGTGAGCGTAAATCGGTCAGTGCCGAAAATACCTTCGGAGAGAACCTCACCAATATCGATCAGGTGACGGGAGCCATCAGCAAAATCGCCGAGGAAGTTTTCCGACGTATAGAAAAGTCTGGTTTCTACGGAAAAACGGTCTCCGTCAAGATCAAATACTCAGATTTTCAGATCATTACGAGAAGTAAAACAAAAACGGTCGCCATCAGGGACTTTGATACACTGATGCAAGTAGTCGTTGAAATACTGGAGGATAAAGCCCTCATGTCCAAAAGCATCCGGTTGCTTGGTGTGGGGGTTTCTAATTTTGCAGATGAAAATAGTCCAGCTGTCAAGCAGTTAACACTGGGATTTTAGAACGACGACTCCCTATATTTGCACTATGAACGTTAAAGGAAAAATAATCGAGAAGTTCGATACCCAAAATGTAACTGACTCTTTCAGAAAAAGAGAGTTTGTCATTGAATACGCTGATAACCCACAATATCCGGAATTTGTCAAGTTTGAACTAATTCAGGCCAACTGCGACCAACTGGACGGTTTCCAGGTAGGTCAGGAAGTAGATGTTTCTTTCAACCTGAAAGGAAGGAAATGGAACGACCCCAAAGGTGGTGTTAAATATTTCAACTCCCTGCAGGCATGGAGACTGCAAAGAGTCAATGAGGTAGAGGCCCCGGCTGCTCCCGGCCCAGACAGCGCCCCGTCAAACGACATGAACCCACCGGAATGGTTGACCAACAACCCGGCACCGTCCGTTGATGACGATCTTCCTTTTTAAGCGATTAATCAAAACACTATGAAAAGCATTGCGGTATTTTGTGGCTCCCAGAAAGGTGCCAAAGAAAGCTATGCAGATGCTGCCAGAGCGTTGGGCGGACTATTGGCCGCCTCCAACACCACCCTCATTTATGGCGGCGGAAAAGTAGGACTCATGGGCATTTTGGCCGATACAGTCATGGAAAAAGGTGGGAAAGTGATTGGCGTCATTCCTAAAAAACTCATGGACATGGAAGTAGGTCACCAGGGCATTACTGAGTTGATCACTGTCAAAGACATGCACGAGCGCAAAGCGATGATGAATGACCTTTCCGATGCATTTGTCTGTTTACCCGGCGGAGTAGGTACACTCGAAGAAGTCTTTGAAGTATTTACCTGGTCAAGAATTGGCTATCACAACAAACCCTGTGGACTGATCAATGTAGATGGTTTTTATGATCCACTGATTCACATGCTGCAGCACACCGTGCAGGAAGGTTTCATTTCAGCGGAGAGTGCCAGCGACCTGTTGTTTGACAACGATGCCGCGAGTCTGCTAAAGCGAATGGAAGAAATCGCTGTTTAATACACCAAATCAAATGAGTGTGAGGTGATACCAAAGGTATTTCCTCACGCTCAATTCTAAATTATTCTCCTAAAAAACCTTTTTCCTTCAACGCATCAATGGCGGTATAGGAAGTGAGGTCAAACTGACAAGGCACTACCGACACATAGCCATTTTGCAATGCCCATTCGTCATTGTCTTTACTGGTATCATGGTTGATAAAGTCACCTACCAGCCAATAATACTTGCGGCCATAGGGGTCTGTGCGCTCATCAAAGTTCTCTTGCCAGCGCGCATTGGCTTGTCTACAAATCTTAATGCCTTTCAAAGGCGACTCTTCATCAAATTTTGGAAAGTTCACATTTAGGGCAGTTCCAGGTGGGATTCCCCTGGAGAGCGTCTGCTTCGCGATTTCCAGAATGTAATCGTCAGCGTGATCAAAATGAGCTGCTGCACTGAAATCACATAGTGAAAAGCCAATGGCCGGTGTCCCTTCAATGGCCCCTTCTATGGCTGCACTCATGGTACCGGAATACAGCACGCTGATAGAAGAGTTGGAACCGTGATTAATGCCACTGACTACCAGGTCCAGCGGACGATCCTTCAAAATATGATACTTCGCCAGTTTCACACAGTCAGCCGGGGTTCCGCTACACTCATAAGCCTCTACCTGGAGGTCCAGAAATAAGTCGGAGCGTCTCAGTCGCAGTGTATCCCCTACGGTAATGGCATGGCCCATGCCGGACTGTGGAGAATCGGGTGCTACTACCACCACTTCTCCCAATTGCGTCATCAATTCGACTAACTTTCGAATGCCCCGGGAGGTGATTCCATCATCATTGCTCACCAGGATTGTAGGTCTAGACATGCTATGCTTTAAATAGAGTTGTAAAACGCGATGATCCGGATAAGATCTCTCACGTCGTCGGTCTTTAATTTATTTTCTTTCATGAAGCTCTTCACAGGCCCGGACTTGTCTCTCAACAGCGACAGCAATTCAGGCTTTTTGCCATTGAAATAGCGTATTCTCCCATTGTTATCCAACAGGTAGTAATAGTATTTCAACCTATTTCGTGAAATAGTGCCTCCATAAATGTTATTGTTGGGCGTGGTTTCCTGTACTATCTCCTCCCGCGCCAGTAAGGAGGTGGGCCCTTCAAACAAGAGCTCAAACAACACCTTTGCCTTGAATCCTTTTCTCAATTCATAGGGCATGGCATAAAAGCGGCGTTTGTTGTCAATGGTCACGTCCAGAAACTCACAAAACAGCAGGTTGTGGCTGGAAAAAGAGTAGGCCTTGTCCTTGGTCTTGACCTGAATAGAATTGGCGACCATGTCATATTGAATACTTCCGGCCACTGTATCCTTCTTAGCGGTCAGCACAAAGCCCTTATGCCACATTTGCGAAGGGAAACGCTGTGCAATGACCTCCCCGCTAAACATCAGCATAGAGGCCATCAGTACCATGAATAGAAATCCTTTTCTATATGCCAAGGTTTTTCAGAATTTCGTGCCCCATCTTATCTCTTTTCGTCTCCAGGTATCGCTTATTGTGCTCGTTGGGCTGAATTTCAATCCCTACATTGTCCACTACTTCCAGCCCATAGCCCATCAAACCGGCTCGTTTCTTTGGATTATTGCTAATCAGGCGCATTTTGGTCACATTCATGGCCCTCAGAATCTGAGCTCCGACACCATAATCACGTTGGTCCATCTTGAACCCTAGTTTCAGATTGGCTTCTACCGTATCATAACCTTCCTGCTGCAGTTTATAGGCTTTCAGCTTATTGATCAGTCCAATACCGCGCCCTTCCTGGTTCATGTACAACACAAGACCCTTACCTTCTTTCTCCACCATCTGCATTGCGGCAAACAACTGATCACCACAGTCGCATCTGAATGAGTGAAAAATATCACCTGTAACACAAGAAGAGTGCACCCGCACCAGGACAGGTTCATCTTCCTCCCATGTCCCTTTTGACAAAGCCAAATGCGTATCTCCCGTATCAATCTGTCGGAATGCTGTCAGGGTAAAATCGCCCATTTTAGTAGGCATATCCACACTGATTTCCTTTTCAATCAGCGACTCTTTTTCCAGTCTGTAGGAGATCAGGTCTTTGATCGCGACCAATTTCAAGTTGAACTTATCGGCCACTTTTCTCAGGTCAGGTAGTCGTGCCATGGTACCGTCTTCGTTGAGAATCTCTACCAGCACACCAGCCGGGCGAAATCCTGCCAGGCGGGCAAAATCCACGGCTGCTTCAGTATGTCCCGCACGTCGCAGTACACCTTCTTGTTTGGCCTTCAACGGAAAAATATGACCGGGTTTACCAAGCTCCTCCGGGTTGGTATTGGGGTTGACCAATGCCTGTATGGTCTTTGCCCGGTCTGAGACTGAAATCCCTGTAGTAGTTCCATGACCGATCAGGTCTACAGATACGGTGAAAGGTGTCTCAAACTGAGCCGTGTTTTTACCGACCATCAGTCCAAGGCCCAATTCTTCAGCGCGCATCTCTGTGATAGAAGCACATATGAGTCCCCTGCCTTCTTTCGCCATGAAATTGATGATCTCGGGTGTGACCGCCTCAGCGGCGCAAATGAAGTCTCCTTCATTTTCGCGGTCCTCATCGTCTACTACAATGATGATTTCACCATTTCTAATGGCTGCAATTGCATCTTCTATCTTATCTAACATATAATAATTTGGGCTAATTTCACTATCATAAATTCTCAAGGCAAATAGACGTATCCCAGCACTTTGGACACCTGCATTTGCATTTTCTTTAACTTTTGCGACACCTTCATAATCTTCACCTGCTCTTCCCAATCACTGGCATTCTGCAGTTTGCGATTGCATTCAGTCACCAGCTTTTGCATGATCCTGATCTTCAACCTGACGATATTTGAATTAGTGACCTTTTTCAAGGCATCCTTTTCCTTGGGAATCGAAATATCAAACTTGTCAAACCAGTTGTTACTGGTGTCATATTTCTCCGTCACTAAATCCGCTACGGTATCTCTTACCTGATCACTCCCTATTTCCAACAAATATTGAGACTCAACAATTTCACCAGCCTCAAATTTGTTTCTACAGATCGAGAGTATTTCATTATAAACAGGTGTTACAAAAGTAACATCTTCAATCTCTGAAAAGAAATAGGAACTGAGATACTGTTGTTCAGAATCTTGATCTATCACAATATCAGGTCCATAATTGATCAGCATTTTCAGACATTCACGCTCCTGTTCCCTAATGATCAACTCCAGCGGAGTAGCTTTGGTTGCAAACTCTTCCTCAGGGGGGAGTTCTACCGCCGCCTGCTGACGTTCCAGGTTTTCAGCGTCTCTTTGTTCCTTGAGATGCCGGTCTTTATTGGTCTTGAGCAGAATTTTGTTCAGCTCTGCAACAATCACCAACTCGGAAATATCCAGCAGTGAGCTACATTCCTTCAGGTACACGGTACGCTTGATGGAATCCGGAATCTTGGCAATGCTGTTGACGATCTCTCTAATGGTCTCGGCACGCTTGAGCGGGTCTGCAGCCGTATCCCTGTGATACAAGCTGGTCTTGAACTTGATAAAGTCCGTCGCCTGCTCCGTCAAAAAGGCCTGCAAAGCAGATGGGCTCAGCTGCTTGGAATAACTATCTGGGTCTTCTCCTTCCGGGAAAGTGATGGCCTTCACATTGAGCCCACCTTCCAGGATCATATCTATTCCGCGCATCGCGGCTTTGATTCCCGCGTTGTCACCATCAAAAAGGACGGTAATATTTTTGGTAAACCTGCTGATGAGCTTGATCTGGTCTTCCGTCAGGGCGGTGCCGGAACTGGCGACTACATTCTTAACCCCAGCCTGATGCAGGGAAATCACATCAGTATAGCCCTCCACCAGGTAACAATTGTCTTCTTTCCTGATGGCTTGCTTGGCCTGTGAAATCCCATACAGTACATGACTCTTGTGGTAGAGCTCCGTCTCAGGCGAGTTGATGTATTTGGGCTGCTTCTTGTCCTTGATGAGGATTCTGGCACCAAATGCCACCACTTTTCCGGAGATGTTATGGATAGGAAAGATCACCCTGCCTCTGAAACGGTCGTAGGCTTTATTTTCTTTGACGATCTTAAGGCCGGCCTTTTCCAGATATTCCTGGCGATAGCCTTTTTCATCCGCAGCCTTGATGAGGCCATCCCATTTGTTCAAACTATAGCCCAGGTCAAACTCGCGGATGGTCTCCTCAGAAAAACCCCGCTCTTTGAAATAAGACAACCCGACAGACTTGCCTTCTTCATCTTCCCAGAGTAAATTTTGATAATAGTCTTTGGCAAAATTGAGGACAATGTACAGACTCTCCCGCTCGTTTTGCGCCTGCATGAACTCGTCACTCTTCTCTTCCTCTACAATCTCAACACCATACTTTTTGGCCAGGTATTTCAGCGCTTCTACGTAGCTGGAGCCATCTACCTCCATCAAAAATGTAATGGCGTCGCCTCCTTTACCTGAGCTAAAGTCTTTGAAAATACCTTTGGAGGGAACTACGTAAAAAGAAGGGGTCTTTTCATTGTTGAATGGACTGAGCGCCTTGTAGTTAGACCCAGATTTCTTCAGTGAGACAAAATCGCTCACTACCTCCACTATATCCATCCTGGATTTGATATCATCTATAGTGGATTTGTTAATCATTTATATTGTCGCATTTTCCTCAGGCGCAAATCTAACTTATTTCAGATATTATTTGTTGAATGATTGAGTTTGAATGAACTTTGTATTTTGATGGGAACGAGATAATTACAGATGGCAGAAATATCGAAAGTAAATATATTAAGAGCACTCTCTACAGTAGACGATCCTGATCTCAAAAAAGACCTTGTTACATTGGGTATGATTGAGAATCTATCTATCAAAGGCAATGATGTCTCTTTTGATGTAGTCCTCACCACGCCTGCATGCCCACTTAAGGAGCTGATCAGAAATAACATTGAAGAAGCGATCGCCACTCAGGTTTCAGAGGAAGCCAGGTTGTTCATTAATATGACTTCCAATGTTACGACTACCAGAAGTAACGCCCCAATGCTTCCCAAGGTAAAGAATATCATTGCGATCTCATCTGGAAAAGGTGGAGTTGGCAAATCTACTGTTTCCTCCAATCTGGCAGTTTCCCTGGCAAAAGCTGGTGCCAAAGTAGGGTTGGTAGATGCAGATATCTTCGGGCCTTCTATTCCTACGATGTTCAACTGCGAATTTGAGCAGCCCAACATCTTGCAAAAAGATGGCAGAAACCTCATTGTACCCATAGAGCAATATGGCGTAAAGCTGCTTTCTATCGGATTTCTGACTCCGGCTGATGATGCCGTGGTCTGGAGAGGGCCGATGGCCAGCTCTGCGCTGAAGCAATTTTTGGGTGATGCGGAGTGGGGTGAACTCGATTATTTACTAATTGACCTGCCACCGGGAACGAGTGATATCCATTTAACGTTAGTACAAACAGTACCTGTTACGGGTGCCATTGTGGTAACAACTCCCCAAAAAGTGGCCCTGAAAGATGCACAGAAAGGCATTGGAATGTTCAAGCAGCCGCAGATAAACGTACCTGTCTTAGGTGTTGTTGAAAACATGGCCTATTTTACGCCTGAAGAACTTCCAGACAACAAGTACTACATCTTCGGAGAAGGTGGCGGACAGAAGCTTGCTGACAAAAATGAAGTTCCTTACCTGGGAGAAATTCCTTTGGTACAGTCAATCCGGGAAAGCGGAGATATGGGCTACCCTGCCGCAATGAAAGACGAAGTATCCAGCCAGGCGTTTTTGCAACTGGCAGAGTCGCTGGCCAGACAGGTGGCCATTCGCAATGCAAAGCAGGATAAAACCAAAATTGTTGAGGTGAAAGTATAAACTAAATATGGGAAATAATTCATTGTTAGAACGCGTAGAAGAAGCACTCGACTCTATCAGACCTTATCTGGAAGCAGATGGTGGTAACGTGAGGGTTTTGGAGATTGACGAGGACTTTGTGGTCAAGCTCGAGCTTTTGGGTACATGTGGGACTTGTCCTATGTCTCCCATGACCCTGAAGGCTGGCGTGGAAGAGGCGATCAAAAAGGCAGTGCCCGAAATACAATCAGTAATGGCGATCAACGTTGGAACTACGGAGGGTAATCCCGCCTAAAGTTTAATCTAACCGGTTCAAAACGTGACGCGTTTATTTTTTGCATTGCTGCTATGGTCTCTTACAAACACAAATTCACTGATCGCACAAGATCGGTGCGGGACCACTGACGGCAAACACTATCACGAACACATCCATCAATTTGAAAATTGGTTGAGTGGCGTTCGAAAAAGATCTTCGCAACGAGTTGAGAATACCCTTCCTTATGTCATCCCGGTGGTTGTCCACATCATCCACAACGGCGAAGCCATCGGATCAGGCACCAACCTTTCTGATGAAAAAATCATTGAGCAAATAGACATCCTCAATGCCGACTTCCGCCGCACCAATGCAGACGCTGTCAACACCAGAGCTGATTTTTTGCCGCTGGCAGTAGATACAGAGATTTCCTTCGTCCTCGCTTTACAGGACCCTGAAGGACTACCTACAGACGGAATCACACGCACACAAGGCCCAAGGCTCAATTACCAGCGGGACGATGACGCCCTGCTGAAATCAGTCATTTCCTGGCCGGCCGATGAATACCTCAATATTTACGTAGCAGACCTGGCTACTTTTTTGGGCTGGGCTCAGTTTCCTCTGGCCAATCTTGATGGGCTGGATGGCGAATTTGATCCCAATGAATCCACAGACGGCATCGTTGTAGACTATACGCTGTGGGGCCTCAACGACAACGCAGAAGCCAGCTTTGACAGTTTTGGCAGAACAGCCACCCACGAGATGGGACACTTCCTCGGCCTGAGGCATATCTGGGGAGACGGAGGTTGTTCTGTTGATGATTTCTGTGACGACACCCCCCTGGCAGGAACCAGCACCAGAGGTTGTCCCGATGATAAAGCGACCTGCGGATCGCAGGACATGGTAGAAAACTACATGGACTTCACAGATGACGTGTGCATGAACATGTTCACCTCCTGTCAGAAAAGCAGGATGTTACTGGTATTGGAGAATAGCCCGAGGCGAAAAACCCTGGTCAACTCGCGGGCCACACAAGCGCCGCAGCAGTTCGCCAACGACCTGGGCATCCGGTCTGCCGACTTTTTTGGCGGTAGCGACTGCAATACAGAGATATTACCGAGGGTTACCCTTAGAAACTATGGGACAGAAGTCATCAATGGATTTGAAATAGAACTGGTGGAAGACGGTACAGTCATCGAGACGATTAGCAGGGACATCACCCTTGCGCCTCTTGCAATTACCAATGTTAATTTCTCTTTGGTAACTCCTGGTACCAGCACAGGTAGGAATTACGCCATCAGAATCAAGGAATTGACAGGAGTCACCGATGACAATGGCGCCAACGATGAAGAATCCATGGATGTATTCATTCCAGCACCGGTGAGCCTGCCTTATGAGGAATCATTTGATGTTTTCCCTAATAGTACCTGGTCTACCAGCGCCAATGCCGTCTGGGAATCAGCCACAGCGGCGTTCAACTCGTCTACCGATGTGGGCGTGAGGCTCCCCTATTTCAGCACGGATGAGGAACAGAATGGTCAGCAGGATTTCCTAATTTCACCAGTATTTGACCTCAGTAATCCAGATTTTGCTTCGCTATCTTTTAGATATGCTTATGCCAAGAACAGCGGCGAGTTTACCGATGGCCTGATTGTAGCCATCAGTACCGACTGTGGACAAACCTTTCCACGCCAGCAATATATTTTTGAGTCCTATGGCACCAATCTGAGCACTTCCCCTACCCTGTCGCAGGAATTCGGTCCTATTTCAGCAGCCGAATGGAAGGAAGTCAATCTCAATCTGGGCCGGTTTGTCGGTAATGAAATCAGGATTGCCTTCATTGGATCTAATGGCAGCGGTAACAACATTTACCTGGATGAAGTGAAGATAGGCAGTACTTCTTCTGTGTCACTGGATGCCGCACTGGGCGAACTGGAAGACTTTTCTATTGCGTCTTGTTTTAGCGTAGACCAACCGTCTATACAGGTGATTAACAATGGCATCACCTTCATCAATGACCTGGAGATCGCTGTTGGGCTCAATGACCAGGTAATTGGGATTATCCCTGTCAATCAGGCCAATATCAGCACTGGAAGTAGCAGATTTCTCACCCTGCCTATCAACCTTCCACTGGATGGGTTTGGAAGATTTACACTGGAAATCAGATCTGTTAACGGGCAGGAGGACGACGTTGCTGATAATAACTTCCTGGAAACCTACCTAATTGTAGACCGCTCCGAAGACACCATCCCCCTACGGGAAGATTTTGACAACAATGAAAACTTCACCCAGATCAGTTCCTTCCTCAACGATGATTGGGCCAATACCGAAGCAACAGGTAGCAGGGTCATTTTCAGTCGAAACTTTAGCCAAACGATCCTGGGCAAAGAAAACTGGCTGGTAAGTCCTACATTGAATGTGGAGGAATTAGCGGAGGGCAGTATGACATTTGATGTCTCCTATGCACAAAGAGGAGACATTGTAGATGGACTCAGGGTAATGCTTTCGAAAGACTGTGGCTTTACCTGGGACGAGGTGCTGTACAACAAAAGAGGCAGCCTCCTGGCCACTGTCGCGCAATCCAATGAGGAGTGGTTTCCGAGAGCTGATTCGGATTGGCGAACAGAAACAATTGACCTCACGCCATACATCTCAGATCCATTTACCAGCACTATCAGAATTGCCCTGGTGACAACCAATGGAAATGGCAACAACATCTTCCTGGACAACATTGAGGTATTCCCCTCAGCATCGCCCAACACAGTTGACAACGATCAGGAAATGACGGTATTCCCCAATCCATCGACCGGCAGGTTTTCGGTGGCCATGGACCTCCCCACCAAAGAAGAAATTACACTCCACGTGGTTGATTTATCAGGGCGGGTGATCAAAAGGTATCAACTAAGTGATGTACTCAACCAACGTTTTGAGATTGACATCCCCAACCTTGAAGGGGTCTATCTCGTTAATGCGCGAGGAGAAAAAACAAACCTCACCAGACGAATATTGATCGGAAGATAATCGATAACAAAATTTTCAATAATTTTACTGCTTATGAGAGTAGGTATTTTTTTTGGAGGACAGTCCAGAGAAAGAGAAATTTCCTTTGCGGGTGGAAGAACGGTGTATGACAACCTCAATAAGTCTCTTTTTGAGCCTGTACCTATTTTCGTCGACAGCCTCGGCAATTTTATTTTACTGGAGTGGGAGTTTATTTATAAAGGCACCATCCGGGACTTCTACCCTCCGGCCGACGCTTACCCGACCTCTACGCAGCATTTTCAATTATATATAGAGTCGCTCTCAGACCCTGCACTGCTGCAGCAATCCATCAACAGCATTGGACGCAAGGTGCAGCCTGAAGAGTTTGCCAACTTATTTGATTTTGCTTTTTTGGCACTTCATGGCCCCTACGGTGAAGATGGCAACCTGCAGGGTTTGCTGGAATGGTACCATATCCCCTATTCAGGATCTGGTATTTTACCTTCTGCCATTGGTATTGACAAGTCGGTGCAGAAAACACTGATGACAAAGGCCGGGTTTAAAGTGCCTCAGTACGAGGTCATCAAACGATCCCGATGGGAAACTGAACCGGAGAAGGTTGTTCAGGATATACGAGCTACATTTGATCTTCCATTGGTGGTGAAAGCACCCAATCAGGGATCTTCTATCGGTATTTCTATTGTGAAAAAGGCCGAAGACATTGCAGCGGCCATGAACAAAGGTTTCTTCATTGAGGAAGTAGACATCAAAGCATGGCAGCAGTTGTCATCTGAAGAAAAAAACCACTGGATCACCGACCTCATCGACATCAGAGTGGGGACCGGGCTGCCGGTATATGCAGATAATGAGCAATTGATCCATCACCCCGATGAGTTGCTGTCGCTTTTGGATCATTCCAAACAAGAGACGGTCAAGTTGGTGCCGCTCAATTCTGAAGAAGAAGTGTTGATCGAGGCATTCATCGCCGGGAAAGAATTTTCATGTATCGTCATACAAGATGAACATGGAACGCCCATTGCGCTGCCGCCAACAGAAATCAGAAAGACAGATACCTTCTTTGATTACAGGGCCAAATATTTACCCGGCATTTCCAGGAAAGTAACGCCTATTGACCTGCCCACAGAGATCATCGCGATGATTCGCAAGGATTGTGAAAAGCTCTTTGATGCCCTCCAATGCCAGGTTTATGCCCGGATTGACGGCTTCATTACAGCCAATAATGAGGTCTTCCTGAATGACCCCAATACGACGAGTGGTATGCTACCATCGTCCTTCTTCTTCCATCAGGCTGCCGAGATCAACCTGACGCCGTCAGACTTTCTCACCTACCTGATACGTACTTCCCTGGAGCAGCGACTACGTACGGGAAAAAGAAATTTACAGATCAACACCTTACTGAGTGATTTGAAAAGCCAGATCAGTGCCGGTCTGAATCAGTTGGAGGAACGAAAGAAAGTTGCGGTGGTCATGGGTGGTTTCTCATCGGAGAGACACATCTCGGTGGAGAGCGGCAGGAATATCTTCGAAAAACTCAATTCCACTCCGGGTTATGCACCAGTTCCTGTGTTTTTAACCGGTGATGAGCAAAACCATGAACTCTATGTGTTGCCCATCAATGTGATGCTGAAGGACAATGCCGACGACATCAAAGCCAAGGTGAGCGAGCACACCGATATCCATCCCATTATCTCGCAAATACGGGAAGAGACAGCGCATGTTGTCAAAGCTTACACGAAAGATGTCTCCAGCAAGGTAATTCCAATCGATTATGAGGGGCTGAGCAACATGGTTGACTTTGCTTTCATTGCGCTGCATGGACGACCCGGTGAAGACGGAGCCATCCAACAATATCTGGAAAAATACCAAATCCCCTATAATGGTAGCGGTGTAGCCAGCTCTCAACGCACCATCAATAAGGCAGAAACCAATCAGTTTTTGAAAGCCAACGGCATTTTGGTGGCTTCACACGTGCTGGTTTACGAAGATGATTATCGCCAAAAATCAGGAGAGACTTTTGACGCACTGGAGCAGCAGTTCAAGTACCCCATCATTGCCAAACCTGCAGACGATGGCTGCAGTTCGGCTGTTAAAAAAATCAATAACAGAGAAGAACTGGAGGCTTTTGCCAAGATGATCTTCCGTCCTACGGATGACGAGCGAGATCCTGAAAGCATCAAAATACTGGAGTTAAAACCCAGAGAGGAGTTCCCTATCAAAACCTACTTCATGGTGGAGGAATTGATCTCTAAAAAAGATGCGGATCACTTCCTGGAAGTAACAGGTGGTATGCTGACCCACTTTGATGAGGGTGGAAATATCCAATATGAAGTATTTGAACCTTCCGAAGCCCTCGCCACTGGTGAGGTACTCTCACTGGAAGAAAAATTTCTGGCAGGAGAAGGACAAAACATTACACCGGCCCGATTTGCCAAAGACCGGAGCCGCAACGAAAGCGTCTCCCAAAAAGTAAGAACTGAGTTGGAAAAGGTGGCCAGGCTGCTCAACGTAGAAGGCTACTGTCGCATCGATGCTTTTGTAAGAATATATCCGGATAAGGTGGAGACGATCATCATTGAGGTCAATTCGCTGCCGGGGATGACCCCTGCCACCTGTATCTTCCACCAAAGTGCCATTGCCAGGATGAAACCTTTTGAGTTCATCAATGGCATTATCCAATTTGGATATGACAAACGTAAAAATAGTCTGCAAACATATTGAGGAATAAATGATCAAAAAATTACTTAGAGCCCGTTCCTGGATTGATGTCATCAAACATGTGATGATCGCCGGTGTGCTATTTGCCTTGCTGCTGGTCATCGTCTTTTACATTTACCTACCCATTAAAACCAAACAGGACAACTCCATCACTGTGCCCGATGTGGTAGGAATGGAATTTGACGGATTGCACGATTTCATTACCTCCAAGGAGCTCAACTACGTCATCCTGTCGGATTCAGGTTACAATGCAGACCTCCCTCCCCAGGCAGTGCTTTCACAGTTTCCGCAGGAAAGTTCCCGTGTGAAGCAGGGCCGTAAAATCTACCTGACCCTCAACGCCGTGGAGCCTCCCAAGGTGGAAATGCCTGACCTGGTCGGTAAGTCACTCAAAACGGTGCAATTGCAGCTTCAGGCAATGGGTGTGAAAGAAGGCAAGTACATTTTCACCCCGGGACCATATAAAAATACATTTGTCTCCGCCCAGCAAAATGGACAGGACATTGCGCCGGGTACTTTTATCTCCAAAGGCTCTACGCTGGACCTGATACTTCAAAATGGTAAAGGACAGCAATATTTTGAGGCACCTGACGTTATCGGAAGAAGTCAGGAAAATGCGGAACTGGTCATCTCCGGTAGCAGCTTGAAAATAGGTGAGATTTATTATCATGTAGCAGATAGCATGCAGGGACGGGTCATCAAACAAATTCCGCAGCCTGGCAGCAGAGTGCGCATCGGACAAAAATTTGATTTGTGGATCAGCGTAGCCGATACCTCATCAGTCACTGATGCGGCATTAAACCAAGATAATGACTAAAAGACTTTTACTACCTGTACTTTACTTTTTATCATTGACTGTTCAGGGTCAATTAATAGAAAGGCCAGTTACCCATCAATCTAAACCCTGGAAAACACTCCAAAGGCCGGCAGAAAACCCTGACCGCACTTTGACTTTGCCTTTTTGGGATGATTTTTCGACGGCCAACGGAGAGCCTTCTCCGCTGCTGTGGAAATATGGCGTACACGTAGCAATCAGTGGCACCGTAGGTCAAAATGCACCCAGCCTGAATGTCGCACTTTTCAATGGAATTGATTCTGCGGGGCTTCCCTACAATATTGACGACAATGCAGTAAATCCTGTGGACAGCCTGGTCTCGCAAAAAATAGACCTTACACAGGTGCCTGTCAATCGGCAAAACAGCATCTTCATGAGTTTCTTCTGGCAGGCAAACGGTCTGGGGGAAACGCCAGACAATGACGACATGCTGAGCTTGTTCTTCATGGACCGTGAAGGCAACTGGGTCCAGCAGGACATCAACGACGAGCAGATCCGCGAGGCATCTCTGGTAGGTGGCCCTGATATCTTACGATTTGACCCCAACGACCCAACCAGGCAGATATTCACTCAGAAAATTCTGCAGGTTGACGAAAGTTTCATTCATGAAGACTTCCGGTTCATGTTTCGTAGTTTTGGCAGCCAGCAAGGCCCTTTTGACTCGTGGCTCATTGACTATGTTTATCTCAATTATGCAAGATCTGCAAATGACCTGGTTTATGAAGACCGGGCCTTCGCCACCGGAAACCGCCTGACTTTTGGTGGTTATCACAGCATCCCGTCAGAGCACTTGTTCAATAACAGAGCAACGCTTTCCAGTGAGGTGGTCATGGAAATCAACAACCTGGACGACGAACTACAGCCACTCAACTACTGGGTGGAACTATATGATCAAAGAACCGGTGATTTGCTGGTGCAGGTCAATGATGAATCTGAGGTGATCCCCACCCTGCTGGCCAACGAACGGAAAGATATCTTTTCCAATAGCATTACGCCCGATTCCTTCATCAGCAGTACAGACACGCTGGAAATCCTGGTCCGGTCTTACCTGGAAACTGACGACGAGTTGGTGCCCAATGCGATTGATTTTTATGATTTCCGTGCCAATGACACCATTTATAACTCGCTCAAGTTTGAAAGATACTACGCCTATGATGATGGTACTGCAGAATTTGCCGCAGGTCTCAACGTTGACGGAGGCAGACTGGTAGTGAAGTACGGTATTCTGTCCCTGGACACACTCACGCATGTTGACATCAACTTCCCGGTGCTCTTCCCTGATTCCAACAGAGAGATCATGCAGGTACTGGTTTTAAGTGACCTTACGGACAATGACGATGGCTTACTACTTGAGCAGGATTTTGCAATTCTGCCACGTGACTCTTCCAATCAGTTCACCAGAATCGCGCTCAAAGAGCAGTTTATTCTGGAGGACTCTATCTACATTGGTATTCAGCAATCTACCAGCGACTTTGTACCGATAGGGCTGGACAAGAACAATGACAATGGCAATAAAATCTTTCTCAACCTGGGCGAGACCTGGCAGCGCAACAGTGGTGTAAAGGGAAGTCTCATGATTCGTCCGGTATTTGGTGAACCCTTTGCCCCTACCAATGTGGAAGAACAGACTCCCACCGCCCTGACGGTCTACCCCAACCCCACTGACGACATGTTGAACCTCGACGTCCGGTTTGGACAATACCAGATAGCAGACCTGAGCGGAAAAATCGTTCTTTCCGGTAACGCTGCTCCGGGGGAACAGCAAATTGATGTACGAGACCTGGAGAGTGGCATCTATGTCCTGAGAGTGCAGGTAGGCACTGAAATCCTGACCAGAAAGTTCGTCAGACGATAGCAATGAGGTGTGTGTTGACCTCTTGAAAATCGCTGATCTTAGAGATCACTAATACTGACTGGAAAAATGCGTTTGAGGCACCCGTTACAAACTGATGACAGGTCTTACAAATCCCTATGATTCTTCCTCTTCAAAATCTTCGTGATGTGTATGGGTAACCGTTTCCGTTTTTGGTGCTTCGTGGTCATGGTCCTTTTCACCCGTAATGGTTTCGTATATGAAAGGTTTTGGGCTGAAGCATAAGATAAAAATCACCAGCGACAATACACCCAATGCCTTTCTTTTCAAGTCCAACGGTTGCGCATCGACGGTCTCCGGATGATCAATACCAATGATCCTGCCTACGATGAAAGCAAACAACAGCCACCCGGGATAACCTTCTATAGCGGGGAATGCATAAATGAGCAGAAACTGTCCTGAAAAGATAGCCACGGCCATTACCAGACGGTTCTGCCTTTCTGTAGTCACATTAAAAAGGCAGACATACAAGAAGTAGATGTACATGACGGACCAGCCTACGAAGATGAAATCAAAGTTTCCGGGTTTGAGAAATCCCAGCCCTGCGTAGAAGAGGAAAATCAAGTAAGCCACCCTGCTAATGATGCCATGATAGCGCTTTCCAAACAATCCATAGACAATGTGGCCACCATCCAGCTGTCCAATCGGTAACAGGTTGAGTGCCGTGAGGAACAGTCCCAGATAACCAACCATGAGAAAAGGATAGTGCAGCACTTCGTTTTCATAGGGATACAAAACCGGATCATAGGGCATCACCGCTTCAAATATTTGAAAAAGCAAGTTAGATCCGAATCTAAAGACCAATGCTGTCTGGCCGGCTGGCGGCGTATAATCGCTGTAATTCTCCTGAAGAGGAAGATATTCCGGATGTATACCATAAATGTACTCTAGCGGTGGCAGCGTTAAGAAACCAATGGCAATGATGACCAAAACCACTGCAAAGCCGGCAAGTGGACCGGCAATACCGATGTCAAAATAAGCTTTTCGTGACTTAACAATAGATCTGATGGAGATAAAAGCGCCGAGAGAGCCTATAGAAACCAGACCGGCAAATGTGGAGATAAAGCCCAGGTAAAAAGGGATGAAAAAAGGAAGTGTGACTTTGACCTGATTTCGTGCGGCAATGAGGTAGTGTCCAAACTCATGAGCACCCAGGAAAAGTAAAAACGAGAGGGAGTACCACAAGCCACTTCCCAATTCCAAAAACTCTAGTGAATTTCCGTAGAATAAAGAAGCGCCATGTCGTAACTCAGCGCCAGTAATCGTAGTGAATATCAGTGTCAATAAAAACAACACCAATTGAACCACATGTATCCTTTTCATGGTCAAATCATTTAATCAAAGTTAACCAATATTTTTACTTGGAAACGGCTTTCCTTGCCGTTGAGGACCAAATTACCGGATTAATCTTTGATGGTATTAGCATCAGATAATCTTTCGCAATAATTCCATCGTTTCTCCGGGATGGTGAATCTGTTGCACGGCAATCCCCAGTGACTTTGCCCCTTCCAGATTCTCCGATCGATCGTCTAAGAAAAGTATGTCAGAAGGCTTCAATGCCGGATGTCTGTCCAGGATGAACTGCCATGAAGCCAGGTCTGGTTTCCTTTCCCCAATCTGATGAGACAAGTACACATGATGAAATAGCTCGTCGAGGTGTTGATAAGGGCTTACTGCTGCTAACAACTGATGAAATTTCCGCGCGTGTATGCTATTCGTATTACTCAAAACCATGATCTGGTAATGCGCTTTCAATTTTGCAATCATTTCAACCAACGCGGGATCTATTTTCAGTAGTATACTGTTCCAGGCATCGTCCACCCGCTCATCTGTTAGCTCAGCCGCATTCAGCAGACCTCTTAAGCCATCCCGAAACTCATTCTCAGAAATACTACCTGTTTCAAGGTCGTTGAAAAAGAGCGCTTTTTGAGCCTTCTCTAAAATTTCGGAAACGGAAAGACCAGCCAGGTCCGCAAATTCACGATATAACCTTTGCTCATCGAGGTCGATGACTACATTTCCCAGATCAAATAAAATTGTATGTACCTTCACCAATTTGCAATTCTAGGCCAATCGAACCAATGTTCCTAACCGACGGTGGAAAGTTGACTTTGGAAAATAATACAAGTAGCGCTTGTCAGATGTTCTGCTACGCAAATCAATGATTTCGTTCATTACTTCACGTTTGCAGCTTCATTCACAAATGATAAAAATCATAAACAAAACATCTACAAGATTTTTCTTCAGAAAAAAAGAATTCTATTCAACACCCAGACAAACAAGTAAACAATTGATTTACAGCTACTTAAAACCCAAAATGATTAACAAATAAAAATATGTAATTAAAAAGTTCACCTTCTTCAAACAAATCCCTTCACACAACTGTTAAGAGCCCAACCAAAAAGGCAAGTCAGTGGTCATTAAAACGATATTCTAAGTGTTAATTTATTTTACCAATAATGTACGTTATCACCCATTATCTCCGTTTTTTATGTTAATTTGCTTGCTGGAATTACCTAATATAACATTTACCCTTAGCCGAGTGATCATCGCCACTTCAATCAGATTCGGAGACACGGGAAACTAAATCATACAGATGAAGATACGATTCAATGGAAAGTCACAAAAAGACTTTTTTGTAGATGTAAAAAAGAAAGTGGATAGTCACTTCAAGGAAAATAATATTAGTAAACATGCCAACGGTGAAATGATCTTTAAGACGGTGTTCTTTCTGACGCTCCTCTTTGGATTTTACGGTCTCATTGTTTTTGAGGTTTTCAGTTTAAATACCTCATTGCTGCTGGCCATTCTTCTTGGAATGGTACATGCTTTTATCGGCTTCAATATATGTCATGATGCCATTCACGGTTCCTATTCTTCCAATAAGACAGTCAATCGGATTTTTAGTTTAACATTCAATCTGATTGGTGCTAATCCGTATGTTTGGAATGTATCACACAACATAGCGCATCATACATTTACTAACATCCCTGGTCACGATGAAGATCTGGAAGTGGCACCGGGTATTGTACGATTATGTCCTGAAGATAAATGGAGACCTTTTATGAAATTTCAGCATTTATATGCTTTTTTTCTGTATTCTTTGGCCTCTCTCTCATGGGTTTTCCGGAAAGATTATGTGAAGTTTTTTCAGGATAAAATCGGAGAAACAGACAACAGCAATCACCCACAGGTAGAGTATTTCAACTTGTTTTTCTTCAAGTTTGTATATTATGCCATTTTCATTATTATCCCATTGGTAGTAATGGACATCACTTGGTGGCAGTTCATCATTGGTTTCCTCGCCATGCATATAGCAGAGGGACTGGTATTGGGACTTGTCTTCCAATTGGCACACGTAGTGGAAGGGCCTCAGTTTCCTGAGCCAGGTGTAGAAGGAGAAATGGACAACTGCTGGGCTGTTCATCAAATGAATACTACTGCTAACTTTGCCAGAAAGAGCTTTTTGGCGCGATTCTTTTGTGGGGGTCTTAATTTTCAAATAGAGCATCACCTTTTCCCTAATATCTGCCATGTTCATTATCCTGTCATTTCCGAGATGGTAAAAAGTACGGCAGAGGAATATGATATACCTTATCACGAAAGCAAAACGTTTTACGGCGCATTGCAATCTCACTACCGTACTTTAAAAAGATTAGGACAAGAAGTAATTACTTAAGAAATTGATAGATCGCGGAGAAGTCATCTTCTCCGTGACCTCCTTTTTGAGCCTGCGTATAGGCATCCTTCGCCAGGTTAGCCGAAGGCATCGGCACCCCCAATTCATAGGCAGTTTCAGACACCAGTTGTAAATCTTTTTTGATCAATCTCAATGGAAAGTTAGCCGAGAGGTCCCCATTTTCCAGCTTGCCTCTGATCGCACCCAAATAGGCCGGAGCCACCGGTGTATTCAACAAAATGTTCATCATTTGCTCTTCTTCAATTCCCATTGCCCTACTTAAAGCAGCTCCCTCAGAGAAGGCGAGCATTGTCTGTGCCAGCATGAGGTTAATGACCAGCTTCATGGCCGCACCTTTGCCGTGAGGGCCTATCAATATAGTTTTCTTTCCCATGATATCCAGTAGTGGCGCTACAAGTTCCAAATCTGTCGCGGCTCCTCCTACCAAAAAGACCAGCTCGCCGTTAGCAGCGGGTTGCTTAGAGCCAGCAACAGGCGCCTCCAGAAACCGATACCCCACTGACTCCGCCAACTGAGCCATGTTTGTTGTAGAAGAAGGGTCTACGGTACTACAGTCTATCCATACTTTTCCCGAGTCTGTTACCGTACTCAAACCATGCTCTCCGGCAAACACTGCTTCCACCGCAGCAGGTGTTTCCAGCATGGTGATGATCACCTCCGATGCGGCAGCAACAGCTGCGGGCACGTCACACCATTGTGCACCAGCTCCTACCAAATCATCCGCTCTGGCCCTGGTACGGTTAAAAACATATAACTCATGTCCCGCTTTCAATAAGTTGGCAGCCATTCTGCTACCCATAATTCCCAATCCAATAAATCCAACTTTCATCTTTTGATTTTTTCTGGTTCTAAAAGTTCTCCTTTGATCTGAAACAGCGAAAAGCGTCACATACTTCAAACCTTTTTTCAAAATTGGCCATTAGCAGCTCCATCGGCTACCCCATTTGAAACAGAAGTTGTCATTTTCTACCAAAACCTCAAAATGTGCAACTTATGAAACCTGTAAACCAGTATGTTGCTGTGAGTATTTTCCGGGAGAGACACCATAGCGCTTCTTGAAAGCTTTGATGAAATGACTGATGTTCTCATAGCCTGAGTTGTAGGCAGCGGTAGTCACACTGGTCTCTCCTTCCCGCAGGATCCTGGAGGCTTTTTCCATGCGCTTATCCATCAGCCACTGTTTCGGTGAGGTGCCAAAAAATGCTTTGAAGTCTCTGTGAAAAGAGGTAATACTGCGTCCTGAAAGGTAAGCGTAATCTTCCACTTTCAACGGATGGTCATAGTGCTGCTCCATCAGCAACCTGATGTTCCGCCGTCCTCGCTTCAAGCTGCAAAGCTGTTCGGTAAATAGCGTTCCCTGGCCACCGGCTGCAATGAGGTGCATCAACTCCAACAGCTTGACATTGACCAGCTGCCCGGGTGTTGTAACAGACGACATCAACGGCACAATACCCTCACAAAACAGCTGCAACGCTATGCTATAGTGATAAAGCGGCAGTTCAGTTGCCCCTTGTTGTGCTACTTTCATGCTGTTGCCATGTTCTCCACGAAACGCCAGAAACTGACCGATTTGCTGATCCGTAAAAAAGAACAGCCAACTCTCAAATATACCATTCTCTGCAATGATGTCCTGGATCATGTACAAGTCCTTGGGCAAAAAAACCGCCGAACCGGGACCTACCACTACCTTACTACCGTTACTCGTATGAATCACTTTCTGTCCCTGCAGGACGATGGTAAAGACATGGGACGCCACAAAATACTCACCTTGTACCTGACTTTGCTCAAGACATTTGTATAAAAGGCAGGCTTCATAGTTATGATATAGTTTAGGAAACTGCGACTCATTCATGAAAAAATACTGCGGCACTACTTTAAGCATAGGCTAAAGATAAAAAAAGCATGGGTGAATCAATAGTCAAAAACGACCATTACTATTCATTTTCTACCATTTCCCCAGCTGAAACACTGGATATCACTAAGAATAGCAATGAGAGAAACCAACTCGCAGGGTGGTCAAAATCATGGACAAAAGCATGGATGAAGGCTAATTATTGGTTACCCAAATGTGAATCCCATATTTTTCAGTTATCTTGAATGAGGAAACTAAGGATCGATGCAACATTTTTTTCCATTGCCATTTTTTACTTTTCTCAAAATCATCAGGGAAAATGGAGGAATCAGTGCCAGGAAGGTGAAGAACCTATTCCCATGGCTGTTGAAGACTACTGCCTTTGAACCCCTGAGATGGATTGAACTGGCCACTAAGCACAGAAAGGTGCTACAACACCAGCTACCGCAAGATCCGATCTTTGTACTGGGTTACTACCGCAGCGGTACTACCTACCTACAGCAGTTTTTGTTACAGGATGACCGAAAGGGCTATCACTCCGTTTTTCAAATGATCTTTCCCGAGCTAATGCTGAGTCATGAACGATGGCTCCAACCAGTTATGGAGACCATTTCCCGTATTTTCAGCATGCAGGACCCTGTACACAGGATACCACTAACGTGGGATTTCATGGGGGAAGAAGATGCCACAATGACCACTGCCGTTAATCCTATGGGCGCACAATGGGGCTTTTTCTTTCCTACCACCATGACGAGGAATTTTGATCGTTATGTGCTTTTTGACAGCTTGAGCGAGACGGAGAAACAAAGCTGGAAAGACGCTTTCAGGTACCTGGTTTCAAAAATATCCATGGCCAATGGTGGCCGCCAGCTGATCCTGAAAAGCCCTCCGCAGACGGCAAGGGTGCAGCTGCTACTGGAAATGTACCCGAATGCAAAATTTGTCTTCATCCATCGCAATCCCTATGAGGTATTTGCCTCCAACAGGCGATTTTGGGACGTAGCACAAGACATCTACACCATTGGTAAGTACCGAAGTGCAAACATTGACGAGAATATCCTAAGCACCTACGCCAAAACCATGGATCAGTACCTGGCGCAGCGAAGCATGGTACCTGATAACCAACTGGTGGAAGTCGCTTATGATGATTTTATCCAGCACCCTGTCCTTCAGACCCAGCGGATTTATGAACAATTAGAACTGGAAGGATTTGACCATTGCCAACCGTCGATGAGCAAGTTTGCCAGGGCACAAAAGAGCTTCGTTAGACTATCGCATCAGCTCAATGAAGCAGATACCTCCCTGGTGAACACCCGATGGGGCAAGTACCTCGAAGCATGGAATTATCAGGACGTCGTCCTGCAGGATGAACAGCTATAGGATGTAAAAAACAAAGACAAACTGATTGAACGCCGCCCAACTACATAACGCCGCCAATATCACCCAAGTGCTTTCACACAGAGCCGGGGCAACAGCCAGCCGTTTGGCAGTGCGCTACCTGGATCATGGGCTGGATAAAGCGTTTTTGCTGACATACGGCCAGTTGGACAGAAAAGCCAGGGCCATCGCTGCCGCTCTTCAGGCAACAGCAAAAAAGGGTGATCGCATATTGCTTTTGTTTCCACCGGGCGTAGAATTTCTCTATGCCTATTTTGGCTGTTTATATGCCGGATGTATCGCCGTACCGGCCTATCCTCCACATCCTGCGAGGGTGCACAAGTCATTGGCCTCTATTAGTCGACTCATGAAAGATGCAACGCCATCTGTGATACTACTAAATGATTCGCTCAACGCCGCTTTTTTCAGCAAAACAACACTGCCCAATGAGCACCCTACAGTCCAATGGGCATCGGTAGAAACAGCCTTGAAGACACCTGCCCGTGCGTTTGCAACGGTAGACATCGCCCGGGAAGACCTGGCATTTTTACAATATACCTCCGGTTCCACAGGAGACCCAAAAGGCGTGATGGTCAGTCATAGAAATCTGATGGATAACCTGAAACATATCAAGCGGATTTTTGGACTCTCAGAAGCCTCAAGCAGTGTTTTTTGGCTACCACCCTATCATGACATGGGGTTGATCGGGGGGATCTTACAAGCCATTTATGCAGGCTATCCACTCACCCTCTTTTCACACCTTGCTTTCCTGCAGAAGCCTGTGCGGTGGCTTGAAGCCATTTCTCAGTATCAGGCGACTGCCAGTGGGGCACCCAATTTTGCCTATGAACTTTGCCTCAGGAAAATCACGACTGAACAACGATCACAGCTAGACCTTAGCACCTGGAAGGTCGCTTTCAACGGAGCAGAGCGCATTCATCCACAAACTTTGAGACAATTTGCCGACTATTTCAAACCAGCGGGGTTCCAATACCGTAGTTTCCTCCCCTGCTATGGCCTGGCAGAATCCACCTTGCTGGTAACTGGCACGGTCCATGATCAGGTACCCGTAACCCAGACATTCTCCAAAAACGAGTTGAATACCGAGACAGAGACAACAGAAAACCACAAAACCATGGAGCTGACCAGCTGCGGACCAATTGCATCCGGTCAACTGGTGATCATCGTCAATCCGGAGTTGGAACAGCCATGTGATGAGGACAAAATAGGTGAAATATGGGTCGCGGGCGATAGCAAAGCGCAGGGCTACTGGAACAAGGAGGCGCTCACGCAACAAACGTTTCGAGCTACCTTAGCTGACCACCCAGGCGTGGAATTTCTCCGAACCGGTGACCTAGGACTGATCTCCAAAGGCGAACTCTTTGTCGCCGGCAGAATAAAAGACCTCATCATCATAGGTGGCAGAAATCATTACCCGCAGGACCTGGAGCAAACCGCAGAAAGCAGTCACCCAGCAATTGGCACGCTGGGGTGCGTGGCTTTCTCAGTATCAATAGATCAGAAGGAACACCCTGTCATTGTGGCTGAGCTGCATCATAAACTACAGGCTGAGACAGACGAGGTCAAAGAAGCCATCACCAAAGCCATTTCCGAGCACTACGAACTGGCACTACATGATATCCACCTGGTCAAACCCGGGACGTTGAAACGCACGACCAGCGGGAAACTCAAGCGCCAGGAGTGTAAGCGCAATTATGAAACTAACAGGACCCAAGAAAAGATAGTAATATGAAATTTGGAATATTCATCGACCTGCAACTACCCAAACCGTGGCAAGAAGGTGACGAAACAAAACTGTTTCAGGAAGCGCTTGAACAGGTAGAATTGGCCGATAAACTGGGTATCGATTTTGTCTGGGCACAGGAACATCACTTTTTGGAAGAATATTGTCATTCCTCGGCACCAGAGGTATTCCTGGCCGCAGCAAGTCAGCGCACTCAGCAAATCCGGCTGGCCCATGGCATCATCGCGATGTCTCCAAAGTTCAATCACCCGGCCCGCATCGTTGAAAGACTGGCAACTTTGGACATCCTGAGCGGCGGAAGGGTGGAATGGGGTACAGGAGAATCTGGGTCCAGGATGGAGTTGGAAGGTTTTGGAGTAGATTTCATCGACAAACGTCCCATGTGGTCTGAGGCACTGAAGGAATCTGTACGGATGATGTGCATGTCTCCTTACCCCGGCTATGAAGGCAAGTACTTCTCCATGCCGCATCGCAACGTAGTTCCCAAGCCTTTTCAAAAACCACATCCACCGATATGGGTCGCATGCTCCAATCGCGATAGCCTGAAAATGGCCGCCAGCCTGGGGACCGGCGCATTGACCTTCGCGTTTATCAACGCCGATGAAGCAAAGTTCTGGGTAGACGAATATTATGAAACCTTCAAAAGCCAGTGCAAACCCATTGGGCAGGCAGTCAACCCCAATGTGGCCATGTTATCGGGTTTCATGTGCCATGAAGACAATGAAACCGCCATCAAAAGGGGCATAGACGGCTCGCAGTTTTTCGCCTATGGACTGGGGCATTACTGGCGCGATGGCACGCATGTACCGGGAGAAACCAGCCTATGGAATGAGTTCCAGAAGAAACCCCAATCTTTTGTAGAAGCCATGGAAAGACAGCGAAAAAAAGCAGGCATGGGCGGCATAGGCAGTCCGGGCCAGGTGAGAAAGAACTTCCGGGCACTGGAAGACGTCGGAGTAGACCAGCTGATTCTACTGCATCAAAGCGGCAACTACCGCCATGAACACATCTGCGAATCCATGGAGCTTTTTGCGAAGACGGTACTGCCGGAATTCAAGGAAAGAGAGGAACAACGCCAGCGGGAAAAGGCAGAAGCATTACGTCCCTTTATCGAAAAAGCTATGGAAAAAGTACCGGAACTGGAGCCCATGCAAACAGTCCCTGAAATAGAAGCATATCCGCTGCTGTGGAAGAAAAACAGCGCTGAAACCAGCAGACAAACACCAGATCGCAGACCGGGCATGTCAGCATTGTGGCAGATGCAGGTCGCTGGTAACCGAAAGAAGTAAGCAACTCAGATCAAGGATAGTGAAGCAAAAGGACATAGAAAACTGGCTGATTCAGCAAATTGGGACGCTCAAAAAGATTGATCAAGGTCAAATTGATGTACACAGCCCCTTCGTCAGCTACGGGCTGTCCTCCACCGATGCCGTCGCACTGTCAGGAGAATTGCAGGAATTGCTGGATCGTACGCTGTCTCCGTCGCTGGTATACGAATACCCATCTATTGATCAACTGGCCGTGCACCTCTCCAACGGCCATGGTCAGGAGACGTCGCGAAAAGAGGAATCGCCTGGTTTAAAAGGCATGTCATCAGAACCTGTGGCGGTCATTGGTATCTCCTGCCGATTTCCCGGTGCAGAAGACAAATATGCCTACTGGCAACTACTGAAGGATGGCGTCGATGCCATTAGCAAAGTACCCGCTGACCGGTGGGCACAGGACCGATTCTCTGATACTCAGCCAGGAAAAACAACTTCCGAATGGGGTGGCTTCCTCTCCGGTATCGACCAGTTTGACCCCTGGTTCTTCGGTATTTCCCCTGCCGAAGCCGAACAAATAGACCCGCAGCAAAGGCTGTTGTTGGAGCTAAGTTATGAAGCTTTGCAGGATGCCGGCAAGGACCCTGCAAAAATGAAAGGCAGTGCCACCGGCGTCTACGTGGGCATTTCTGTCAATGAATACAGCCTGCGCCAATTCAACGATCCATTGTCGATCATTAGTCATTCCGGTACAGGAAGTGCGCTGTCTATCGCAGCCAACCGTATTTCCTACCAATACGATTTCAAAGGCCCGAGTATGGCCATTGACACGGCCTGTTCTTCTTCGCTTACCGCCATCCATCAAGCCTGTAAGAGCCTGCGGTCCGGGGAATGTGACCTGGCCATCGCCGGAGGAGTCAATATGATCCTGTCACCCGCTCATTCCATTGCCTTTGGCAAAGCGGGTGTGCTGGCCACAGACGGTCGATGCAAAACATTTGACGCAGGCGCAGATGGTTACGTTCGCGGAGAAGGAGGAGGTTTGGTGATCTTAAAACCATTGAGTGCCGCCATCGCCGATGGAGACCGGATTTATGCGTGTCTCAATGGCAGTGCCATCAATCAGGATGGCAGGTCCAACGGGCTCATGGCGCCCAACCGGGTTTCGCAGGAAGCGCTGCTAACAGAAGCTTGCTACAATGCAGGTATTAGCCCTGACCAGGTACAATACGTAGAGGCGCATGGCACCGGGACACTACTGGGCGATCAAATGGAGGCGAGCGCCATAGGTGCAGTGATGGGCAATAGTCACAGAACCTCACCTTGTCTATTAGGTTCGGTAAAGTCCAACATTGGGCATCTGGAAGCCGCTGCCGGTGTTGCCGGACTCATCAAGGTAATCCTATCAATGTCTCATGGAGAGATACCACAAAGTCTGCACTATCACTCCCCTAACCCGTCAGTGCCGTTTGATGAAATGAATTTAAAAGTTGCTGATCAGCTCACTCCATGGCCCGAAGGCGAGGTAAAAACGGCAGGAATAAGCTCTTTTGGATTTGGTGGAACCAATGTACACCTCATCGTCACAAAACCTGCAATAGCAGACCAGTCAACCGCGCAACCGGTTACTAAAAATGCCTTTTTGTTGCCGATATCCGCGAAGACTCCTAAAGCCCTCACCGAACTAGCTGGAAGTTTCCTTCAGACCTTTGATAATACTCCTTCACTGTCAGGAATGTGTAAAGCAGCAGGCATTGGAAGAGCACATCATCATGTAAGAGCAGCAGTTGCGGGTACCTCCCGGGAGGCAATCAGAGCACAACTCGAAGCGCTGGCGAATGGCAACGAAGATCATATTTCAATTTACCAACAAAATCAGCCTGGCAAAGTTGTTTTTGTCTTTCCGGGACAAGGCGGTCAATGGCACGGGATGGCAAGGTCATTACTTCAGCTAGAGCCCGTTTTTCATGATACCATAATGGCTTGCGCGGAGATCATCCGTGAAGGTTTTGGATGGTCGCTGATGGATGTCATCCACAGCAAAGACACTGCGCCACTGGAAAACATTGGAGTAATCCAGCCGATGCTATTTTCGATACAGGTAGGACTTTCTGCTTTGTGGCAATCATGGGGGATCCAAGCTGATGCCGTGATCGGCCACAGTATGGGTGAAGTGGCCGCCGCCTGCCACGCTGGTGCACTGAGCCTGAAGGATGGTATCAAAGTCATTTGCACACGTAGTCAACTGCTGACCCGTTTTCGTGGAACCGGTAGCATGCTGCTGGCCGATCTGACAAAGGAGGAGGCAACCGCATTAATTGCCGGGACTGATGGAAAAGTAAGTATCGCAGCGATCAACAGCCCTCAATCCATGGTGCTCTCAGGCAGCCCGGAAGCGATCAAATGCCTGATGGAAACTCTGGAAGCACAAAACCGCTTCCATCAACTGGTGAAGGTAGACATTGCTTCACATCACCCGATGATGGAAGATTGCAGGGATGAATTGCTGGATGAACTGGATATGATTGAAGTTGGGCCAACGCAACTCCCCTTCTACTCTACCGTCGCCGGCGGACAAGACCGCAACCTGGTATTGGGCCCGGATTACTGGGCGGAAAACCTGATCCGAACCGTGCGTTTTGAGGAGGCATCCAAAAAACTGATGGCCGATGGTTACCATACCTTCATTGAAATAGGACCTCATCCCGTACTTCTGGGTTCCTTGCGTCAAACGGCTGCTGTGATTGACCAAACAACACATTTACTTCCATCACTGAAACGCGATGAAGACGAACAACTATGCCTGTTTCAATCCCTTGCACAACTTTACAACCTGGGAAATGAGATAGACTGGACTGCAGTCTACCAGGGGGACGACACCTTTAGGGACATTCCCTACTATCCATGGCAAAGGCAGCGATTCTGGATAGAGGAACGGCCATCGATTATGCCTGCCGCAACAGGCAACGTATCACACAAGCCGCTGTTGGGGCAAAGCATCCCCCTTGCCCATACGCCCGATACCAGCGTCTGGCAACTGGAACTGGACCGGCGGCGCTTCCCTTTCCTGGAAGATCACCGGTTAGGCGATGAATTGATACTGCCAGCTACTTTTTACCTGGAAATGGCTGCTGAAGCTATGTCCGAGGTAGACAAGGGCCTTCACCTTTCGATTACCGATGCGGTCTTTGAGGCACCACTGACGATTGGGGATACCAATGATCAGCAACTGCAAATCAGCTTGAAAACAGATCTCCAGAACGGCTCGATGCTTCAGGTTTTCAGTCGTCAAAATGCCCTTGAAAATGACTGGACTTGTCACTTCACAGCGACGATCCTGCCGCGGCAGAAACCAACAAAAGGAACTGCGATGACCGATATTGAGTTGGACATCGATCACCGGATAATTCCTGGAAATCTACTCTATCAGCAGTTTGAACAACATGGCATTGTCTATGGTCCTGATTTTCAATTGGTCAAATCCATCAAATGCAATGAACGTACTGCCATCGGCGAACTGGACATCCCGACCAGCAAACACAATTCCTCTTACCTCCTTCACCCGGCACAACTGGACGCTTGCCTTCAGGTACCGGGGCCACTGGTGAGTGAGACCACATCGGGCACCTATTTACCGGTGGGATGTAAAAGCTATCATATCCACCAGCCATCAGCATTACCAAAATGGTGTGTGGTATCTGTGGATCAGGATCATTCCAATGGATCAAATCAGGTAACTGCTGATATTTCAATATTCGATGATCAACAACAGCTAATCGCGCAATTGACTGGGTTCAGCATTCGGAAAATTTCTACTGATATCCACAAAGGCGTGTTTCAAAACCTTTCCTGCTATGAGACGCGATGGCAACAAACAAAAACGCCAACGGTCTCTTCCAATGGCATGCCTGCTACGCAGCACTGGTTGATTCTTTCAGACGAAGATCAATTATTGGAAGCCCTCCAACAGCAACTCGCCGATGCGGGAGATACATCTACAGTGATCCCCTTTCCCGTTGATTCATTGGGTAACAGCATTTCTGGCAGCGAAAAAATTCGTCAGGTCATCGCATCGGCGCTCGCTTTAGCACCGGCAGTCGATGGCGTAATCCACTTGTGGAGTCAGGCCATCCAGACACCGGATTCTGATGATGATAGTACCGTTGAAATGGACTTGCGGGGTAGTTTAAGTGTACTACAACTGGTACAGCTATTGGCAGACCGCACAGATCGTTTACCAAAGCTGTGGCTTGTCACTGCCGACGCCATGTCTGTGGCAGGTAACCAACTACCCAATCCGGCACAGGCGACTTTGTGGGGACTAGGGAAAACAATTGGCTTTGAGCTCCCGGAACTAGAATGCACCCGAATAGACTTGGAAAGCACGGCAAATCCTTATCAATCTGCTGATTTGCTCCTATCCCGGCTCAAAAACCCCGATGCAGAGGATCAGGTAGCTTTCCGGGGAGGAACAGCATATGTGCCCCGTATTGTGCCCTTCAGGCCGAAACATCAAACTTTATCCGCCAATCCCATCAAAACCGACAGTACCTACCTCATCACCGGTGGACTGGGCGCCATCGGATTCAAAACTGCGGAATGGATGGTAGGCAAAGGGGTTCATCAGCTGGTCTTACTGGGGAGATCCGCTCCTTCCAAGGCGCAGCAATCAGTCATTGCAAAATGGCAGGAGGCCGGGGTCAACGTGATCATTTGTGAGGCAGATGTATCGGATAAAGCGCAAATCAACGAAGTGATCCAAAAGATCAGGGAACACCTGCCCCCACTCAAAGGCATCATGCATGCTGCCGGAGTATTGGAAGACGGCGCCCTGGTCAACATGGATGTCGCCGCTTATGAAAAGGTGATCAGACCAAAAGTGTCGGGCACCTTGAATTTGCACCATGCTACTGCAGCGCTGGACCTGGATTTCTTTGTACTGTTTTCCTCGGCAGTATCGGTTTTGGGATCTCCCGGACAAGGGAATTATGCAGCAGCCAGCGCATTCATCGATGCTTTTGCTCATTTCAGAAAACAACAGGGAATGCCCTCGCTCAGTATCAACTGGGGTCCCTGGGCAGAAGCTGGTCTTGCCGTAGAAGCCAATGACCGCCTTGCGGCTGAGAGCACTGCGGCTGATCACCTAGTCAAAATGATTACTCCCGACGAAGGTATTGCCATGATGGAAGCACTCCTCCCGGAGCAAGCTGCGCAATTGTCCGTACTGCCGTTTGACCTGAGTCATTTACTGGAACTCTACCCGGCAGCTTCTGAGATTCCCTTCTTCGAGCATGCCAGGGAAAGTGAAACCTATGTCAGCAGGCACTATGCCCGGCCCAATCTTGCACAAGAATACATTGCTCCTGGCAACGAGGTAGAAAAGAAACTGGTAGAGTTGTGGCAGCAGACCCTGCACATTGACCGGGTGGGTATCAAAGATTCATTTTTCGAACTGGGCGGAGACTCTGTGCTGGGTGCACAAATCATCTCCTCGGTACAGCGAACATTCGGTATCAAGGTCAACATTCAGGATGCGTTCAAAGCTTTTACCATTGAGCACATCGCCCAACTGATAGAGCAGGCGCTGATCGAAAAAATCTCGCAGATGTCAGAAAGTGAAGTAGCAGAACATTTGAATAGTCAATAGATTTGGATTCAGCAGAATTATCACCGGCAAAACGTGCATTATTGAGTAAATGGCTCAGTGGCAGTGCGGCAGTTTCAAAAACTGAAATCACCCCATTGCCCGTGGGATCGCCACTCAAGTTGTCCTATCCTCAACAAAGGCAGTTGTTTCTGGAAATGCTGGTGCCAGGCACAGGTGTCAATAACCTCAGCATGGGCTATGAGCTCAAAGGAGACCTGAAAAAAAAGGTGCTTCAGGCCAGTGCCCAAAAAATCCTGGAAAAACATCAGGTCTTGCGTACTTATTTTGACATGGGGCATGGTTTACCGGAAGTTCGTCTCCAATCAACATTGACTATTGACCTTGAAATCATCAACCTGACTGGTACTGATGAAGCAGAGAAATTAGCACTGGCAAGGTCGCAAGCAGTAGCCGCTGCACAAAAACCCTTCGACCTGATCAGGGCACCCCTCCTGCGGCTGCAACTCTATCAATTGAGCGATACGCACTTCCTTTTCACGATTACCATCCACCACACCATCGCCGATGGCTGGTCGCTGGGACTCTTTCTCAAAGAACTGATGTCCAACTATAGGGCATTGGCCGCAGGAGCAGAACCTAACACGACCGGGGTGCCCATACAATATACTGACTTTGCCCACTGGCAGACGCAAAAGGTACTGAACAAAGCCTATGCCGATGAAATCCGCTATTGGACCAAACAACTGGGTGGTCCACTTCCGGTCTTACAACTTCCGCTGGACAGCCCACGAGGCAACCGCCAGTCGTTTGACGGAGAAACGCATCAATTTGACATCCCGGAATCACTGACAGCCAGACTCACGTCTACTGTTCAGGGCGAAAACATCACCTTATTCATGCTACTGCTGACGGTTTACGTCATCTTGCTGAGGCGCTATTCGGGACAGGACGACATCATTGTAGGCACACCAGTCGCCAATCGAAATTTGCCAGAACTAGAGCCTTTGATCGGTATTTTCATCAATACAGTGGCCCTGAGAACGACTTTACCTGGCGATCCGGCTTTCCTTGACCTGGCAAGACATTGCAGAGATGTGGCGCTGGAAGCCTTTGATCATCAGCAGGTTCCATTTGAGAAGCTTGTAGAAGTACTGAAACCGGCGCGTCACCTGGACAGACCTCCTGTCTTTCAGGTAGGCTTCAACCTACAGAACGCACCTGTGCCCCCACTTGAACTTCCCAACATCGCTGCAGCACCTTTTCTACTGGAAAGGAACGTAGCGCAATTTGACATCAACCTCATGATCACACGATCTGCAACAGGTCATGTAGGCACGGTGGAGTACAATAGCAGCCACTTCAGCAGGGAAAACATCGAAAACCTATTTGAGGGATACCTCCGTTTACTGGAAGCATGTGCCAACGCCCCTGGAACGTCGATTTCACAGTTACGGCTGATGTCAGCGGAAAGCGAAATCAAACTGACAAAGGAGCTCAATCAGACTGAGGCAGCGTTTCCTGCGCACAAAGGCATTCATCAGCTCTTTGAAGAACAGGTCGTTCAATCGCCCATAGCCATCGCGGCGTCAGACCAACAGCAATCGCTGACCTACAAGGAACTGAATCACCGGGCTGACCGATGGCATCATTTCCTGAGGCAGCAAAACATCAAATCCGGGGACCGGATCGTCCTGCTGATGGGGAGGCGAGTAGAGACAGTGGCCATCATTTTGGGTATTCTCAAAGTTGGTGCTACCTACATTCCGGTACACACAGAGACACCAACGGAACGTCTTCATTACATCATCAAGGATGCTGAAGCCGTTTTATTGATCACAGATCGGGATGAAGTACCAGGGGCAAACTGTCAGGTAGTACGACCGACGGAAGTCACCTTAACAATCCAAACCCTCACCGACATCGTTTCTAATACGCCCACACCTGAACAGCTGGCCTATGTCATTTACACTTCAGGCAGCACTGGTCGGCCCAAGGGTGTCATGATCCCGCACCGGGCTTTGACCAACTTCCTGTGGTCTATGAAGACAAAACCGGGGTTGAAAGCATCGGATCGTTTGCTGGCCGTAACGACTTTTTCTTTTGACATCGCCATGCTGGAGCTGTTGCTACCGCTCATAGTTGGAGCTACCACCGTCATTGCCGACGAAGCTGCCATACAGGATCCCTTTCGCCTGGCGGAACTCATCACTGCCGAAGAGATCACCACCTTACAAGCCACCCCGGCACTCTGGCAAATGCTGGTCAATACAGGACGGGCAGGCAAAGACAACCTGAAAGCGCTGGTAGGTGGCGATGCATTTCCCGAAAGACTGGCACAGCAACTGATGACCAGAACCGCTGAACTTTGGAACATGTATGGACCAACGGAAACAACCATCTGGTCTGCCATTAAAAAAATAACTGACGAGCCCAGGGCCATCACCATTGGACAACCGATCAATAATACGCAGCTATATGTGCTGGACCATCACCTGCAGCCCGCACCACAAGGAGTCATTGGCGAGTTGTACATTGGAGGCACCGGACTGGCCATTGGCTACCTTAATAATGAAACGCTCACCAATCAGCAATTCATCAAAGGAATACCCAACCCTGAATTTGGCGACCGACTGTATCGGACCGGTGACCTCGCCCGCTATACCGCCGATCAATCCATCGAAATACTGGGAAGGACGGACCATCAGGTAAAAATCGACGGGTACAGAATAGAACTGGGTGAGGTCTCGCATGCGTTGTCCTCTCTCCCTGATATTTCAGAAGCGGTTACCATTGTAAGAAAAGAGAAAAGCGGGCAAAAAAGGATGATCGCCTACTTCGTACTAGCTCCCGGACAGGTATTGACAGGCGTGGATATTCAGCGGATGCTACAAGACAAGCTACCGAACTACATGAGACCAAAGCTGTACATCCAACTGGAGGCGCTGCCACTCAACAGCAACGGCAAGATCGACCGTGCGGCATTGCCTGTGCCGGAAGATGTAAGAATTGCGGCTGATTACATAGCTCCCAGGCATCAAACCGACGAAGTATTGATCCAAATCTGGCAGGAAGTGCTGGGACATGAGCAAATAGGCATCGGTGACAACTTCTTTGAGCTGGGAGGTGCCTCCATCCAAAGCCTGCAAATGGTGGCTCAGGCCAATATGATGGGCTATCGAATCAAGCCTGAAACAATCTTTGAATTCCAGACGGTGGCTGAGATCAGCGATCACCTCATGACCGATGAGCAACAGGACCACACCAAAAAAACGACTGATTCATGAATGAACAAAATGGGATTGTCATAGAGAGCATCGGAATCTATCACCCCGAAAAACAGGTGGATACCAAAGAAGTACTGGAGGGCTGCACCCATAAAATCCGCTTCCCGATGGAAAAGGTCTCTGGCATCAAATCCAGACCCATGGCAGGCAATCGTGAATTCTCTATTGACCTCGCCCGGAAAGCCGTTGAGAACTGTCTGGCAAATTCCAGCTACAAAGCCGCAGACATCGACCTGATCCTTTGCTGCAATATCTCACGTTACGATGCAGTCCGACAGGCGAGTTATGAGCCAGGTACTTCCCTGAAACTCAAAAAACACTTCGGGATGACCCATACTATGGCATTTGACATCTCCAATGCTTGTGCAGGGATGTTCACAGGCATCTTGTTGACACATGCTTTTCTGGAAGCCGGACTCATCAGACGGGGGCTAGTGGTCAGTGGGGAGCACATCACCCACCTCACTGAAACTGCCCAACAGGAAATTGAAAACTACATGGACCAGCGGATGGCCTGCCTGACCCTTGGAGATGCCGGAGCCGCCGTGATACTGGAGCGGGGCAATGATCCTGAGACAGGCTTTCAATACCTGGACATTGCCACCCTGGGGGCACACAGCCAACACTGCACCGCAAAATTGACGACCGGTGAAGCAGGTGGCTTCATCATGCTGACAGATTCTATCAATCTCACCGATGCTGCCATGAAAGCGGGGGCTATTCATGCCACGCAGGCAATGAGACACACGCATTGGATGCCACAGCGCATCAGTCAACTGATCATGCATCAGACCTCCAAACTGACACTGAACAGCGCGCGCGATGAAATGAACCGGGTTTTTGGTGGAGAATTTTTCAACCCAGAGAATACCGTCAACAACCTGGAAGTGCGGGGCAACTCCGCCTCCACCACACACATGGTGGCAGTCGCAGACCAAATTGCGGCCAACAAACTCCACCCGGGTGATCAGGTAGCATTTGGGATCTCTGCTTCAGGGCTCACCGTAGGCACTGCGCTCTATGCCTTCGATGATTTACCAGACAGAATGCGATCAGCAGGCGATGCCATCAAAAGTGACCCGGAGCGTTTGGTAAACACTCAAGTAAATACTTCCCCCATTACCTGCATGAAAGTCCTTGGGATTGGCACTGCCGCCAAAGAAGGACCGGAAGTACAGGATTCGATGAAATATACGGTCGCAGCTGCAAGGGACTGCCTGTCCAATGCAGCCATCAGTAGCACCGACATCGATCTGCTGATTTACTGTGGTATTTACAGGTCTCAACACCTGTTAGAACCGTCCTATGCTTCGCTCCTGGCCGGCGAACTTCACGCCAATGCTGTTTCACTCAATCCCGCACAAAAAACGCTGGCCTTCGACATTTTCAACGGAGCAGTGGGTTTCACCAATGCCTGTCAGGCAGCACAGGCCATGATGACCGCAGGGCGCTGTCAAACTGCGATGATCGTTGCTTCGGAATTTGAGAATAACCTGCAGGACTTCCCGGAGCAACTGATAGGCCTGCATGAAGGCGCCTCAGCCATCGTACTTACTGCCAGCGAAGAAGGCAAGATCGGTTTTTCACAGAGCAAAATTGGCTATGAGGTAGCGAATCAGGAGGGCTACCGTATCCACCTGAACTACCGTCAAAAATCTCCTGTGATGGAAATTACAAAAGCCGATCAGTTGGTACAGCACATGCTCAGTTGCATCGCAAAAACAGTCACCGCGCTACTGGAAGAGTACAATCTCGACCCCGAAACGATCGACTTCGTGTTGCCACCACAGCAATCCGAAGACTTCATTGACAAAGTGCAACAAACGCTGAATCTGCCTCGTGCGACCTATATCAATGCGGTTGGAGGCAGTCCCGATTTATTCTCTTCTTCTGCCACTTTCGCTTTCAGAGAGCTCCTCGAGACGCATGCAATCAAACCAGGTGCCATCGCACTGGTCATTACGGCGGGGTCCGGCATACAGGCAGGTTGTTCACTTTACTATTTCTAAATCATGAGCAGGAAAAGACTACCCCCCGGACCCAAAACCAACGTACCACTGGGACACCTCAGAGGGTTTAAAAAAGACATGCTCGGTTTTCTGAAACAGGCCGTAGCTACACATGGCGATGTCATTTATTTTACCATCGGCCCCATTAAAATCGCACTGGTCAACCAGCCGGAACAAATCAAGGAGATCCTTTCAGTCCAACATCAGAAGTTTGTGAAAGGCAGGCCCCTGGAGATGGCCAAGGCGCTCATTGGTGAAGGCATTCTTACCAGTGAGGGCAGTTTCCACAAGAAGCAGGCGCGCGTTATCCAGCCGGCATTTCACCGCAAGCGGATGGAGTCCTACATCCCGGCTATCCTCGACTATACCGACCGGATGATGAGCCACTGGGAAGAAGGAAAAGCAGTGGATGTACGGGAAGACATGACCACCATGACTTCGCTGGTTGCTGCAAAAATCATGTTTCAGGCGGATATTGAATCGGATAGTAAAGCCATTGTGGGTGCACTGGACACGGCGACCGACCTGTTTGGCAGAATTGCGGTTCCTTATGCGGAGTGGCTGCTGCACCTGCCACTACCCAGCAGTTTACAGTTCCGCAAGGCCAAAAAACGCCTGGACGAACTCATTTATGACCTCATCGCCAAACGGCAGGAGAATCCTTCTTCTCACGATGACCTGCTATCGATGCTACTGGACCCATATGGCGATGGTAGTGGAACCGGCATGAGCCTGCAGCAGGTGCGTGACGAAGCCATTACCCTGTTCCTCACTGCTTTTGATACCACCTCTACGGCCCTGACCTGGACCTGGTACCTGCTTTCACAAAACCCGGAAGCAGAAGCAGAATTTCATGCGGAAATAGACCGGGTACTGCAGGGTCGTTTACCTACAGCGGAAGACGTACCGAAGCTTTCATTCACACGGAAGGTCATGACAGAAGCGATGCGCCTCTTCCCTCCCACCTATGTTTTGCCCAGGCAATCGGTAGAAGATTTTGAAATTGGAGAATATTGCATTCCCAAAGGCACCATTGTACTGATGAGCCAGTACCTGATCCATCATGATCCGAGATACTACAAGCACCCGGAGGTGTTCGATCCTCACCGGTGGGACGACCGTGAACCTCAGCGCTATCAGTATTTTCCCTTCAGCGGCGGGCCACGGACTTGTATCGGCGAACCGCTTGCATGGCTGAAAGGCGTGCTGGTATTGGCAACTGTGGGCCAGCGTTGGCAGTTAAAGCTTGTACCTGATCATCCTGTAGAACTGCTACAATTGATTAACCTAAAACCCAAACACGGTATGCAAATGACGCCGCACCGTAGAACACATTAGCCATTCACACGATGAAAAGACCCCGGAACTTAACCAACTATTACATTACGCCTACCCATGACTTCAAGGTGTACGTGAAAGACCATGCGGAAAAATACTGGCACAATGACACTGCTTTCAACTGGGAACAAAATGTCTGTGCCAACCTTACCAACAATCTGCAACAGCTTGACCGCCAAGCCTATGAAAAAATAGCCAGGATGTCTCTCCCTATCCTTCAGCAGGAAATTGCTGAGAAGATAGATTTACTGAGACAGCAAGGACTCCCCAGCAATCCCGATGCGCTGAAAGACATTGCCGAAAGCCTGCCGGCGCACCAGCCTTTGATACAACAGGCTTTGGACATACTGGCCCCGCTGGACAAATTGCAGCAATTATTATCCAGAAAGGACGACGAGGCTGAGATACTCAAAGGCGAGGTTCAGGACCTGGAAGAAGCCCAACACATGGGCATGCATAAAAACAGCCGTCCTGTGCGGCCACTGGCAGATGCATCAGAAAGTCAGGCGCAACAGGCGGAATTAGACAAGTTGAAAGCGCGCCACCGGGGCAAACTTGAAGAACTCGATGCCATCAGCTCGCGCCATGCGCTGGAGGTGGTGAAGGTGCGGTCTCAGGCAGCCAGTGAGTTTCGTCACATTGGGGAGCAGGTGATTAATGAATTGAAGCAAGTATCCGGGAAACTGGAAACCATCACCTCAGACCAACTGCCAGCGCAGCATACTGAAACAGCGCAACTGCTCAACCAACTGATGATCAACAGGCAACAGCGGGCTTTGAAAGACATTGCCAACCATGCATTGGTAGTAGAACAAAGTGCCATCGCCCCCCTGTCCATGGGAATCATCCACTACAAACGTCATCGTGAAATCCAGGAGGTCATCACCACCTTCATCAATGACGAAGCAAAGCACTCGGCCACCTTCCGGCGATACCTGGCAGAAAAACTGGATGCCCGGGAGTACATTTCTGAAAAGCTCATCAAAGGTGCCGAAGGATATATGTGGCTGGCCCGGTTCTTTCCCCGTCCGGGCATGTTCATGGCGGTCATCGTAGAGGCCATCGGTGCCGCTTCGCTGGAATTCTTTGGCAAAAATGAATACATGCCGGAAAAACTCTTCCAACACATCTGTCAGGTCATCTCCGAGCAGGACGAAGTCAGGCACCTCGATTTGTGTGTGAGCATCTACAATGAATTGTACCACACAGGGTCATGGTGGGAAAAATTCCAGAACGAAAAGATACTGACGGGCATGCTCAAAGCCGTCTATGGTGACAAAACGGATGATCACCCGCTGTTGAAGGCCTTCAGGGTATTTGGCGTACCCTCTGAGGCCCTTTACCAGCTGGTCATGAGCCGTGTCAGCGAGCAACTGGCACGCATTGGCTTCTTTGTAACGCCTGAAAGGTTGTTGGGGATTATTGGGAAGAAATGAAATTGGTCTCGATTGTTATTTGAGCGGGACGCTCATGGCTT
>ERZ1740068.114-NODE-114-length-50435-cov-6.964033_pt1 | contig 50435 bp, 43 predicted proteins | sample MGYA00581735_ERZ1740068 | MGnify/ENA primary metagenome ERZ1740068 (study PRJEB43018, sample SAMN04849740) | marine metagenome | isolation source: floating plastic debris | place: Pacific Ocean | collected 2008-08-30 | study: EMG produced TPA metagenomics assembly...
GTCAGAACCGCCGTATCACCAGGCGCGAGATCTTCCGGCGTCACAGGTTCGTCCGTCAGACCAAGAAGCGTATCCGTAATGCTAATGCCTGCAAGAGACACATCCCCTGTGTTCTCGACCGCAAAGTCATAGGTAATCGTGTCGCCAACATCACCGAGCAGACCATTGCCGTTCGTATCTGCGACAGACGCAACAGATTTCGTCAGCGTCAGCTCAGGGTTTGGCGGTGTGACAGAACCAAAAACGAAGAACACACCGTCGCCGCCGTCACGTGCCCCTGGCTCGAAGGATAATCTGAACCTTTCAATGCGTATGTTGGGATTGCCGACAACAGCAAACTCATCAAGAGGTACAACGGCAAGAAACGCATCCTGCCCAAATCCAACTTCTCGTCCTGTCGAAGTATAATCTGGTGTACCCGCATCAATACTAACCGTACCCAAAGAGTTTCCATCGGTATCGAAGGCCTCAACGAATTGCGTATTGTTTCCGTTCCGTTCTGTGATCAGAAGAAACAATTCAGGGCTTGGCTCGACCGGCGTTGCATACTGGAATTCGAAAAAGCCAGGCGAACCGAACAAGTCATCCACCTGCTGGTAAGCGTTCAACTCGGCATTTGAAAACACATTGGCCAACATTTGAGCTTCGTAGTCTGGGTCAGTGATTACAAATGCGCCCGGTATGTCGAAAATGCGCGACGTAATATCGACCGTCGGGCTTGTAAATCCGTTGACGATGAAACCAGATGGAGTGACGAAATCGGTAAAGGTAATGGCACCAACAGTCAGAGATGTCAGCACGTGCGAGCATCGGTCATTATCATTTGCCGGAGTCACACACTGTGTATCCCCTGGATTTGGGTCTGTTGTGCTAATGGTAAACGAGAACGTTCCGGCTTGCAGAGGGTCAGCGACGGCCGGGCCTGAAAACGCCAAAAGGCAAAGGAAAATCCAGCACGAAACATTCCACAGAATGCTGCGAGCGACTGATTGCGCCTTAGTAGCAAGATCAAGGTTCATGGATGCACTGCTCCCACCATTCTCGTTCGGGCGCTCGTTCACTCAGCGCCCAATTTTTAATCGCCATAGTTTTGAACCCGCCTCTTATGTCAATGGTTGGATCTTCGGATAGGTCTTCGAACCACCAATTTTGTGCGATTATACAACACAAACCCTACAAATAGATGAGTGAGCTTAAGGTGGTCATCCACTGCCAGAAGCCTCTACCTTGAGTTGCATCAGGAGTCATCGGACAGACAAATAGCATTTGGTTGGCGCAGTCAGATATCGCTGAATTGTTCGCTTCACTATGGCAACGTGTCTGCGCGGCGGCAGCGGCAATTCCCTCATTTGCGCGCTGAATTATGATTTCTACAGCCGTGACGGCGCTGGCATGTGCTTCAGTCCTGATGTCGCACCTGTCCGTCGTTAGGGATTTTGGGACAGATGGTCGCCTGAGCTAAGAGACGATCTGGCTCATCTGGTTTGTGTGATTGAGCAAAGCAAAGCGCAAGACCACGGGCCGGGGTAGTCGGCTTCAGGTCTTCGCAGTAAAATAGAACGCGGCCTGATCCGCGGAGCCAAGACGATTGGTTAACGTCGCAATCCGACGGGAACGGCTCCACCCGAATACGCTTTGCGTGCCGAGAGATGCGATTGGTTGACCCGTGTGCGGCCGCATTCCCGCCAGGATCGCCTCGCTCCCGGTAACCATGAAGCTCGTCGAATCGAAGGCGACATCTCTGGTTTCAAGCCCGACCCTGTCCGCAAGCGCTTTCATGCCCGCTGGCGAATAGAGATGCGCATGGCGTGGCGCGTCGAGCTGCACCCAGTAGCCTCCGTATTTGCGCCATCCATAGCTTGCGCCAAGTGGAATGCGTACGATCAGAACACCGTTGTCATCAAGTTTATCCTTGAGGGCGGTCAAGGCAGTTTCGCCGTCCGGGATATGCTCGAAAGCATGGTGGATTGTCACCAGATCGAAGCGTCCGTCGATATCCTGAACATCGCCCTTTATCAGCCGGACGGATCCCGATGTCGCGTTCGCGGGCAGGAAGGGGTCGACCCCGGTCAGATTGGTAAAGCCTTGGTCCGAGAGTTCTTTGAGCCATTTTCCCGCCCCGCAGCCAACATCGAGAATTCGGGCGGACTTCTGCAAGGGTCGACCGATCTTTCCGTCGATTAATCTCCGAATGGACCTGTGATGCGGGCCGGGCCAAACCAGCGATATCGCCCGTCCTAGAATGCCCCGCCCCGCGAGTTCGAACCGGTTTCGAAGACCAATGATCCGACGCTCCACAGACGATGGCGTTTTGCCCTCGAAGGAATAATAGCCATCGCCGTAAAGTGCGGCCTCATCACCCGGATCAAGCAGCAGGTCCATAGAGCCGCACTCTGCACAGACCCGATAACGAAACGTCTTGATCACGCTGTTATCCACCCCGGCAACGCCTGTTGCATCCACGAGAACTGCGCGGTTGCCCTGTTCGTTGCGACAAGCGTGACAGCGCCCTTCAACTGGCCCGTCATCAATGACATAAGGAACCGCCGCGAATACATTTGCCGTCACGAGCCCCGTATCCCTCTTTCTTTGCTTGCCTCGCAGCCGGAAAAAAAGCACTGGAATTCAGTGTCCAACCAGGCCTTCCGACATATAGACAATTCCAAATTGCAGGTTAAAAAACCGGGTCAGTGCGTTCCAAAAAACATGTTGCGTGCCCTTCGGATCACATGTCTCTTGTGGTCGCCTTTGTCCAAACGCGCCTGGGTTCTATCCATTGTCAAACGGCCTGTCAGCCAGACCCGTGAGGATTGCGCGTGCAGATGCCGTTTCACCGTGAAGAAGGCTGTTCAGAGACGCGGCCAGCCCCAAACCGAAAAGCGACACCAGCCCCAGTGGCGCATAGGTTTGACTATAGCGTCGCCGTGCTCGCCAGAGATAATAGGACGACGACGGGCTACGTGTCCGACCCTGGGTTTTTGAACCTGTGGACAACCCTTTCTTGTGGTACACGATGCTATTTTCAGCCAAAACCAGGGAGAATTTGCCTTTTGCCCGCGTGGCCCAATCGATTTCTTCGCAATAGAGAAAATATGCCTCTGACATGAGCCCCACGGTCTCCAGAAAGTCCCGCGAGACGAGACAGGAAGCGCCCGAGATATACCTCAGTTTCGCTTCCAAAGCGCGCCAGTCGAGATCATCGCTGCGCTTTTTGTCAGCGGCCAACCGTCTGGAGAGACCGAGCGTAGGATAACTAGCACAGCCCCCGGCTTCCTGAATGACGTTCGGATCTTCGTAGTAGCACAGAAGAGAGCCGCAAAGACCCGCGCCCTCCACAGCCTTCAGACGCGATACCAGATGCGTCAGGGCGTCTGGTTCAACGACAGTGTCCGCGTTGAGAACCCAAAAGAAATCGAAGCCATCATCTAACGCCCGGCGCAGGCCAGCATTGTTGCCAGCGGCAAAGCCCAGGTTTGAGGGATTTTCGATCACTGTTACGCGGGCCTTCGTGGCAGCTTCTGCCAAAGGGCCGGCTGTTGTCGTAAAGCCTGGCGGCGTAACATATGTCGCAAAATCCGGCCGCGCGGGAAGAATGCAAAGCTCTCCTCGTGCCCATTGCTGCAATCGCTCAAGGGAGCCGTCGGTGGAGGCATTGTCACACACATAGATATGGAAATTTGGGTACTCCAGACGCGCGAGGGATTCGAGGCATTCGATCGTATCTGCCCAGGCATTCCAGTTCAAAATGACTATGGCGACGGCAGCTTCCTCAGGCATGGTCTCCGCGTCGGGTGCGACCGTCATATCTTTTCCCCTGCGCACTGATCGTCGCGAAGGATAATGCTGGCGAACTTGCTCCAAGTCAGGTCCTTGGCCGTCCGACCGGCCGCTTCGCTCGCTTCCGTCAGAGTTTCTTGGTCCAGTTGATCAATTGTCGCGGCAAGATCGGCGGCATCCTCGGTTTTGAAAAGCCACCCGGCCCCGGACTTGCTCAGGATCTCAGAAAAGCCCGGCAAGTCGGAGGCGATGATCGGTTTTTGATAGTGAAAGGCAAGCGACACGACACCGGACCCCGAGACCGAACGGTAAGGAAACACGACCGCATCCGCTCTGGCGAAAAGCTCTGCCATCTCATCATCGCTCACATATCGGGCCAAAAGCTCCACCGCGTGTTCGGGCCCGAGACGATCTATCTTGGCTTGGGTTTCTTCCTCATTCTGCCAGAATTCGCCAGCGATCGTCAGGGAGACGTCGTCACGCGTCACCAGCGACATCGCATCAAGCAGAATATCAAGACCTTTGTAGGGTCTGACCAAGCCGAAAAACAAAAGCTCCAGCTTGGACCGCCGCGTCAAACGCCCCGTCGCGACTGGCACGTCGTCAAAAGTGGGATGCGGAAATATGTCAGCCGGTGTTTTTGGAAACCGGGTCTCAAGTTCTTGAGCCAGCGCGACATTATGGGTCACAAAACGGTCTGCAGCGCCCAACTGCCATGAGGTCAGTCGATCCTTTAGCGCATGTGCTTCGTGGTCATACGCGTTGTGGACGATCATGCAGACCTTGCAGCGCGCTACAGATACCCGGCGAGCGATCCAGCCAAGTGCCGGTGCGACAGGAAAGGTCCATGCTGGCATGACTAGGGTTGAGGGACCCCAAAGTTGGATTTCCCGCGCTGTTCTTCGCCAGGTCAGGGGATTGGGGCCGCTCAGACTTTCGGCGACGCCGTTTGCCTGGTCTGCTTTCGAGATGTCGCGTTCGGACCCGCCGGGATAGAGGAACGCGGGATATTGCTTGGAAAAGCCCCATCGTCTCACCTCGACGTCGTCGCGCGCCTCAAAGGCCCGCGCGACAGCGTCGGTGTGCTTTGCAATTCCACTGCGGATCGGTGGATATGGTCCGATCACCGCGATCTTGTAACGATCATGTGCCGATTGGGTCAGAGCACAGTTCCTTTCCCCGGCAATTCGTTCGGGTTCTGCGTGGACTTATGAAAAACCTCTATGTCCAAAAAGTCGCGCCATCAATCGCCCAGGCATCTCAGGCGGCAATTAGCGTTTCGTCTGAGTTTTTCAGGCGCTAATTACAACAAAGCTGGATGTTTTCCCACATGCGGCGCCGCGAAGCGTTCCCAAGACGGCAGTAAGGAACTAGTTGCTTTATCGCGGGTGGTAGCAACAAACGACAGGCCAGCCATGACAGCGGCTCCAATTCCCCCAGAAGGCATTCCGGCACAGGCTCTTGGGCAATCCGATAGTATCGGGCGCGGTCGCATTGCCCCTCGGAGTGGATCCTCGGTGCGCGAACGACCTCGCGTATGGCCCGTATGCTGATACCGAAACTTCCCCAGACCGCCCGCACGAAGATCGTGAATGTCGGCTGGATGCTCGGGGAGCGCGGCATAGCCGTGCTGATCGCGTTCTTTGTGATGACCCTCGTGGCGCGCGCGCTCGGGCCCGAGGGGTTCGGTGCCTATGTCTATATCTTCAGTCTCACCATGCTTTTGGGGCCGATCGCGCATTTCGGCATGTCTGAAATCCTCGTCCGCGAAAGCGTTGCACGACCAACGGACCGTCACGCCGTGTTCGGGAGCGCGATGGCACTGACGTCCTTTTTCGCGTTCATCAGCGTCCTCGCCGGGATTGCCATCGTGGCGGTTTTCGGGGGCCCTCCCGGGGTCACGCCATGGCTCATGCTTCTGGCTTGCTCGCAGCTGATGGTCATTCCGATCGAGACAACATGGGCCTGGTTCAAGGCAGACGAGCGCATGGGGTTGGTGGTGGTGCCTCGTATCATCGTTGCCCTTGGCATCGCGGTGACCGCGATCCACCTCGTACAAAATGGATACGGGTTGGACGCCTTCGTCGCTTTGAGGGCTGTGGAGCAGGGCTGCATTGCGGTCTCGGCACTTGCCGTTTTTGCCTCGGCGACCGGTGCGCTTCATCGCCTCAAGATATCGTGGCGCGAAATCCGCCATCTTTTCTCTGCGGGCTTGCCATTGATGATCTCGATGCTGGCAACGATCCTCTACATGCGCATCGATCAGGTCATGCTGGGCCAGATGTCCACTGCCGATGAGCTTGGTCGCTACGGGCTTGCGGTGCGTGTATCGGAAGTGGCGCTGGTCGTCCCTATGGCGCTTGGCACGAGCTTTTTCGCCAGCATCATCCGCGCCGAGGCACGCGGCACGCTTCCAGAACAAAGCCAGCGACTTTACGACGCGATGACGCTTGCGACGCTCCTCGCTGGGCTAACGCTTGCCGTTGCCGCGATCTTCCTCTTTGAGCCTGTCTTCGGCGCGGCGTTTGCTGATGGCCTCTGGCCTACTCTCATTCTCATTCTGGGCCTGCCCTTGTATAGTTGGGGCATTGCGCGGGAAAAGGTGCTTCTGGCGCGGCGTCAATACTGGCTCACACCGGTTATCGCGCTTTGTGGGGCCGCGTTGAACATCGGGCTGAACCTTGCACTCATCCCACATTTTGGCGGTATCGGTGCGGCCTGGGCCACGGTCGCGACCTTTCTCGCCACGGCCCTTGGCGTGGCCATCATTGTCCCAGCCCTGAGGTCGGACGCGGGTGGCATGCTGCGTTCGCTCAATCTCTGGCGCGCCACGCAAAGACTGCACCGGGCTCTTGCATAGCCGTCAAAGCCGCCAGAATCCGGCGTAAAGCCTGCTCTGAGGCAGCGCGCGCTCATCCTGAACCGCGTCCGTGTGCCAGATCAGTCGAACGTCAGTGCCCAGCGGGCCGCTTATCGTGACCGGCCCGCTTCCCTCGATGATGTCACCGTCCGATACGCGCCGGCCGTCGATGATCAAATCAACCGGAGTTTCCAGCCGGTATCGCCCTGGGATAGGCAACGCGTGCGACGCCGTTTCGGACCCAAGCGTCATCTCGAGGCCCGCAAGCCAAATGGTACCGGAGTAATGAATGTAAGATGCCCTCAATACGGCCTGGTCCTCGGGCAAAAGCGCGTGGGGATCATCGGTCATTTCAGACGCGGTCATCGTCTGATGGAGCGCCCAGCGATTGGTCAGGAGAAGTGGCGGCGCGTGTTCTTCAAGGTAGGCGGCCATGACCGGCACGCCCACGCTGTGATAGCCCTCAATGCCCCAGCTCGACATAAAGAAAAGCTCACGCGGGAAGGTCGAGATCATCGCGTTGTGATCAATGTAGTGGACGGGCTCAGGAAACAGGCGGTGGACCTCGGCAATGGTCGCACGCTGCAACGCTGCATGCTCGCCAAGCGATTTCATACCCTGCCAGAATCCACTCACCAGCGATAGGGCGATAGCGCATGCCAAAACCGGGCCACGCCCGACGCGCATGGCCCCGAAAGCGACGATGACCATCAGAGGTGGCACGATAAAGGGAAAGAAATACGCAAATGCGTTGCGATACAAAATCACCGATGCAATCAGTGGCACGGCAAAGGACAAAAATAGGATACCCCGTCTGAGGCTTCCCGCGCGCAGCAGTCCGATCACAGCCAGTGTAATGGGGCCAAGCGATAGAAGCGCCCATAAAAGCGCGGTGTTAGATCTTGGAAAAAATCCCGATTGCACCAGGGTTTTGCTGGCAGCGGCACCTGCGTTGTCCAAGGCGCTTGCCGCGGGCGGCGCGGGCAAGGACGCGACATGAAGCGCGAAAAGACCTGCCGTGATGGGCAGAGCAATCAGGCCGGCCAACACGATCCGTCCTACGACGGCGAGACGATCTGACCGCCAGAGCAGTGCGCCCAGAAAGGCCGGAAGATAAAGCGCCGACTTGATCGTCACCAGAACGGCGAGCGTGCTCAAAATCGCGACTGCGAAGATCTGCCAAAGCGACATGCGCCCGGTCATCACGATCGCGAGCGCCCCCATCAGACAGGCCGCCGCGATTGGGTCGGCGCGAAAGCTGGTGCCATGGGCCAGGGCGAACCCCGACGTCAGGAACGTGAGAACAGCGATATCCGCAGTGCGGCGGTCGCCCAGCTGCGTCGCAATCCGGTGAATGGACCAAGCCGTCCAGGCGAACAGCCCGGTCATGCAAAGCCGGGCCACGAGAATCTGTGTCATTTCGGTGCCCGGTACTTGCGCAAGCCACCCGAAGAGATGAACATGGAACGTCTGCATCGGGGTTTCGAGACTTCCGGCGAGATGCTCATGGATCCGCGAGAGAAAATAAAATTCATCCCAGTTGACGTTCCGCGTCCAACTCAGGACCACGAGAAGCGAAAATCCCAGCAGAATTGCCCCTCGCACCACCACTGATGAGGTCAGCAGGTCGGATCGATTGGGCCCTCGCGCTGTGCCCGCCAGCGTCGCCTCAGGAAACATGGGCGCACTCGGCAAAGCGTATTGCGATGGCGAGAGATTCCGCTTCATTCAGCGCGGGAATTTGAACAATCAGTTTCATGACATCTCGTAGCGATAAGAACCGTTTCCAATGTCTGAACAGTTTTTACGGCAAGAATGCGGCTTGCCTTGGGAATTGTTGCCACTCTCAGATGTTTTCATAGACCGTCGCGCATTATCACCTGGCGCGCCGCAATCGCGATCCGCGAAGGGATGAAGGTCATGGCTGGCCATCTAGGTACCGACTATCCGTCGAAGATGTAAACCCGGGTACTAGCGAAACCGACCGTTTTAGGCGAGAGGGTTTGTGCCACAGACCATATCGCTCAGAATTACCGAAGACGCTCATGGTGCATTTCTGCTAGAATGGACAAATGCAAATCTGGGTCGAGGAAAAGAAGATTTGAAACGAGGATTGAACACGCAATGTCGACAGACGCGTGAGCCCCGGTTGCAAGACCTTTCGCACAGACGAAAAGATTTAGACGGACTTTGGCACAGAAAAGGCACTGTTCTACCCCGATGGAGGCTATTGGTCTTGCCCAGAAATGTTGGTCTAGTGTGCCAGCCTCGAAGTTTGCGAACGCGGCGCACGCTCTGATCTCGGTTGGTTAGAGCGCCGCTGATATGACAAAACCCATATGTTTCTCTCATCGGCGATAACGATTTTTTGCCGAGCTAAAAGAAAGTGGTCATGGAACACGTGTAACGAAAGGCCGCTTTAGATAGTGCATTTCGCAGCGCCATCGATGCGCTGCTGACAACCCAAAACCTATGCGAACGCGGCGTCGATTTCGACATGCTCACCTTCTCAATCGATGTGCATGGCGAAATTGGGGAGGTTTTCTACGGCGGCCGCCATGTCACCGCCGGACCTCATGGCGAGGGCTTCCAAGGGCTGGGCGATGAGGCGTCGCAGCGCTCGTCTAAGGCGTGGTCATTGAGGTCACCGTCATCCTGCGCCATGGCCTCAAGCCTGTGGATAACATCAGTCTCTGTCTTGAGAATTTCCGTCCGGGTCCCTAACTCTACCAGCAACAGATCGCACTCATTTGGTTTTAGGTTGTTCCCCTCCGGTGCAACATTCCACTTCTGACATTCGATCATCGCGCCCAGTGTGAGCCATACTTATGCCTACATTGTTCGCTATCGCTGTACTTAAGTTGGTTTCAATGGGAGCTGTAGAGATCAATGTCGGACATCCACGTTCCAGGCACAGCCGAACATTCCGGCGGCTTGAAGGTACGGCATAACACTATGTCATCGCTGTCAGCATACCGGTTTCGGGGGTTGTTCTTACTGATCTTCCTGTTTCTGTACCCAACGCTGGCATTTTTCGGCCCGCATCAGGAACGTGCGGAATTTTACCCATTCTTCTCATGGAACCTGTTCGCGCACAGCTCGAATTCCAAATCAGATGCTGTACTGCTTATTCACGAGATCGATGGCCGTCCCATTGATCCGCCAAGGACTTTCTATGAGTTAACTGGCGAGTTTGCAGCCGCGCGCAGCCAGGATATCCGTCTTGCAAAAATGCTTGATAACTACGTGTACGCTGTCCTCAGCAACAGCAAAAGCGATTTACAACCTATGAAAAGCGTTATCGAGAACAGGTTTCTCGCAGACAAGTCGGATGTTCGTTATGACATCGCTGTCATCACGTATGATCCGATCGAGAGATACAAAATGGGTGTCATCAATGATGTTCGCGTGATTGCCTCCAATCACAAGGTTGCGCCATGACTTCCGTACTTCGAAGATTTCGACGATACGTCGGATGGTCATTCCCGTCTCATGGTAGTTTTCAAAGTATCGCCGATAAAGTTCTACAAGCGGAACGGATAATTATCGTATATTATGCGGCCAGCATATATATGTCTGCGGCTCTCGTTATTGAGATTGGTGCGCTTACCCGTGACACTGCTCAAGGCGCATGGGACTTTCTGTGGCCGCTCGTTTGGGTCGACTACTTTGATGCCAACCTTGTCCTTGAGATGCTATCGATTTTGACGCTCATTAGTGCACTCGCGGCTTTGCAGTTTCGCAGATACAGATTGGTCCGCCTCGTCTTTGCGCTCCTTTTCTTCCTAACAGCGACATCCGTGAATTCAACTGGCGGAATAAACCATCCCTACCACGCCTGGCTGATGACCGGCTTTGTGTTTGTGTTGTTGCCAGACGGCCGGATCGAAGAGTTCAGCCGTGCGAAGAGGATGTCATATCTGACCGTATTGTTGACCGCTCAAGCGATGTTTATGCTTACATATACAATGGCAGGGCGCTGGAAGGTTGTGCTTGGGGCCGTGGCTTTCCTGGCCGACATACCCGGGAATTTTTCATCTATGGCGCTGTCCTGGACGATTGCGAACCGGTCGCTTCAGACGGGTACAAGCCCGCTCCTCGCCGACTTCGTGGTTCTCAACCCTCTAGTCGTTTGGCCTGGCTTCTTGGCAGTCATGTATGTGCAAGTCTTCGCGCTTGTCGCTACGTTTCGCCCGCGACTTCACGTTTTGTGGGCATATGCATTGATTTCGTTCCACATCGGGACATGGTTAACAATGGAAATCATCTTCATCCAACATGTTCTGCTTTTGACAATTCTCTTCGTCATGTCCCCGTTTGCCCCGAGAAACGAAGAAATGTCTAAATTGATCCGAGATCTACCGTTGGCAAAAGTGCCATTTCTCATAGCCGAACGGATGCGGCAGAAGGTTGCTCTAAAAGCCAGGGTTACGTCATGACGAAATCTCAAGTCGAAATATTTTATGATGGCGACTGTCCCTTCTGCAGCAACTACGTTTCCCTCGTGCGCTTGCGCGAGACCTACGACGTAACCTTGATTGACCTTCGCACACGCCCGGACTTGGTCTCGGGTTTTTTAGAAGAAGGTATGGACGTTTCGGAGGGAATGATCGTTCGATTTTCCAGGGTAAGTCACTATGGCGCCGATGCGTTGGTCGCTCTCAGCATGGCCTCGTCTGCAAATGGAGTGCTGAATAGGATAACTGCAATGGTGTTTCGACATCCTAAGATTGCACGAGCACTCTACCCGATAATGAAGTTCGGCAGGCGGGTGACACTGACACTCTTGGGTCTTTCTCCGAAAATTCAAACCGCCAAGTAACCACAGAAACCGGTAATGCCACCGTATTGTACCCGTCCGGGGAAGGCGCTCAAGCAACACCAAATAAATGTCGAGAGGTCTGAAAGCCTTCGTCAGCCGTCCGCTGATGTCCGAAATCCATTTTCGACGCTATGCTATATCTTCGCGTTCGCTACCTTTAAAACAGCCTCAGCGGCGTGACGGGTGCCGCGATGTTTTTTCATCCGTGCTGAGATTTCTGCCAGATGCGCATTCATCGCGTCATTGTTCAGGAGCTCAATGATCGTGGATTTTAAGCTGGCTTCGGTCCAGGTCGCGCGATCAACGGACAGTCCCACTCCGGTTTCGTTGCATCTTTGAGCGTTGTCGTGTCCATCCCAGCAGTAAGGCATCACCAGGGACGGGACGCCATAATACAGAGCTTCACAAAAGCTGTTATTGCCACCGTGATGAATGAACAGTGCGCATTGCTCAACGACGGAGGGCTGCGGAAACCAACTGCCTAGAATGACATTGTCAGGAACCGCATCATAGCTTTCGAGAAAACCGCCCACATTGACTAGGAAACGCGCTGGTAAGTCGGCGAAAACGTGAATCATGCGGCCAATGAGATCCGTGTCGCTGGCGCCCAATGAGCCAAAACTCATGTAAATGAGGGGGCCTACATCTATGGCAAACTGCGGTGGTTTGAAGTGTCCTTGGTCTCGGACACATCCATCAAGGAAGGCAAATTGCTTTTCCGAAAGTGCATCAGCCCGTTCGTAACGCACGGCCTCTGGCGAGAGCAGGAGATTAAGCCAGGGAGACGTTTCCAAGAATGTCCCGGCCGGCAACACATGCAATCCTTTTGCCTTGCGAAAGTCGTTGTAGCGCTGATGTTGCGGGCGGATGATGGAAAGATAGGATTCTTGAAACCTGCGGCATGCCTCCGTGTCGCGCGCAGACAGCCCTGAAAGATAGGGCGGTACCTTGGGGTCGGGTATCTCTGTTTCGGCGCATGAGACGACACGAACCCACGGGCATCCGGCGTTGGCGATGGCCGGGAACATGATCACATTGTCCAACACGATCACATCGGGTTTGATCTGAGCCAGAAGGTCTTTCAAACCGTCCTCGACGGTTTCGACCGTGTCGACAATGGCATCCCATGCAGGGGTCACATAGGTATCCAGTTGCTCGAACGGCGTAAGGTTGAAATGCGGCAGATGCGTTGTGATGAAATTTTGCCAGTAATCCGCATTCGTGTCGGCGCTGTTGCGTTCCATATCTGGCAGGTGAAACTCTCTGAAACCGTACTCTGTGAATAACCCGGTAAATCCGGGATGACAGATAAACACGGGGTTTGCCCCCAAAAGCCGGAGCTGCTGGGCGATGCCAACGCAATTGAGCGCCGCGCCAAAACTGGCCTCAGGGAAGAATGCAATCGTTGGACTGTCAGTCATGTTTGCTTGCCACGTTTCATCGGAGGAATGCCCCGGTTTGCCGCCTCAGGTCTCCGCACCTTTGATTTACGCAAATGCAGAACCATTTGATCAGCTGCGAGATCAAATTGTTTGCTTTCCAGGCTATCCAGAATTTCCAGATGCTCGGCAAGGGACTGACGAAGGCGAAAATCCGGTATAGAGTCGTCTTTTTGCGTCGTCCTACGCAAGCGGTGATGCGCCAAAAGGGCGCCTCGAATGAAACGGTTACCGGAGCACTCGGCGATAAAGCTGTGAAATTCGGTATCCGTCGCTTGAAAGGCGGAAAACGTGATGCGCCCATCCGGCAGTTTGAGTATGTCATCCATCTGGTTGCGCAGCAGACCAGCGCGTTTGAAATCCATAGAAAAGCTTGGCGTCAGGATGGCCTGAGGTTCGAGTGTTAGGCGAAACGCAAGGCTCTCATCCACGGAGGTTGGAGAATCAAGTATCGGTTGAAACGCCCAGGATCTGCCGGGCAATTGACTGACGATGCCTTCGTATGACAGTATTTTTAAGGCATTTAATACCGCGCTGCGGGAGACATTGTACCGACGCACCAGGGCACTGGCAGATTGCACCCCGCCGATACGGCGCTCAGCGCGATCAGACAGGATGCGCTGGGCCAGTGAGTCCTCAAGCCCTTCAAGCTTGCGAAGGGCCTCAGCGTGCTCTTCGCGCGTTTCGATCTCAAGAAAGTAGCCAGCCTCCTCTCTCCACGACAAAATACTATTGTTTTCTAGTATTTTAAAAGCAGATCGAATGGGTGTCCTTGAGACACCACACGCCCTTGAAAAGGCCTGTTCGGGCAAGTGCTCCCCCGCGCGCATGCCACGCTCGAGCGTGATATGGAGAACCTTTTGCGCCAGCAGCAGATGGTTTTGCTTCGTTTTGCGACGCGTTTCCTTCATGGATTACCTTGTTTACCCCTTCAGCCCCGGCGCGCGCGAGGAAAGCACCAAAAAGAACATCGAATACAGATTGACGTATCTTTTTGATCATTAATACTGAATCTCAAGCGGTCAGCAAGAACCGCTTTGAAGAAACAGCGATCGCACGGCCTCTGCCTTGCGAGTGTCCAACAACGAAAACGGAGGATCAGTATGTTCCACACTTCGATTACCGCGCGCGCTTTGGGTGCGGCGGGGCTGGCCTGCTTTGCGACCGCAACTTTGGCCGCAGATCTTGTTGTCTCAAACTGGGATGGCTACATGGCGCCCGACGCAATTGAGGCGTTCAATTCCGCCTCGGGCAACAGTGCCGAACTGGTGCTGCACGCAACCAACGAAGAGATCATGGGCAAGCTGATTGCCTCAAAGGGCAAGGGCTATGACGTTGTCTTTGTTTCCTCTCCCTTTGCCGAGGTTCTCAACAATCTCGGGCTGGCTGAAACGCTCGATCATTCCAAGCTGCCGAACATGGCCAATCTCTATTCTGAGGCGATGCAGCTCGAACATGATCCCGGCAACACCTTCTCGGCCCCTTATGCCTGGGGCACAACAGGGCTCTGCTACCGCTCGGATCTGGTGTCCGACACTCCCGACAGCTGGATGGACCTGCTGGAGCCAAGCGACGAGATCACCGGCAAGACCACGATGCTAGCCACAGACCGTTGGCTGCTGGCCGCAGGCCAACTGGCCAAAGGGTATTCCGTCAATGAAACCGACGCGGACAAAATGGGCGAGGTCCGCGATCTGCTGATCAGCGCCAAGGGGACCCTGCTGGCTTATGACGACACCACGTTTTACTCGAAACTTGTGTCTGGTGAGGCAGAGCTGGTCCATGGTTGGGACGGCTGGTGCAACTACGGCATCGGAGAAAACGCAGACATCAAATACGTGATCCCCGACGAAGGCTCAGACCTCTGGGTCGACACGATGGTGATTATGAAAAGCTCCGAGAACAAAGACGCGGCCTATGCATTCCTGAACCACATCATGGACGCCGACAACCATCGTTGGGCCGCCGAAAACATCCTCTACAAGGTGCCCAATCAGGCCGCGATGGAGGGCGTGGACGCCGCGCTGATTGAGACATTCCCGAACATGGGAATGAGCCCCGCTGACATGATCGCATTCGAGCAATTGCGCGATGTGGGCGATGCGCAGCGTGACTATTCGCGTATCGTGTCCGAGATCAAAGCCGCGAACTGACCCTTTGACCGCATCGGGGTGAGGCGTCTCCTCGCCCCGATCCCACACGGGTTGCCCGCGCCCCATGCAAGACCGCAAGCCGATTTACCTGATGTCGCCGGCCTTGGCCTGGCTGACGGCGTTTATGGTGCTGCCATGTCTGCTGGTGCTGGCCTTGGCGTTCTTCCGGCGCGGGATCTATGGCGGGATTGAGTATACGTTCACCCTGGAAAACCTCGCACTGGTCTTTGACCCGCTCTATGCGGGCATCTTCCTGAATTCTGCCTGGATCGCCGGGCTGTCCGCCACCATTGCCGTCGTGATCGGCTACGCTGCGGCCTTTGCCATAGCCACTATGCCGCGCCGCTACCAGCCGATCCTGCTCTTCTTTGCGGTGCTGCCCTTCTGGTCCAACTATCTGGTGCGCACCTATGCGTGGATTGTGCTCTTGAACCGCGAAGGCCTGATCACCGGGATTGCCCGCGGGCTGGGCTATGACGGCGAAATGCCCAAGCTGCTTTACACGGAAGGCGCCGTTGTGGCGGGCCTTGTCTACAACTACCTGCCCTTCGTGATCCTGGCCTGCTATGCGCCCCTGTCACGGCTGAACCCGGAGGTGTCCGAGGCCTCACGCGATCTGGGCGCCTCTGGCTGGACGACGTTCCGGCGGGTGATCTTGCCCATGACAGTCCCCGGGATCGCGACCGGGTTTGTCTTTGTCTTCGTGCTCTCGATCGGCAATTTCGTGACCCCTGCCCTGCTGGGCGGCGGTCAGTTCCAGATGATTGGCAATCTCGTCTATGCGCAATTTCTGACAGCGAATGACTGGCCCTTCGGCTCGGCCCTGTCGATGGTTCTGATCGCCATCATGATGGGGCTTTTGACCCTGCAGACCTTCGCCACCGAACGCGCCTCTGGCCAAAGATTAAGACGGAACTGAGCATGGCCGGCACTGCCAATCATAAAGCGATGCTCATGATCCTCTCGGCCGTTTTTGCGTTTCTCTACGTGCCGATTTCCGTCCTCTTTGCGCTTTCCTTCAATGAAGGGGGTCTGCCGACCGCGTGGACAGGATTTTCTGTCAAATGGTACGGCGAGCTTCTGAACAATCAGGATATTCTGGGCGCGGCCTGGAACACGCTGATTGTGGCACTGGCCTCCACCGTCATGGCCACCATTCTTGGCACCTTGCTGGCCGTGGGTGTGGAGATCCGGCGGCGCAAGGGCCGGTTTCTTGAAACCATCATTTTCGCGCCGATGATCATTCCCGATATCGTTCTGGCCATTGCCCTGCTCAGTTTCTTTTCAATGCTCAATGTCACGATGGGCCTGCACACGATAGTGGCAAGCCACGTCGTGTTCAATCTGGCCTTTGTCTGCTCTGTGGTCCGCGCGCGGTTGAAGACCTTCGATTGGTCGATTGTCGAAGCCTCCACCGATCTGGGCGCATCCACGCTGACCACGCTCTGGCGCATTGTCGTACCGGTTCTCACTCCGGCGATCATCGCGGGCGCCTTGCTGGCCTTCACGCTCTCCGTTGATGAGTTCATCATCGCCTTCTTCACGGCAGGCGCAGGCCGCGACTCGATCACCCTGCCAATGCAAATCTTCGCCATGATCCGCTTTGGCGTCACGCCAGAGATCAACGCGCTGGCGACCCTTGTGATGACGCTCTCGGTGGTGGCGCTCGCGCTGTCTCAACGCCTCAATCGCGGAGGGATTCCGGGGCAATGACCGATCCGCTTTTGTCCATATTCAATGTCGAAAAACACTTTGGCGCGACAAAGGCGATTGATGGCGTGTCTCTCGACATTCGCGAGAACGAGTTTTTCGCGCTTCTGGGCGCCTCTGGGAGTGGGAAAACCACTCTATTGCGCATTCTGGCCGGCTTTGAGTTGCCGAGTGCGGGAACAGTGCATCTGGACGGGCGGGATATCTCCCTAATGCCGCCAAACCATCGACCAGTGAACCTGATGTTTCAGTCCTATGCCCTGTTCCCGCACATGAGTGTGTTCCAAAACATTGCCTACGGGCTGGAAATGGAAAAGCTGCCAAAATCCCAGATCAAGGCACGCGTGGACGAGATCCTGGAGACGATCCAACTCTCGCACGTGCCAGACCGCAAGCCTGATCAGCTTTCTGGCGGGCAGCAGCAGCGCGTTGCCCTGGCGCGCGCCTTGGTCAAACGCCCGCGCCTTTTGCTCTTGGATGAACCGCTCGGCGCGTTGGACAAAAAACTGCGCGGGGAGATGCAGCTGGAACTCAAGCGCATTCAGAACGACTTTGGCATCACCTTCATCGTCGTGACCCATGACCAGGAAGAGGCGCTCGTGATGGCCGACCGCATTGCCATTCTAAAGGACGGCGCGTTGTTACAATGCGGCTCTCCGCAAGACATCTACGAACGGCCGGTCAATCGCTATGCAGCAGACTTCATCGGCGTGATGAATTTCCTGCCCGGCCACGTCTCGCAGGGTCAGATCATTGGGACCACAGGAGAGCCGATCACGGCAACACTGCCAGAGACGATGACGAACGGCACACAGGTCGTAGCAGCCGTCCGACCGGAACGCGTCCATCTTGACCCTGCATCGAGCGACAACACCCTGACAGGACGCGTGACAGCGATGGCCTATCACGGGCTTGATCTGCAACTCCACGTGGAGACGCCCGCATCGCCCGAGCAGGTTATGGTCCGCCTGACAGCCGATGCCGCCGAAGCCCGACCGCTTTCCATAGGGGACACCGTAAAACTTGGTTGGTCCGCCGAGAATACCCGCATTTTTGCGGCATGAGATCTGAGAGGAGAATGACATGACCCAGAAAACCTTTGCTTTCTTTCCCGAGGCCGCTTTTGGCCCGGCGCTGAATTCCGTCGGCATTGCGCAGGCTGTGGAACGCATGGGCCTCAAGGCGGTGTTTCTGTCGGATCCGGGATTCGTGGAGGTCTACGAAGGCTACGGGTTTGAAGCCCATCCCGTGAACCTCTCCGAGCCGATGCCGCCAGAACAGATGGCCAAGTTCTGGGAGGATTTCATCAATGGCCACATCCCGAATTTCCGCAAAGCACCGATTGATCAGCTCGACAACTACGTCAAGGAATGCTGGGAGGCGATCGTCGACAGCGCCAAATGGGCGGAAAAGGATCTGCCCGGAATTCTGGCCAAGATCAAACCGGATGTGATCTCGGTCGACAACGTCATTCTCTTCCCCGCGATCAAACAGCACGGCGTGCCATGGGTGCGGGTCATTTCCTGCTCTGAAAACGAGATCGAGGATGACGCGATCCCGCCGCACCTCTCTGGCATGGCCGCCGATGACACCGAAGGGCACGCGGCGTTCCGGGCGAAGTTCAATGAGGTGATCAAGCCCATCCACGACGATTTCAACGCGTTCCTGGCAACAACCGGCGAAGAGGCATATCCGATTGGCCAGTTTTTTGAAGCCTCGCCCTACATGAACCTCCTGCTCTACCCCGAGCAGGTGAAGTACACGCGCTCAAAGCCGCTTGATCCGGCCCAGTTTCAGTATCTCGAAGGCTGCGTTCGCAAGGACGAGCCGTATGAGATCCCGATCTTCAAGAAAAACAACGACGGGCCGCTACTCTACGTCTCCTTCGGCTCGCTGGGCGCGGGCGACACCGAACTCTTGAAGCGTATCATCGCCCTAATTGGCAAAAGCCGGTACCGGGCCTTGGTCAATGTCGGCGATTATGAGGGCGAATATGACGATATCCCCGACAACGTAATCATTCAGGGTTGGTACCCGCAGCCCTCCGTCATCCCGCAAGTGGATGTCGTCATCCATCACGGCGGCAACAACTCCTTCACCGAGTGCCTCTATTTCGGCAAACCGGCGATCATCATGTCCTATGTCTGGGACGGACATGACAACGGGATGCGCGTTCAGGAAACCGGCCATGGGTTCCGCTCTGACCGCTACGACTGGACCGACGAAGAACTCACCCAAAAGATCGAAGCCTGCCTTAACGATACCGATATGGCCGCACGCCTCAAAGCGACGTCCGAGCATATGCAGTCACAAAACGGCACCGAAAAAGCCGCCAAGCTGCTGATCGATTTGGCGTAATGACCGGTCTGCCCATATCTGCCCGCTAGATCCACGCATGCGCATGAAAGGACATGCCGCCATGAAAACAACTGTCATGCATAAGCCGCTGGAGATCACCGACACGGTCGATTGGGGCCCCGTGCCCACCATGCTGGAAGGCCAATCGCGCACGTCCGGCAAACTCCTGCACAAAGGCCCGGATGGCCAAAGCGAATGCGGCCTCTGGATCTGCACCCCCGGCAAATGGGAGTGTCATGTCACGCGGGATGAGTTTTGCCACTTCCTGGACGGGCGCTGCACATACGAGCACGAAAGCGGGGATATCATTGAGATTACACCCGACACGGCCGCGTTTTTTCCGCAGGATTGGAAGGGCGTCTGCACCGTGCATGAGACCGTCAAGAAGGTCTACATGATCCGCTAGGAAGGAGACGGAAATGCCGGATGCCATGACCGCGTGCTACTATCTTTCGCCCAGATTTGTGGCCGTCTCAGGTGACACCGCACCGGTGATCGACCCTGCCACGCTGGAACAGGTGGGCCAGCGCGCTGTGGTCTCGCCGGATGAGGCCGAGGTAGTGCTCGCCCAAGTCAATGCAGCCCAAAAAGCCTGGGCTGCGACGGATGCAAAAACGCGCGCGAAACATCTGCACGATTTGGCAAACCGCATCGAGGCCATGGACATGACGAGCTGCGCGACGCTCATGAGCCGCGAAATGGGAAAGCCCTACCCCGAAGCCATCGGCGAGGTGGCCAATTGCGCGCCAGTTTTCCGCTACTACGCCGAAATGGCGCGCGATGAGGCGGGCAAACTGGCAGGTACGACGCAAGCGGGCTCGCTACAATATGCGCGCTATGAACCTTACGGCGTGTCTGCGCATATCATGCCCTTCAACTTTCCCATCCTGCTGATGTGCTGGACGGTCGCGGCGTCCTTGGCGGCGGGCAATGGCTGCGTCGTCAAACCGGCAGAGGCCACCACGCTCTCGACCCTGGAATTCATGCAGGTGTTTGATGGTCTGCCCGAAGGCCTCGTCGCGTGTCTCCCGGGGGACGCTGACCTTGGCCAGGCCCTTGTGGAAAGCGAGCGCACGCACGCGATTGCGTTCACCGGCTCGGTCGCGGCCGGGCGCGCAGTGGCTGCCGCAGCGGGTGCGCGCATGAAACCTACCATCATTGAGGCGGGCGGCTCAGACCCGATGATCATCACAGATCACGCCCCACTCGAGGTCGCCGCTGCCGGGGCTGTCACCGGCGCGTTTCATCTTTCCGGACAGGTCTGCACCTCAACCGAACGGATGTATGTCACCGACGCCGTGCATGATGCCTTCGTCGCAGCCTTTGTCGCAGAGACCCGCCGCCTGCGCATCGGAAACGGGCTGGGCAAGTCTGAAATCGGCCCGCTGGTAAGCAAGGCCGCGCGGGACAAGGTGGAACGTCTGGTGGCGGATGCCGTTGCAAAGGGCGCCAAGGTCGCTTGCGGCGGCCAGGTGCCACCCGATCAAAGCAGCGGCTGGTTTTATGAGCCCACCATACTGACCGACTGCCATCCAGAAATGGACCTGCTCAACGAAGAGATCTTTGGCCCGGTCGTCGGCATCTGTCGCGTGCCTAATTTTGACACGGCGTTGCGCATGGCCAATGACAGTCCCTTTGGGCTTGGCGCTTCGATCTTCACCACGGATCTCGCCGAGGCCCATGAGGCAGCAGAACGCCTCGAAGCGGGGCTGGTATGGATCAACAATCCCCTGATCGACAATGATGCCTTGCCTTTTGGGGGCTGGAAAAGCTCAGGCCTTGGTCATGAATTGGGGCGCCAAGGCCTTGATGCATTCCGGCGCTCAAAAATGGTGATCCTAGACCACAAACCGGTGCGCCAAGATTGGTGGTATCCTTACCCCGATGACTGGTTTTTGGATGCAGGCGGACGTAAACACACGTGAGACAACCCGCGTTGTTTATCACGACGCCAGGCGATGCATAAATTGAGGTTCATCTCACAAGACCTCGCTCCGTTGGCGGGTCCCATGATCTTAAGTTAGTGGTTGCTCTCTGTCTGACGCTACACCGCGAGATCCACTTTGGGATGACACCTATCACGTGATCCCTTGAGCCGCCATATAACGGGGCCGATCCTAGCGGCAAGCCTTCTTCGGAAAGGGAACGTTCACCGCCGCTGCCGATTGATCTCCAAAGACGGGCCAGGAACGCAAATCCAAGAAAATTCATAGTCATAAAAGTGAAATTGAGCGATCATCTCGCCTGTTACGGCTGCGCAAAGCTTCGAAGCAAATCCTCGAGCACTTTTGCGGCGACAGATGGCTGGGCCTCGTTCTTTTTGACCAGTTTGATCTCTGAGCTCTGATCAAACCGTCCCTCCCCTATGGTTTTCATCCGACCTGATTGCACCCAAACGTCCGCAAAGTGTTCTGGCAGGTAACCCACGAATTTTCCGGTCAATATGAGATGTGCGATGCCTTCAATTTGGTGAGCATGGGCCTTGGTTTCCATTTTGCGCGAAATTGGTGCCACATCTCTTTCCCGCAGATAGGCGCGTTTGGCGTAAGCGGAGTTTTTGACAAGCGCGTCGATATCTTCGCCGTCTTGAGCCTCAAACAGCGGATGCCCGGCTGCGCAATAAAGGCCCATACGTTCTAATCCAAGAGACGTGTAGGTCAGGCCTGGTTTATGCTTGTGAAACACACCGGCTCCGATGTGCACACGCCCGTCCAGCACGGACATTTCAATGTCATCTGGCGCTTGCGCGAAAAGATCGATGAAGACATCCGGTGCCTGCGCGACAAAGGCCTTGAGTGCTTTCGCAAAAGGCGACCATTCGTTGAAAACCCAATTGTCGATCACAGCGATGGCCAGATTGCCGGTCAACCTGCCACGCGAGGCATCAATGGTTTCACCGAACGCACGCACGGCGCCGAAAAGCTGCTGCGTTGCATGATAAACGAGCTTGCCCTCCTCGGTCAGACGAAAGCCCGAACGACCACGTTGGCAGAGCGTCATGCCCAGGCGGATTTCCAAATCCGAGACTTGGCGAGAAATTGTGGATGGCGCGACGTTAAGTTCCGCCTGCGCGGAGGAATAACCCTTTGCCTCCACCACCGTACTGAAGACATGGAGCAGGTGAAGATCGGCTTTTGACAGTGGCAGAGGCAGCATGGTTTACATGTACTTTCATGCAAATGAATTTGCTTATTGTGTAATTTATAGAAGCCCAGCCTCGTGTCACATTTCAAGCGAATTCACACGACTTAAGGGAATGCACTATGTCAGACGGGGCCCATGCTCTGACCAAATGGGGCATTAACAATGATTATGCCAAGCTCCACGATGTGCTGCTGGGGCGGCCTGAATTCTACCGTTGGGTAGACGCGGGCCCGCTGATCGGGCGCACGCTGGCCAATGCGGACAAAACGGGACACAGGTTCGACCTGCAACTGGCCATGCGCCAGCATGCAGAGATGGTGTCGATCTATGAGGAAAATGGCGTCACCTGCCACTACCTCGAAAGCGATGAAGTGTTGCACCGAAATTTCTTTGCGAGAGATAGCTCCGCTATGTCGCCCTGGGGCGCCCTGATCTGCCATATGCAGCTCAAGTGCCGCCGGGCCGATTATGTCACGGCGATCAAGTTCTATCAGGACAACAACATCCCGATTTGGAAATTCGCCACCGCCGGGCATTTCGAAGGCGGGGATTTCAACATTATTGAACCGGGGCGTGTTCTCATCGGCTATTGCGGTGAACGCTCGGAGAAGGAAGGCTCCGAACAGGTGGCCGCGTTCGTCCGCGCGGAAGGCTGGGAAGCTGTCGTCGCCCCGATCAGCCGTGAATTTGTGCATATGGACGGCCTCATCGTTCCCTTGGCCGAAAAACTAGTGGTAGCCTGTATCGACGCTATGGAGCCCTGGCTTGTTGAGGTTATCAAGGGGTGGGGGATTGAGATCGTCGATGTGGCGTATCGCGAGGCCAAGAACCTGGGCGTCAATCTGGTGGCTTTAGGAGACGGTAAGGTCCTGTCCATGGCCGGTGCCACGGAGTTGAATGACAAGATGCGCGCCTTGGGGTTTGAGGTCTATGACCCGGACATGTCCATGTTCACCCTGGGCGGCGGTGGCGTGCATTGCCTGGCTCAAGCGCTCTGCCGCGAGGAGGCCTAGCCGCCCAGCAAAGAGAAAAAAGAAGTCCAACTACGGAGAGAAGAATGAAACCACTAAATCACCTGACCAACCAACTCAAAGCCAACCGCATCTCCCGACGCAGTTTCATGCGGCAGGGTCTCGCCGCGGGCGTGAGCTTGTCAGCGCTGAGCATGGCGGCCAGCAAAGTTGACGCCGCGACGCCCAAAAAGGGTGGGCACATGACAGTGGCACGGGGCCACGGATCGACCACCGATGTGCTGGACCCAGGTATCGTCGAAAACGGCTACACCATCGGCCTGTGCTTGGGCGGGTACCAGGGCTATCTCACCGAAATCGGCGGTGATGGCAGCCTAGAACCTTCGATGGCCGAGTCCTGGGAGGCCTCAGCTGACGCGAAGACATGGATGTTCAAACTGCGCGACGGGATGGAGTTCCACAATGGCCGCACGGTGAAGGCCGCCGATGTAATTGCCTCAATCAACCACCACCGGGGCGAGGACAGCACTTCCGCCGCGGCACCTCTGGTGTCTTCGGTCAAAGATATGAAGGCCGATGGTGACAACGTCATCGTGGTCGAACTGGAAGCCGGAAATGCCGACTTCCCCTTCATCATGACCGACTACCACCTCCCGATTATGCCTGCCAATGACGATGGCACGATGAACTGGCAGGATCTGGTGGGGGCCGGGGCCTACAAGATCGACAAATATGATGCGGGCGTCAGCACCGCTCTGTCGCGCCACGGCAACCATTGGTCCGATGCTGTCGGGCATCTAGATACGGTAGAGGTGCTCTCCATCATCGACACCAACGCCAGAACCGCAGCCATGGCCTCGGGCGATGTGCAAGCCATTGACCGGGTGGATCTGAAAACTGCGGAACTGATGGGCCGCATTCGAGGCGTAATTTTGGTCACTGCCACGGGCACTCTGCACTACTCATTGCCCATGCTGACGGACACCGCGCCCTATGACGACAACAACATTCGGCTGGCCATCAAATACGCCGTGAACCGTCAGGAAATCGTCGACAAGATCCTCTTTGGCTATGGCGAGGTGGGCAACGACCATCCCATCGGCTCGGGCCAGCGGTACTTCAACAAAGATCTGGCACAGCGTGAATACGATCCGGACAAGGCGAAGTTCCACCTCAAAGAGGCCGGGCTCGATTCATTGGCGATCAAGATCAACGCATCTGAGGCCGCCTTTGCAGGGGCTGTGGATGCCGCCATTCTGATCCAGAATTCGGCCAAAGGGGCTGGGATCGAACTGGAGGTGGAGCGCACCCCTAATGACGGTTTCTGGGCCGATCACTGGATCAAGTCGCCGTTCATCACCAGCTATTGGAGCGGTCGGCCGGTGGAGGATCAGATGTTCTCAACCGCGTATCAGACGGGTGTGTCTTGGAATGAAACGCGGCAGGCCAATGAGCGTTTTGATGAGCTTCTGGTCGCCGCCCGCGCCGAACTCAACGAAGATACCCGCCGCGCGATGTACTACGAGATGCAAGAGATCGTGCACAATGAAGGCGGTGCGCTTATCCCGATGTTTGCGTCCTATGTCTTTGCCATCGCCGACAATGTGGGCATGCCAGAGAAGACCGCAACCAATTGGGACATGGACGGCGAACGCTGGATGGAGCGTTGGTGGCTCACCTGATGTGACCTTGAACCACTTGCGTTATGCGAAGGTGTCACTCCCTGTGCGCCAGCATACGCGACAAGCGCCGGCCGCACGCCGGCGCTTGTTTGGTGTGAAGCATCCTTACAAACCGGCTCAAAAGACAAAAGCACCGTTGACGGCCCAGCAGCGACCTTGAACACGCTGTTCGAGAACCCAATTGCAGCCCACAAAGCCGTCATTCGCTGCGATAGCCCTAAGAACGTTCCAACGACCATGCATCCCCGGGACAAATCCAAGTTTTGCAATGCGGCCCCAACGCAAAGACAATCCAATGATCCATGAATACTAAGTTAATCACCTACCAGTTTCGTTGGAAAGAAACCTTGTGCAGGCGATGCTCGTCTTCGAACTCAGCTTCGATGGCTTTGGATTGTAGTTGACCAGTCAGTCGCCATGCGAAAATGACAGCGACAAGGGCGAAGAAGACACCGCCAACAGCTTGACCGATGAGCACGCCCCCGGCACCTGCCAATGACGCGCCAACCAGGACAAAGGGCCAGGTGCCTATGGTGTGGCGACCCCAATTGATACCTGTTGAGTAAAGCGGATGCCCAAGGTTATTGAAACCCGCGTTGCAGACAAAGATCGCGCCATTAAAGAACTGGAACAGCGCCAGAGGGCCGCAAAACAAGAAAATCAGGCGCTGCATCTCTCCCGTTGCGTCAAAAAGCTCGGAAATGGGATCCCGCAAAACAAACAACAACGCCGCAGCGACAAGCACGTAAACACCCACGAATTGAAGCCCGGCCACGAAGGCGCCGCGCACGCGTTCGTATTTCTGCGCTCCGAAATTTTGACCGACTATTGGGCCGATGGCTCCCGAAAGGGCCAGCACCACAGCAAAGGCCAATGGCGTAAGGCGCCCGATCACGGCCATAGCGGCGACAGCGTCTGTGCCAAATTTGGCCATCTCGCGGGTGACGATCGCGGTTCCGAAGGGTGTCGCTAGGTTTGTCATGACGGCCGGAACCCCGATCGAGATCACCGCTCCAGAGTCGCGCAGCAACACGCGAAATGATGGGCGGGCGAACCCATCATGTGTGCGGATCACATACCAAAGGCCACTGAGGCCCATCGTTATCCGTGCGGCAACCGAAGCATAGGCTGCGCCATCAAGCCCAAGTCCAAGTCCGAAGATCAAAAGTGGGTCAAGGGCGGCGTTCACAACACCGCCTGCGAGTGTCACATACATGGAAGCCTTGGCATCACCATGGGCGCGCAGAACGGCCATACTTGTCATTCCGATGCCCATAAACGCCATGAAAGGCAGAATGATTGACCCATACCTCATCGCGAATTTCAGCGTTTCGCCTTCGGCGCCCAGCATCTGAAAAAGCTCCGACAATTGGAACAAGACAAGGATTGGCACGAAGATCGAAATCAACAGCGAAAACAGCGCGACCGAGGTGGCCAATTCACGCGCCCTCGCCTGGTCGCCTGCACCAAGGGCCCGTGCCACCAAACTGCCAGCTGCGATCGACAGACCGATGTTGATGGCATTGGTGAAGAAAAGAAGTGTGCCGGTGTATCCAATTGCAGCGGCTAGCTCGGCCTGGCCAAGCATTGAGATGAAAACCATGTCCACGAAATCGACGGCAAAGATCGCGACAATCCCAACTGATGCCGTAAAGGACATGACCGAGACATGGCGCATCAAACTGCCTTGAAGAAAGATGGCCTGTGTCACGGTGCGAACTCTCCTGCTTTGGAAGCCCGTTCACGAAACGAAAAAAGGCCCGCATACGCAAGATGCATGGGCCAGTTAAGCGAAAAACCGACACCATATCCTCAGAAAACACGTCAGTTCGTCTCGTTCTACCGGCAAAGGCCCGACATCGAGACCAACGCCTGATGCGAAGTCTTGGCCCAACACAATCAAAACCGATTGAGACAGACAGACTTTGAGCAGGACAGTGGCCCTCCCGCTCAGCCGCTGCAGGTCGTCGATCAACAGCGCTTTGACCCCGTGCGTGCCTAGTTCAAGACCCAGATATGAGCGCGCGTCTTATGATACTGCGCCCCTTCGGCACGCCCAAGCGGGCAGTCCGCATTGATTTTTTGATGATGCTGAGATGTCCGTTTATTGGCACTGGGCGGCGTGAGGCACTGCCATTTATGGCTTGGCTTGAGCCGTCCAAAATGCTCTCCTATCGGGCAGACGGGGGAAACATGATGACACAAACCGCAGACACATTCCGCTCGGGCGAACTCACCACCAGCGGATTTGCTGGCTGGTCTGAAGACATTATAGAGGAGTTTCGCCGCAATGAGTTCAACGGCCGCATCGGCACCGATCTGGTCTTTGAGAACGACAGTGTGCGCGTCTGGCACATGACGCTCAAACCCGGCGAACACATGCCGGTGCATCGCCATGTGCTCAGCTATTTCTGGACAGCCATGGCGTCTGGCCGCTTTCTGCAACGCACCTATGATGGTACCACCTATGAAAGCGATGTGGAGGCAGGGCTGACGCATTTCTACCACGTCAGTGAAGGCGAGTTTGCCCTGCATAACCTCGAAAATGTGGGCGCGACCACGATGATTTTCTGCGCGGTAGAGCTGAAGAAAGAAAGCGCCAACCGGCCGCTTCCGATCTGAGCGCGTGGGCCGGCGGCGCAAATCCGACAAACTGGTGGGTGCCGCCGTGGGCAGCGGCATCGTGGCGCGCGCTGCCGAACAAGGGGGCGCGAACTTTTTGCTGGCGATCAATGCGGGCCGGCTGCGCAGTATGGGCGTGCCCTCCATTGCCTGTATGCTTCCGATCCATCACGCCGCTGACCTCACCTGGGAGTTTGCCACCTCTGAGATCCTGCCAATCACCGATTTGCCGGTGTATGTCGGGGTGAACTGTTGGACCAGCGCAATCGCCCCCGAAGACCTTGCCCAACAGATTATGCAGGCTGGGTTTGCCGGGGCCGTGAACTTCCCCACCACGATGCACTACTCCGATGCCTTCCAACACATCCTGGATCGCGCCGGTCTGGGCACCCGCCAGGAAATCGCGCTTTTGCAAGCAGTACAGGCGGCGGGCGGCAAATCCATGTTCTACTGCGGCACGCGCAATCAGGCGCGCATGGGGGCAGATGCAGGGTTGCAAGCACTTGTGTTCAATTTCGGCTGGAACCTGGGTGGCGCGCTGGGTCATCAACCGCGTCAATCCTTGGAAGAAGCAGCTCAGCAAGCCAATGAAGTGAGCCGCTTTGTCAAGAAAACCCGACCTGATTTGCAACTTTATCTCGAAGGGGGACCGATTGCCGAGGCCGCAGACCTCAGCTTCGTCTCTCAAAACGCAGAAATAGACGGGTACGTGGGCGGCTCCACGTTCGATCGGGTTCCGATTGAAACGTCCATCGGCGATCACATCGCGGGCTACCGTTTGGCCATGGATGCGGTCGTGAAGCCGCCCTCGCAGGATCGCAAACTGATGTCTGCGGCCGCCTCTTGCGGGCTTTTTGGCGAAGGTGCCAACTTTTACAGAGCGTTGGAGGCGATCCGGCGCGCGGCACAATCCGGCGCGCATCTGGTGGTCTGCGTTCCCCCTGGTGGGCCTCGCAGCGCGATCCTCAACCTGCTGGAAAAACTCCGCCCCAAGCCAAAGCGTGGCGGGTACATTGAGCTTGATCAGGATGGGGCAGATCGCGCTGGGCTTTTAGAGGCAATGTTTGGCCGCTCAGATGTGGCCACGAGCCAAGCACTTCTTCGACGCGAAAACACCCATCTGGTTATCCATGGCTTCGACGCCCTTCCAAACCCTTTGCAAACCCGCTTAGTGCGCTTGTTGGAGACCGGAGCTTATACGCAGTCTGGCAGCTCCGTGCGGCGCGTTTCCAGGGCGCGCGTTGTCTTGGTGGTTGAGCACGCCGAAGCCATGCAGCTGCCGCAGGACGGCGAACATGTCATGCATCTGCGCTTTCCCGATCTGGCCTCTCGCAGCGAAGAGATTGCGACGCTTCTTGGGGCGATGTTCCAGCAATTGGGCGCGCAGCCCAGTTTGGTCAGCAAACTGTCCCCGGCAATCATGCAACGCCTGCGTGCCCATCTTTGGCACGGCAACGAAGACGAATTGCGCCGCGTCGCGCAGGACTGCTTGGCAGCGATACCGGCGGGCGGCGTCACGGTGGAGTTTATCGAAAATCGACTGTCTGTCGCGCCCACTGATACGACGCCCAACCTGTCTATCACCCCCAAGCAGCACCTGTTGGAGACGCTGGCCCGGCACAATTTTCGCCGAACGGATACGGCCCGGGCGCTGAACATCTCGCGCAAGACACTGTACAATCGAATGAGGAAGTTTGACCTGCTTTAGACTGGTTGCGGCTGTTCGATCACGCCTTTTACTTGAGTGGGCCAAACAACTGTCGCCATTGTTTCTGACGACTTCACCAGGCTGAGCAGGGTCACATCGTCAGCCTCGGACACATCAGCCACGGCAGCCACCGCGCGGGTGCGTGTCAGCTCGCTCGGAAAGCCGCTTTCATAGGCGCGGACCTTGGGCAACACAAACAGAGTGCGAAACCCCATTTGAACGGCGCGACGTGCGTCCTCGGGCGTGGCCACCGATGCAATACACCGAAAACCCTCTTCGGCGCAGGCGGCGAGGTTTGCCAGTTCGCGCGCCATGCCCAGATCGACTTCATCAAGGTTGGTCATAAAGTCCGGATCATGCTGACACACCGACGGCAGGTTGCAGACCCAAGGCAGGTTTGCCGTCTTCAAATCGATCAGCACCCGCTGCCGTTGCTACAGCGGATTACCCAGATACACGCCAGCACACAAACCGGATTTTTCATCGGGTCCTTGGGGCAATTCCCTGACCCAACCGCTCGGGTCTGCGTTGCTGGGCAAGAGGGCTGCGAGTTCCGGGGCAAGAGCAGGCGTGGGTGGACCAAAAACGGGCATGAGAATCGCCTTGGGCAGGTCCATACCTGCTGATTTCATATGGATTGTCCACTGAAGCAAAACCATCAGCTATCTCATAAATTACCCAAAATTACCCATAATGCCTCCTAAAACAGTATTGGGCGAAATTTCTGGGTATGCAATCATGTTGTATGCCCCGATAGCGGGCCTGGGAGGACACATTGCCAATTCTTATAGGATCGAGGTCGTGAGATCTCTCCGACAACGGCCATTATTGACGGCGCTTGTATTGCTTTTGGCGGTTGTTTTACTGTGGATGATCTTTGCCGTTTGGCCGGAATGGCTGGTCGATGCGCTGGGACGCAAGAAGACATTTGTAAACACGCTTTTGAACGGTCTGACCCTGGCGGGGCTTTACTTCCTTGTCGCCAGTGGGTTCACGCTGGTCTTCGGGTTGATGCGTAACGTGAACCTGGCCCACGGGGCGATGTATCTGCTGGGCGGCTATATCGGTTATGAAGTGGCCGAGCGCACCGGAAGTTGGATCCTCGGGGCGGCTGTGGCGTTTCTGGCTCTGGCCATCATCGGGGTCGTTCTGCAATTGGTGGTCTTCCGCCGCATGCAGGGCGATGACCTGCGTCAGACCTTGGTCACGATTGGAATTTCCATCGTGGCGGCCGACCTTATGCTCGCCGTCTGGTCTGGCACGACCTACCAGTTTCAACCGCCCGAGTGGCTTTTTGGTGCAACCGAACTGCCGATCATTTCCGCGATCCGGTCCTCAGGGGATGCGGTGTTTTTAAAATACCCCACCTATCGCCTGGCCGTCCTTTTCATCGCCATCGTCGTGGGTGTTGCGCTTTGGCTTTTCCTGAACCGTACAAAGCTGGGGATGATGGTGCGCGCAGGCGTCGATGATCGGTCGATGCTGGAGGCCACGGGCGTCAATGTGAACCTTGTCTTCGCCATGGTCTTTGCCATTGGCGCAGGGCTTGCCGGGTTTGCGGGTGTGATCGGGGGCACTGCGCTCTCCATCGCGCCAGGGGAGGATGTGCGTTATCTGCTCGCGTCGCTGGTGGTGGTCATTGTGGGTGGCATGGGCTCTGTCACCGGGGCGGCCATCGGAGCGCTGCTCATCGGAATGGCGGAGCAATTCGGTCTTGCCTACTTCCCAACCTATGGCGTGGTGTTGACCTTCCTCATCATGATCGGGGTCTTGGCCTTCCGACCGCAGGGTTTGATGGGTCAGGCATGATGACGCCGCGTTCATATCTTGGGCAGATCCAGCCTGGCTGGTGGGTGCTGGCGGCATTCCTGCTGGTCTACCCTTGGTTCGCGACAAATTTCTTCACGTATCAGATCGGTGGCTACACCTTAATTCTGGGCATGAGCGCGCTCTCCCGCATGGCGCGTGCAGGCTATGGCGGGATGGCGAGCCTCGCGCAGATCACAGTGGCCGGCGTCGCAGCCTACACGCTTCCCATTTTCGGGGAAAACTCGGTGGGGGTGCTGGGGCTCGGTTGGCCAGAATGGGTGCTGTACCCCTTTGCCATCCTCATTGCGGCTGTCTTTTCCACGCTCGTGGGGCTGATCTCTGTGCGAACCGAGGGCATTTACACCATTATGATCACACTCGCGATTGCGGTGTCGTTCTTTTTCTTTGCGCGCCAGAACTACGCGCTCTTCAACGGCTTCCAAGGCTTTTCGGGCGTCGATGCGCCGAGCTTCTGGGGGATCTATTGGCGCGATCCGATGCCGTTTTACTACCTGTGTTTGGCATGTGCTGCGTTTTTCTTTTGCGCCACTGTCTATGGTGCGCGCTCGACCTTCGGGCTGACGCTGCAAGCGATCCGGGACAACCCGCGCCGGATGGGTGCGCTGGGCTACAATGTGACCGCGCACCGGGTCTATGCCTTCTTTTTGGCCGGTCTGATCGCGGGAACGGCGGGCGTTTTGCTGGTGCTCTTCAACGGGCGCGTGTCGCCCGGCACCATCGGAGTTGATATCGCCATCGACATTCTGGTGATTGCTGTGGTCGGCGGCCTGCGTCACCCGATTGGTCCGTTCCTGGGCGCGCTGGCCTTTGTTCTTTTGGAAAACTTTGCCATCGATCTGATTGACCGGGAACGGTTCAATACGGTGATCGGGATGGCCTTTCTTCTTGTCGTCTTCTTCTCGCCCGATGGCCTTATCGGGCTCTGGCAGAAGGCGGCCGCGAAGATGCGCAGGCGTGACAATCACGGCGCGAAACCAACCGTCAAATCCACAGGTGAGGAGACCCAAGCAGATTTGGCATGACGTCAAACCAAAGGGAGGAACTTTTATGTTTGTGAAACCAAAAATGCTGGCAACGAGCGTCTTGGCGCTATCGCTGGCGACCACCACTGCGTGGGCCGAAGACATAAAGATGGGCGCGATTGCCGTGCTCGAAGGGGCGTTCGCGGTATTGGGAGAAGACAGCATGCGCGGCGTGGAAATGGCGCTCGAGGAATTTGGATATAGCGCAGGTGGCAAGTCCATTGAGCTGATCAAGCAAAGCTCGGACGCGTCGCCTGACAGTGCGGTCCGGGGTGCGCGCAAACTGGTGGAGCAGGACGGCGTCCAGATCCTGGTGGGGCCGCTTTCGGGGTCCGAGGGGATCGCGATCAAGGACTACTCCAAAACCCAACCTGACGTGACCTTCGTCAACGGATCGTCCGGTGCACAGGACACCACGTTGCGTGAGCCATCGGACAACTTCTTCCGCTTCAACACCGAAGGTGCGCAGTGGATGGCGGGCCTGGGAGAGTATGTCTACAATGAAAAGGGATACCGGTCTTTGGCCGTGGTGTCAGAGGACTACTCTTTCCCCTATACGCAGGTCTTTGGCTTTCTTGAGCCGTTCTGCCGACTGGGCGGTTCAGCGCCTCAGGATGCACGGTTCTATGTGCCGATTGGCAACAAGGATTACAGCTCTGTGATCGCGGCGTTGCCCGATGAGGTGGATGCGATCTATGTGGCGCTTGGCGGGGCCGATGCTGTCAACTTCCTGACCCAATATGAGCAGGCGGGCGGTGATCTGCCGCTGATCGGTGGCTCGATCACCGTGGACCAAACCGTGCTTGGCTCCAAAGGTCGGACCCGTGAGTTTGTGATTGGCACGCCGTCGGCTGGCCCGATCTCGGACACGTGGGATGATCCCCGCTGGCAGGCATTTGTGGCAACCTACAAAGAGATGTTCCCCGATGGGTTCCCATCTCCGTCGCTTTTTGCCCATGCCTACTACATCAACACCAAAGCGGCGCTTTTGGCCTTGGATGAGGTCGGTGGCGATGTGTCCGATGGTGGCGCAAAAATGCGCGAAGTGCTCGCCGCGCTCGAGTTTGAAACGCCCACCGGCATGGTCAGGCTTGACGAGCGCCGCCAGGCCATCGGCAGCATCTTTTTGACCGAAGTGGTCGAAGGGCCGGACGGCAATCTTCTCAACAAGACGATCAAGGTGACGGACAATGTGAACCAAACCTTGGGCGTGCCGTATGAAAAGTTCCTCGAATACGGTGCTGTGAGCCGCGAAAACCCGGCTTGCGAGTAAGCTGTTGAAAAGCCGTACCGACGCTCTCACCCGTCTCCAATCTGCCGGGCAATATGCCCTCGAATTGGAGGCGGTCAGCCGCCACTTTGGCGCGCTGGTGGCTTTGGCCGACATCAATGTCGCGGTCAAAGCTGGGGAGCGTCGGGCGGTTTTGGGCTCAAACGGGGCAGGAAAGACCACGCTCTTCAACGCCATCACCGGAGATTTCCCGGTGACCACGGGCCGGGTCCGGTTTTTCGGGGAAGACGTGACCGACCTGCCGGTGCATGACAGGATCCGGCGAGGGCTTCGCCGGACCTATCAAATATCGCAGTTGTTCGAGAACCTGTCGGTGATCGACAACTTTTATCTTGCGTGTCGCGGTGTGTCGCAGAACCGCTTTGCTCTGCGTCGGCCGGGCCCGTCGGATGCTCGGCGTGCGATGGCGCAAACCCTGTGCGAGTTGGTGCATCTTCAAGACGTGCGTGACGCTGACGTGAGCACGCTGAGCTATGGGCAGCAGCGGCAGTTGGAGATCGGCTTGGCCTTGGCGGGCGCACCGCGCTTCATTCTCTTTGACGAACCTGCTGCCGGACTTTCGCCCACCGAACGGGTGGAATTGATCGAAATCCTGCAAGCGCTGCCAAGCCATATTGGATACATCATCATCGAACACGATATGGATGTTGCCCTGCGCGTCGCTGACACGGTCACGATGATGCATAACGGGCGGATTTTCAAAGAAGGCACGCCCGAGGAAATCGAAAGCGATCCCGAGGTGCAGGCCCTTTATCTGGGGGGCGGGCATTGAGTGACACGTCCGTCATAAAGGTGCGCGGATTGCACGTGCACTACGGGGCGTCCCACGCCCTGCAAGGCGTAAATATTGAGGTGTCAGAAGGCGTGCATTCCGTGCTGGGCCGCAACGGCATGGGCAAAACCACGCTCTGCAATGCCATCATGGGGCTCGTGCCGGTGTCCTCTGGATCGGTGCGGTTTGAAGGCCAAGAGCTGGTTGGCAAATCCCCGCATCAGATTGCGCGCAATCTGATGCGGGGATTTGCCAACTGCGGCTTTGCACGCAACAGGGAAGCCCATGGACGCCCGAAAGCATCTATGACGTTTTTCCCCGTCTGGATGCACGCCGCAATAATGGGGGCGGGCAACTGTCGGGCGGGGAGCAGCAGATGCTTGCCATTTCCCGCGCGCTTCTGCCCAATCCGCGCCTCCTGGTGATGGATGAACCGACGGAGGGGCTGGCCCCGGTGATTGTCGATCAGGTGGTCGATATGCTGGGCAAGCTGGCCGATGAAGGCGATATGGCGATCTTCCTTGTGGAGCAAAACATCGCCGTGGCCACCGCCGTGTCGCAGGATTGCGCAATTATGGTCAATGGGCGCATCTCCACGGTGATCGACGCGGGTAAGCTGAGGTCTGACCGGGCCTTGCAGCAGCGCCTTTTGGGTGTTGGACGGCTGGATGACACAGAGGTCCCCGATCTGCCTGCCGCGCCGGTCACTGACGGTGCCAATCCTGCGCCGCCGCCTGCCGAGGCCAAAGCTCCGCGCGCGTCATGGCGGTATGCGCCACCTAAACGATGGTCTCCGTCGCACTGGGATGCGGCGTCGACTTCGGACCCGGGCCCGACCTCATCGAGCGCAGCGGCTGTTTTGCCCAAAGGTGGTGACGCGGATGGCGCGGTTCTGGTGGTGGGCACGTTTGACACAAAAGCAACTGAGCTGGGCTTCATCCGTGACCGATTGGTGATGCAGGGGTTGCGGGTCAAAACGATCGACGTGTCCACATCGGGAAAACCGTCCTCCGCCGACATGCCACCCCATCACATCGCCGTATGGCACCCTGGCGGCGCAAGCGCTGTTTTCACCGGTGACCGTGGGACGGCCGTGGCCGGCATGACCCAGGCATTCGAGCGATGGGCGACGGGCGCGAAGGGCGTTGCGGGCATCATCTCAGCGGCTGGATCAGGCGGCACGGCACTTGCCACGCCTGCCATGCGCGCACTGCCTGTGGGCGTGCCAAAGGTGATGATTTCCACGGTCGCGTCAGGCGAGGTGGGCCAGTATGTGGGCCCATCAGACATCATGATGATGTACTCGGTCACCGATGTGCAAGGTATCAACCAAATCAGCGCCAAGGTGCTTGCCAACGGGGCTGACGCGCTGGCTGGCGCGGTGAAATTCGCCCGCGAAAACACGCCGGCTGTACCCAAAACCAAACCTGCCATCGGTTTGACCATGTTCGGGGTCACCACACCCGCGGTCCAGCAGGTGACAGCGCTGATGGAACAGGACTACGAATGCCTCGTCTTCCACGCCACCGGTGTCGGAGGGCGATCGATGGAAAAGCTTGCGGACAATGGATACCTCGACGGTGTGCTTGATCTCACCACGACAGAGATCTGCGACATGATGCTGGGCGGCGTCTTTGCAGCGGATGACGATCGCTTCGGCGCATTCATCCGAAATCCCATTCCCTACGTCGGCTCCGTCGGCGCGCTCGATATGTGCAACTGGGGCGCGCCGCCCACCATTCCGGAAAAGTACAAGCACCGGCAATTCTACGAACATAATCCGCAAGTCACGCTGATGCGCACCACAGCAGAGGAAAACACCCGTTTTGGCCGTTGGATCGCAGAGCGGCTCAACCGCATGCCTGGCCCCGTGAAGTTCTTGTTGCCACTCAAGGGCGTCTCCGCCCTCGATGCCACAGGACAGCCCTTTGACAACCCGCTTGCGCGAAAATCGCTCTTTGACGCACTTGGGGCGACGTTCCAGGAAACGGCCACGCACAAACTGATCGAACTTGACTGTCACATCAACGACCCGGCCTTCGCAGAAGCCGCCACAGCCGCCTTCCATGATATCGCCGTGACCACCCAAGGAGCCCAACATGCCCAGATTTGAGCGCAAAGCGCTGATGGAAAAATTCCAAGCCATGAAGGCGGCCGGTGAGCCGATCATCGGCGGCGGCGCGGGCACCGGGTTGTCGGCCAAATGCGAAGAAGAAGGTGGGATAGACCTGATCGTCATCTACAATTCCGGACGCTACCGTATGGCCGGACGCGGGTCTCTGTCAGGGCTTCTGGCCTATGGCAACGCCAATGAGATCGTGATGGAGATGGCCAGCGAAGTGCTGCCCGTGACCAAGTCCACTCCGGTTCTGGCGGGGGTCAACGGCACTGATCCCTTCTGCAATTTCGACGCCTTCCTGGATGACGTCAAACGCGTGGGCTTTTCCGGCATTCAGAACTTCCCGACGGTGGGTCTGATTGACGGCAATTTCCGCGCCAATCTGGAAGAGACTGGCATGTCCTATGGGCTCGAGATTGACGTGATCCGCATGGCCCATGAAAAGGATATGCTGACCACACCTTACGTTTTCTCCGCCGACGATGCCAAAGCCATGGCGGAGGCTGGCGCCGATATCATTGTGGCCCATTTAGGCCTCACCACCGGTGGCTCCATCGGGGCGGAGACGACGGGGTATACGCTGCAAGACAGCCCGGGGATTGTCGATGAATGGGCCGAAGCCGCGATGAAGGTGAACAAGGACGCCGTTGTGCTGGTTCATGGTGGGCCGGTGGCGATGCCTGATGACGCGGAATTTGTGCTGAAAAATACTGAGAATTGCCACGGCTTTTATGGTGCGTCGTCGATGGAACGGCTGCCCACGGAACTGGCACTGACAGAACAAACCAAAGCCTTCAAATCCATCAAGGCGCGGTAGGAGAGAACGACGATGGCAGGAGATATCATCCTTTGGATCATCGGCCTGATCATAGGCATCATCATTGCCGTATGGCTGCTGAACTGGCTCTATCATCGCACCACCAAGGAACGCGCCTTTGTCCGCACCGGGATGGGCGGCGAACGGGTGGTGATCAACTCTGGCACCTTCGTGATCCCGGTCATTCATGAGATCACGCCGGTGAGCCTGAACCTCGCCCGGCTTGGGGTTGTGGCGCAAAAAGAAGAGGCGCTGATCACCGCCGACAAGATGCGCGTCGATGTCGATGCGGAGTTTTTCGTCCGGGTGGCGCCGGAACCGGGTGCCGTGTCTTCGGCTGCCGCAACACTTGGCCGGATGACAACCAGCCCTGACGAGCTTTCGGCCTTCTTCGCGGGTGAGTTTCTGGGGGCGTTGCGGTCTGCGGCATCAGAGATGACAATGACCGAGATCCACGAAAATCGCGCCGGGTATGTGGAGCGTGTACGAGAGCGAGCCTCGGGTGCCGTATCGAAAAGCGGGTTGACGCTCGATACCGTGGCGATCCGCAATCTGGATCAAACTGCACTTGAGTATTTCAACCCTGCGAACCGGTTTGACGCCGAAGGTCTGACGCAGCTGATTGAACTGGTCGAAGACCGCCGCAAACAGCGCAACGACATCGAACAGCGCGCCATCGTGGCCATTCGAGAAGCCAATCTTGCGGCGGAGAAGGAGACGTTGCAGCTCGATCGTCAAAGCGAGATAGCGCGGCTGGACAAGGACCGCGAGGTGGAGAAATCCCGCGCCGCGCAGAAGGCAGAAATTTCCCGCGAACAGGCGCAAAAGGATGCCGAGGCCGAAAGCGCCCGTATCGCTGCACGTCAGTCCACAAACCAGCAAGAGATTGCCGCCAAAGAAGAGGTGGAGCGCGCGCGCATCGCCTCGGATCGAGCGTTGGATGAAAGCCGCGTGTTGCGTGAACAGGATCTCCGTACACTTGAAATCAACCGCCAACAGGCGGTGGAAATGGCCGAGATTGAAAAGGGCATTCAGGTGCTTCAGAAATCCGCTTCTGAGGCCGAAGAGCGGATCAAGACGGGCGAACGCTTGGCCGAAGCGGCGAAGGCCGAAGAAACGATTGCCACGGCGCGCGAAACCGAAAGTGCGCGCCGGGCGGCAGAAGTGTCCAAGATCCTGTCCGAGAAAGACGCCTCCGCCGAACAGTTGCGCGCCGCTGTAGCCGCTGAGGCCGAACGGATCCGCAATGAAGCAGATAACATGCTGTCCGAGGAGGCGCGTCTGGGCCGTCTGCGCGCAGCACTCATCGACAAGCTTGAGGTGATCATTCGCGAAAGCGTCAAACCCATCGAGAAAATCGACGGCATCAAGGTGGTGCAGATGGGGGGCCTTGGCGGTGGCGACGGCAATGCCAAATCGCCCACCGATGAGGTCATCGACAGCGCGCTGCGTTACCGCGTGCAGGCGCCACTGATCGACGAGCTGATGAAGGAAGTGGGCGTCGAAGGTCAGGTGAGCAAGATGGGTGACGTGTTCCGTGCCGCGCGCGACGCGCAATCCATTGCGGAGAAGGCTGAGAAGGACAAAAAGGATGGCTAGCGTCGATGTCTCCTCAGTGGTGGGCGCGAATATCGACAGGGTTTGGGCCGTGGTCCGCGATTTCAACGGAATGCCCAATTGGCATCCGCTGATTGACCGCAGCCGCATTGAAGAAGGCGCGCCGTCTGATCAGATTGGTTGCGTGCGGAACTTCTATCTCACAGATGGTGGCAATATCCGCGAAAGGCTGCTCTCCCAATCGGACAAGGACTATAGCTTCTGGTACACCATCCTCGACAGCCCGATGCCGCTGACCAACTACGTCGCCGGGCTGGAAATGCAGCGGATCACGGATCGGGACCGGACTTTCTGCCGTTGGCGCGCCACCTTCGATTGCGCCCCTGAGGAGGAGGCCGGGTTGGTGGAGCTGATCTCCGGAGCTGTTTTTCAAGCCGCGTTTGACGCGCTCAATGATCGGTTCGGGGTCGCGCAATGAAGACGATCAAGGGCCCGGGGCTGTTTCTTGCCCAGTTTGCCGCCGATAACGCGCCCTACAATTCCTGGGATGGGATCACCAAATGGGCCGGCAATTGCGGCTACAAAGGCGTGCAGGTGCCCAGCTGGGATGGCCGCATCTTTGACGTGGCGCTGGCCGCGCAATCCAAAGACTACTGCGACGAACTCAGGGGCGTGGCCGCGCGTAATGGCGTGGAAATCACCGATCTGTCCACCCATCTGCAGGGCCAATTGGTGGCTGTACATCCCGCCTATGACAGCATGTATGACGGCTTTGCCGATCCGTCCGTCCACGGCAATCCGGCGGCGCGGCAGGCATGGGCGGTGGATCAGGTGCGACTGGCGCTCAAGGCCTCTCAAAACCTCGGTCTCACTACTATGGTCAGCTTTTCCGGCGCGCTCGCCTGGCCTTACCTGTATCCTTGGCCGCAGCGTCCACCGGGGTTGATTGAAACCGCTTTTGATGAACTGGCAAAACGTTGGCATCCAATCCTGGATAACGCCGAGGACTGCGGCGTCGATATCTGCTATGAAATTCACCCCGGTGAGGATCTGCATGACGGCGTCACCTTCGAGATGTTTTTGGACCGTGTGAAGCATCACGCCCGCGCCAACATGCTCTATGATCCCAGCCACTACGTGCTGCAGTGCCTCGATTACCTGGATAATCTTGAGATCTACCGCGACCGGATCAAAATGTTCCACGCCAAGGACGCCGAGTTTAATCCGACGGGTCGACAAGGTGTATACTCCGGCTACCAGCCTTGGGTGGATCGTGCGGGGCGGTTTCGGTCCTTGGGCGACGGGCAGGTGGATTTCAAAGCGATCTTTTCCAAACTCGCCGCCATGGATTTCGATGGTTGGGCAGTGGTGGAATGGGAATGCTGCCTCAAGCATCCCGAGGTCGGCGCGCGCGAAGGCGCCCAGTTCGTCAAGGACCACATTATTGAGGTGACAGAGCGCGCCTTTGACGATTTCGCCGATAGTGGCACCGATGACGCCGCGAACCGCGCGGCCCTCGGGCTCGAGGGATAGATGCTTGCCGGGTTCAACCTGCTTTTGTGGACGACGCATCTGACCGACGCGCTGTTACCTCAGTGTGAGGCGATCAAGCGGGCGGGCTATGATGGTGTCGAACTGCCCGTTTTTGAGGGCGACCCAGCGCATTACGGCGCGATGGGCGCCCGTCTTGACGGGATCGGCCTCAGACGCACCGCCGTGGGCATCGTGCAACGCCCCGAGGCCAACCCCATGAGCCTAAACCTTGCGGCGCGCGAGGCCGGTCTTGATCACTTGAAATGGATGGTGGAATGCTGCGCGGAGGCAGGCGTCGAACTGCTCTGCGGGCCCTTCCATGGGCCTTTGGGCATCTTCACCGGCACCGGGCCCACAGAGCGCGAATTGGAGGTACTGGCCCAAAGTCATCGCCAAATGGCGCGCGTGGCCCATGATGCGGGCGTGAAGCTTTCGGTCGAGCCGCTCAACCGGTTCGAGTGCTACGTGCTCAACACGATGGCGCAATCCAAGGCGCTGGTCGACGACGTGGGCTTCCCCGGCTACGGCTGCCTGTTCGACACGTTCCACGCCAATATCGAAGAACGCAGCCTGGGTGACGCCATCCGCCAAGCGGGACGTGCCATCAACCACGTCCATTTTTCCGAGAATGACCGGGGCACGCCGGGGCGCGGGCACATCAATTACAAAGAGGTCACCGCGGCGCTCAAAGAGATCGGTTATGACGAATGGATCGTGATTGAGGCATTCGGTCAGTCGCTTGCTGAGATTGCCGCAGCGACCAAAGTATGGCGGCCGCTTTTCGGCAGCGAGGATGAGGTTGTCCAAGCTGGGATAGACGTGATCCAATCCCACTGGGCCGAACCCAGACAGAGCAAAACCAAGCGGCGCATCAAACTCGGCATGGTCGGGGGCGGCAATGAGGCTTTTATCGGCGCGGTGCACCGTATCGCCGCGCGGCTCGACAATCATTTCGACCTGGTCGCCGGCGCGTTGTCCTCCACGCCCGAGAAATCGCAGGCTTCGGGACAGGCCCTTGGGCTTGAGCGCATCTACCCTGATTTCAACGCAATGCTGACAGCCGAAAAGGGGCGCGAGGACGGCATCGAGGCCGTGGCGATCGTCACGCCCAATCACATGCATTTCGAACCGGCAGCGGCGTTTCTCAAGGCAGGCATCCACGTGATCTGCGAAAAGCCCATGACGCTGACGGTGTCTGAGGCCAAGAAACTGGCGCAGATCGCGGGAACGTCCGACGCGCTGTTCGTTCTGACCCACAACTACACGGGCTACCCCATGGTGCGGCATGCCCGACAGATGATCGCGGACGGCGCCATAGGACGGATCCGTGTGGTGCAGGTGGAGTATCCACAGGAATGGCTCTCTGACGAGGTCGACAACAAACAGGCCACCTGGCGCACTGATCCTGGCAAGAGCGGACAAGGGGGATCCATCGGTGACATTGGCACCCACGCGTTCAACTTGGCGGAATATGTGACAGGGCTAGAGGTGACGGCGTTGGCCGCAGATCTGCACAGCTTCGTGCCCGGTCGGCAGCTGGATGACAATGCCCACATCTTGCTGAGGCTCACCGGGGAAGCGCGCGGTATGCTCTGGTCAAGCCAGGTCGCCCACGGCCACGAAAACGCCTTGCGCCTGCGGGTTTACGGCGAAAAGGGCGGGCTTGAATGGGCGCAGGAAGAGCCAAATACGCTATGGCATGCACCCGAAAATGCCCCCCGTTGCGCAATCACACGCGGATCATCTGCGGCTGGCGACGATGCCGGGCGGCTCACGCGCCTGCCCACTGGCCACCCGGAAGGCTACCTAGAAGCCTTTGCCAACATCTATGCTGAAGCGGCGGAGGCCATACGGTGCCACAAAACGGACGAAAACCCTTCCGAGGGAGTGCATTTCCCAAGTGTCCATGAGGGCCTGCGAGGACTAAAGTTCATTGAGGCCTGTGTGACGTCATCCAACCGAAACGGCAGTTGGACAGAGGTTTAGAATTCTATGCTTGTTTCGGGCAAAGGGTCTTAAAACAGGGCTCGCGCAACGAAAACCAGCCCTTCAAGATCCAGTACCCGCTGCTTTTTCCTAGCTATTAAACCTAAAGGGCTCTGCCACTGAACAGTTGCTCTGCGGATCGCCCAATGTCATTGCTTTGAATGCAGGGGTTACGGCGCAATCTGAGGCACCAAAATGGATGACAGAGATCTGATCAAACGCATCGGATCGGGCGACAGGACAGCCATGCGTGAGCTTTATGATCGGTACAACGGTCCGCTCTACGCGTTTTTGATGTCGCGCTGTGACAACGCTGAGGTGGCGTCGGACTGCGTGCATGACACGATGCTTGACGTGATGCGCGCGGCGTCGCGCTTCTCGGGCAATTCCTCCGCGAAAACCTGGCTCTTTGCGATCGCGCGCAACAAACTGGTCGACGCTCTGCGCAAGCGTGGACGACTGTCCTTCGTGGAGGAGGTTCCGGAAAGCGAGGATCACACCCCCAATCCCGAAGCGGCGGCTGTCGCAGCTGAAGACCGTGATCGGCTGCGGCGGTGCATTGGCAAGCTGCGCGACACGCAACGCGATGCCATCCGGCTGGCCTTTCTCGAAGAGCTCACCTACGCCGAGATCGCGGAGATTGAAGAGGTGCCCGTTGGAACGATCAAAACCCGCATCTATCATGCAAAACAAGCTCTCATGCGGTGCCTTGAGATGGGTCTGAAGCGCTAGCTTAGTCGTCAGAGATAAGGTCTACGATTGCGCTGCGCGCCGCCAACACCTCTCGCGCCGCGTCGCGTGACGCCGCATCGACAAACGACACTTGCATAATGCCAAGCGCGCTTGGGCCGCCAGTTATGGTGCCGCCGATCGGGCCCAAAAGGTCGCCGATGTCGGCGATCGTTGCGCTTTCCACAAACCGCACCTGCAAGACAAACTCAGCGCTTGGCTCACTGGCGGCGCGAAACCCGTCTTGGGGATCACCAATGCGCGGCACGAACGTGAACTGCCAAGCCGCAACCGCGATGGCGGCGACGGCGGCATATTTCAAAACCCCCAACCAGGGTGCGAAATTGTCATTGGCAGCAGGACCCATACCATCCATCTGCGCGGACAACCTGTCCCAGACCTCTTCGGCCTTTTCATGCTGCGGCTCGGCGCCCATTTCATCGCGCACTGCCCGCATCACATCCACTTCCGCGGCTAAGGCGGGATCTTCGGCCAGAGCGTGCTCAAAGGACTTTCGTTCCTCAGCGTCCAGTCGATCCTGAAGGTAGTGCAGTATTGCGTCGTCGCGATCCATAACCTGCGGCCAGTTCCCTTGTATTGTTCTTATCTTTGTCGCACAATTCCACAACAGGGTTCAAAATTAATTGTTCTTGTGCTGATCTCCCTTTTTTTACTGAACCAAAGAGCCGGTTTGAACGACCAAGGCTAAAGACGCTTGGAAAGCAAAATTTTTTAGACCCAGGTTCCACACGAGAATTTTAAACGGAGGGTTCAACATGATTTCAGCAGCCCGGATTTTACGAAGCACTGTGGCCGCGTCTGCGCTTGTCGCTCTGGTGGCCTGTGCACCGATCTCAGGTCTCCGGCCGGGCGCGAATGCGGAATCGTTTGATGTCGTTGGGCAGCGCCGTGTGGTGGCCTTGCTGCCAAATGGACAGACAGCAGAGCAGATGCGCGCCGCTGCACGTCAGGCCGGGTACACGGAACTTGATGCACACCGTCTCGATGGCCTGAGCCTGTCGATGCTCACCTTCAGAACGCCCGATGGTGTGACAGGACAGCAAGCCATAGAAGAGCTCGAAGCCGCGGTCCCAGGCTCTACAGTCGGGCTAAACCACGCCTACCGATTGCAGCAAGACACCAGCGACCCGAATGCGCTGGATTATGCGGATGCCATGATGAATTGGCGCGCCGGTGGCTGTGAGGCCCGCGGCGCGATCGGCATGATCGACACCGGAATTGACACGTCATCCCGCTCTCTTGCCAATGCGCGCATCGACACCAAAACCTTCTTTGACGGCCCGGCGCCGGCTGCGTCACACGGCACGGATGTGGCGAGCGTGCTTGCCGATCCAGGTCACCTGCGCAATCCAAGAATTCTGGGGGCGAACGTCTTCGGTGGCCGCGATGCGCAAGGGCTTTTGGCTGGTGCCGATGCCCTCGTCCGGGCGCTCGATTGGCTTGCCGAGGAAGACGTGCATTTCGTCAATCTCGCCTTGGCCGGACCTTACAACAAGCTGCTTGATCTGGCTGTCGAACGGGCCTCGGCGCGCGGCTTGATCCTCGTCGCAGCTGTTGGAAATGCAGGCCCAGGAAGCGGCGCGCTTTACCCCGCAGGCTTTGATGGGGTGATTGCTGTGACGGCCATAGACGCAGAGCGGCGGATTTACAGAAGAGCCGTGCGCGGGGCGCATGTCGATGTGGCAGCACCGGGCGTAGATATTATGGTGCGTTCAGACCGAGGGACCCGTTTTGTAACAGGCACATCTATTGCCACGCCTTTCGTCACAGCACGCCTGGCCGCAGATCCGTCGCTGGCCAATATACGGGAGGTGTCTGCCGTGCGCGAACGCCTCGCCGCAACGGCGGCGGAACTGGGGCCACTGGGACATGATACAACCTATGGCTATGGCCTCGCCATGGCGGCAGATATCTGTGGCTAAGGAACCCGCGGGTCGCGATTAAGTACCAGTTAAGTCTTTGCGCAGCCCTGGCTGCATGTCCCAACGCAAATCTCTGAGAGCCTCGTTCGGTCTGCAAGACGGCTCGGTGCACTGCCGCAACATTCACGGTGTTTAATCACAAAAAGAACCCCGCCAGCATGAAGCTGACGGGGCCCAACGCCGAACACTCGTTAACGATTATCCAAATATGAAACTATCGGCGTTAAACTCGTCGACTGTCGTGTCCTCAAACGTGACAATCCGACCGTTGAGGGCAAGCTCGACATCATCTCCGTCCTGCGAGAGGTTGCTCAGCAGGCTGTCTGTCGTGACACTTGGGTCTGAGGTCTCAATCAGAATTTGATCGACCTCGATTTCAAAATCAGTGATGACACTCACGCCCACGTCTCCTTCGCGAAACACGAAGGTGTCAGCGCCGTCGCCACCGGTCAGGATGTTGAGACCCGACCCTCCGGCAATGACGTTGTTCTGATCATTGCCCGTGATGACGTCATTGAACTCAGTGCCTTCCACATTCTCAAAGTTCACAGCCTTTGACGTGCCCAGCGTGCCCTCGTCGAGGTTCACCGCGACGGCGCTGTCCACCTGTGAGAGGTCCAGCGTGTCAACGCCATCTCCCCCGTCGAGATCGAGCTTGATCTCTTCCAGCACATTGTCTTTGAGAACCGCCGTGTCATCGCCACCGCCGAAATTCGTCTCGAGTTTTTCGGTGTCACGAATGTCGAGCTCGAAAAGCCCCGCTTCGGTCTGATCGTTGACCTCGATCCGGGCAAACTGCACGCCCTGGTCGGTCACGGAAAACTCAGCCACGTCTTTGTTCTGCAGGTCGTCATTGACGAGATCGGTGTCAAAATTGACCTGAACCGTGTCATATCCCCCATCGCCGTCGAGCAAGTCAGAGCCGTCGCCATTGTTCCAGACAAGCAGGTCATCACCGCCGCCGCCAAAGACAAAGTCATCGCCCTTGTTGCCGACCAAGATGTCATCACCGTCGCGCCCGCGAATGGTGTCCGAGCCGCCCAGACCTGAGATTTCGTTGTCCTCTCCGTCGCCGATCACCTTGTCGTCAAATTCGGTGCCGATGATGTCTTCAAAGTTCTCGAGTTTGGACTCTCCAACCTTGGCGCGGTTCAGATTGACCTTCACCGCATGGCTCACCTGAGACAGGTCCAGCGTATCCTCGCCGTCTCCGCCATCGAGGTCCAGTTTGATCTCCTGCAGCACGTTGTCCTTGAGAACTGCGGTGTCATCGCCACCGCCGAAATTTGTCTCAAGCTCTTCGGTGTTGCGAATGTCGAGCTCAAAAAGCCCGAATTCGGTCTGATCATTGACTTCGATCCGGGCAAACTGCACGCCTTTGTCGGTCACCGAAAACTCGGCCACGTCCTTGTTCTGCAGATCATCATTGACGAGGTCGGTGTTGAAGTTGACCTGAACCCGATCGTGTCCACGACCACCATTCATAAGGTCTGAGCCGTCGCCATTGTTCCAGACTAGCATGTCATCGCCAGAGCCACCGAACATACGGCCATTGCCCTTATTGCCGACGAGCACGTCGTTGCCGCGACCGCCGAACATGTTGTCCTCGCCGTCACCGCCATTCACGGTGTCATGGCCAGCACCAGCAAACACCACATCATCGCCCGTTCCTGCGGAAACTTCATCATCTCCGGAAAGGCTGAAGATCAGGTCATCGCCGTCTTGTGCATCAATCTTGTCATCTGCAAAGGACCCAAAGATCAGATCACCTTGCGCTGAGCCCTTGATTTCGAGGCCGTTCACATTGGTTTTGTTTGTCTCAAATACTGGCATTTTAACTCTCCATACAAAGTCTTTGTTGTCTTCGATCACCGCCTTTCTGTCCGGAGCTTGATCCGTTTTTGTCGGTTGGATCACAGCGCCCTCAGTTGACGAGATGCCCTTGGTCGCGCCAGACCGGCCAAGGGTTCAAAAAAAAATTTCGGCATGGATTTGGGAATGTCGTGAGATGTGCATGGCCCTGAGGTTCAGTTCGGCCTCCAGAGCAAAGCGGCATCTGCAAAAGCTTGAATTGCGGCGCTCAGTTCTGATCAAGAATGAGCCACAAGCATGCGCGTTTTTCTATCGCATGTACGGGCTGTCGCAGAAATTCAGCACCTGGAGGACTTGTGGCGCGATACATGCGGATTTTCCGGGCCCGGACATTCGTGCAAGCAGGATTATTTTGTTGGCGTTCCAAAACGCCGCATTTGAGAAAGTCGGTACGTTGGCCTTAGAGCAGACCCTCGCGAAACGCGCGTCCAGTTTCGTCCATCACGATGTTCCGTCCCACCACTCTTTGTGACCAAAGCTAACAATCGGTCGTAAGCTGGGCCCGCGCCACTCACGCGGCATTCGCAACCATAGATACGCAACGATCAATCCGGTCACGGTTGCCAATATCATGAGTGCTTTGATCATGCCGACGCCCGCATAGCCCTTGAAGAGATCACTGTGATAGACGTGCGGGCGATCCGGCAGGTATGTAACAGAGAACTTCCGACCCAGCGTTAAGCCCTTTGCGTAGCGCTTCTTCTTGTTTACGCTGCCTTCGATCAACGCGCCTTGTTCTGTCCTGAAGGCATACACAATATCTTGCCGTAGACCGCCGGTGTTGTTTTGGCGCCCGAGCCAGTTTCGGTAGGGCTCGCCCACCCAAACGATTTCCGCCTCGACGCTGACACCTCGATCATCAAGTGCTTTGATGAGCGGCAGGTTTACAATCGCAATCCAAAGGCACGCCAAAAGGATCACTGAAGTAACGATGGCCAGCGCGAACAAACGATATGGAATATTGAAGAATCGCATAGCGTCTGCGTAACGACATTTTCAGGCATTTTTTGGCCAGCCATGGATGGGCCAGCTAGTGACAGATTTTTTGGTTGGAGTAAGGCGCCCAAGGCAGATGCATAGTACTGCGGTGAACTGCCTTACATTTCCTACCGAATTGCTTGGATTGTTATGCTCAGGGGATAGGGTGACTTTTCCAAGTTTTACCCAGAACACGGAGAAAGAAGAAGTTACCCCCCAACATTGCCAGAGAATTGGATCGGGCAGGAGCTTGGTGTTTCACTTAGATGCGCTTGCGTTTTCCGCTTTGATTTTTCGACCCGGATGCTCCACACGTGGCACCAGCTTGACCTGGTACTGACGACCATCTCGTCAGGTTCGAAGTTTTCCCATCCGCAAGATCAAAGGTCATCCAGGTTGATCTGAACTTCAACTGTGCCTTCACATTCCGATGTTTCACCTGAGCATAGCACAACGTTCGAAACACCCAGTTGTTGGGCTCGAAACACCAATGCCAAAGGGTCTTGGATGTTTGCTTTTTTGGCGGAGGTCATGTTCACGACATCCCCATCTACAAACAAAGGCTGCGCTAAGTACGGTGTTCTTTCAAAGATGTTTCTCGTTTGTATTTGCCAGTCTCGATAGCTTGAATACTGCACGAAGGTTTGCATGACGTAGAGGCCAAGAATGAGAAAAACGCTGTTCTTGGCAAGGCGCGAGACAAGACCCTCTTGGGAACAAAGGATTTGCGCTGCGCGAACCACCAAGATCGCGTAAATGACCCAGGCGAAGACGAAGGCCCGATTGGGTGCGACTGCACCGGTCTTTAGGCATTGTAGGGTGATGAAAACCAAACCCAGAAGCAGACCCGCGCCGAGATAAAGGGCTTCTGAAGCGCTGTTTCGCGCGAGCACGCCGATAGAAATTGCGAGCATCAAAAGATGAAAAACTGCGACCGGCGGAAATGCGTAACTGCTGTTGCTCAGAAATGTACGGAAAGAGTCAAACGCAACGGGGAGGTTGGACATTGCGTCACCAATGTTTGCGGCGCCATTGGCCTCACGCCAGTCTGAGAGTTGGATCCCGAAGACACCATGGGCATTGTAGTTGAGCCCGTAGGCCACCATCAGGGCCGCGGAAAAGCTTAGAACAAAAAGGGCGATCAGACCGGCCAAGTCTTTCCAACTGCGCTGCTTGGTGCAAACGAGGCATACCGTCAAAAGCAACAACGGATAGGTCGTGTACGCCATGAAGCCAGCAATGACAAAGGGTGGAAGCAAAGCACGGTGCAAAGACTTTAAAAGAACGACGCCGAGAACGGCATAGAGTGCCACCAAACCCAATCCAGGCAGCAACGTGTTGAACCAAAGTGAAATCATCGTGGCTGGCGGCGCGACAATGATGATGACAGCCAGGATAGGACCGAACATGCGCTCCTGATCTGATCGCATGGCCGAATAAGCAACACTTGCGGCAAAGGCCGCCCAAAGCACCTGATACAAGGCGAAGTTGACCCACGAAGGTGTGACAAACCCACGAAGGTGCCACCAGTAGTTGACCCAACGGCCCTCTGACAGCGTCTTCATGTAAAAGTGTGTCGGGTCGGCAAAATAGGCGGGATAATCGTCGAAACGGATCATGGGATCCGCAAGATTTGGAAGGCTGACACACAAAACCGCCAGAAGCGCCACGCAAGCGATCAGCTGTGGATACCCCAGTTTGGCGAGACCTATGGGCCGTGCTATTTTACCTTGGATGTGATCCACATGCGTCATGGGCGTGAGCTCTCAGCATGGTCCAAGCTTGCGCGCTTGAGCGGCGATGACCACGGACCTTATTTGTGCAATTCGCGTGACGGCTTTTCGTGGCAGATGCCGCACAACGTTGCGGCGCACGCGCCATTTCCAATCTCCCGCAGAGGTCACGTCTTGCCCGTTTTCGATGGCTGTTTGCGTGACCTGATCCGGAAGACCTGTCGCGCCTGCGTCATTCACGTACAAGATCGAATTGTATCGGTACCAAGGCTCTACGGCATTGATACCTGCAAGTCTTGGGCGCAAACAATCATAGGCTCGATAGCCGCGCTCAGCGAACTTCTTTTGCCAAAATGAAAGTGGCTGTTCGTTTATGTGGAATTCCCCGCCTTGGCCGACGACCGCGGATGAAAATAGCACTCGATCTGCAGCCGACGTGAGGCTGTCAACCAGAGCGTCCGATGCGGAGGTCGGAAGGTGTTCCCCAACTTCCAGGCTCTGCGCCAAGGAAAAGCGACGAGGCAGCTCAATTGGTTTTGTAAGGTCGCCTGCAAGGAAACTGTTTGCAGGTATGCTCAAGTTATCGGGGTTCACGTAATCGCCGTCGACGCCAAGGATGTCATGTGCCCCGGCTTTGTGCCATTCGTCCAGCCAAACGCCCCGGCCACATCCTAGGTCCAGCACGCTGTCTGGTGACAACCATTCGGACAGCATGCCAACCAAAACGCTGGCCGATCGGCGCGCGCCGCCGTCAATATAGTCAAAGAACGTGTCGTTATAGACATGGGTCATACGGAGTTCTCCATTTCCGTGGAAAAGACCCAACGGGTCATGATCAGATAGTTTTGAATTGGCAAAATGACGGTCACACAGGCTGCTGCCACCCATTCAGGCATGTGCAAGATCGGTCCGACGATTCCGGTGATGAGGGCAGACGTTAGAAGTCCGATCCCGATCATCGCGGCAAACCGCGTCATCTGATGGGCGTTGCTGAGGTTTTTCCCAAA